>OGWR01000611.1_pt1 | contig 31381 bp, 30 predicted proteins | sample 1576061 | NCBI WGS metagenome assembly OGWR01 (sample SAMEA3541511, study PRJEB24748) | human gut metagenome | biome: human gut; feature: human-associated habitat; material: faeces | place: China | collected 2012 | reverse complement strand
ATTTACAGAGATCCGGACCGCAACCATGGAAGAACACAGGCTTATGCACACGGAGGTGTAGAACAATGGCAATAGAGGCTATGAAAGGGGCAGGAATGTCCTACGCGGGAAGTTCATCCGCATCAGATGTAAAAGCAGAGAGTCAGGCAAAAGTGGAAACTGCATCCAACGCAGCAGCTTCTGACGATCTCATGAAGAAAACCATTCAGATCGACACGAAAGAAACTGACAAAAACGGCAAAGACGGAAACCGGGACGACAGTCAGGCACAGCAGACGATCTCCGAGAATTCCCAGATCAAGAAAGCAGTTGACGAGATCAATAAGAAGGCACACAATTCCGAGGCAGTCTTCGGAATCCATGATGCAACCAACCGTGTTACCATCAAGATCGTTGACAAAGACACGAAGAAAGTCCTGAAAGAATATCCGCCGGAGAAAACCCTGGACATGATCGCAAAAGTCTGGGAGATGGCCGGATTATTAGTGGATAAGAAACTGTAGATCACTGTCCAAAAGACAGGAGCAGCAATAGACAAGTGACAGATGCAAACAGAAAATGATATAAATAAGTTACAAAACTGAAAGGAGCAGGATTATGCCAATCAGAATCACAGGTTTGAACTCAGGATTAGATACCGAAGCAATCATTTCCGCATTAGTATCTTCTTACAGTTACAAGACCAATAAATACAAAAAAGCACAGACCAAGCTCTCCTGGAAACAGGACGCATGGAAGACTTTAAACACAAAAGTTTACAGCTTCTATACAAGCTTGGACAGTCTGCGTTTCTCTAAAAACTATAATTTGAAATCAACCAAAGTATCTGATTCCACAAAAGCGACGGTTACAGCCAGCAGCTCTGCGCCAAACGGTACCCAGAAGCTCAACATCCTTAAGGTAGCACAGGCAGGATACCTGACCGGTGGTAAATTAGACGACAGCACCACAACCGGAACCACACTCGCTGAGTTGGGTTACACAGGCGGAAACGGTACGATCACTTTGACAAAAGGTGATGGCACAAAGAAGAATATCGAAGTCAGCCAGGGCACTACGGTCAACAGCTTTATCAATTCTTTGAAAGAAGCCGGCGTGAATGCAAGCTATGATGATATCAACAAACGTATCTTCGTGAGCTCCAAAGATACCGGTAAGGACAATGACTTTACATTGACCGGTGGCAATGTGGATGGGGCGAATGCGCTGTCGAAACTGGGATTGAATGTAAAATCAGATGCAACAGACGCAACCTATAAAACCTACATGCAGTATTATGGTGATGGAACGCAGTCAGGTATCACAGCAAAAGTAAATGAAGCGATCAAAGCCTATCAGGATGCCCAGACCGCATATAAGACAGCTGATGCCCAGAACAGCAACATAAGCGCAGGCTATGGTTATGCATCTGCGTATGCGGCAATGAAAGATGCATTTGCAAAGAGCGGATTAAGTGAGGCAGAGCAGGATCAGATGGTGAAGCTGGTGCAGATGTCCGCAACGGATCGCGCACAGTCTGTCATGGACAGCAATGGCAATATTTATAAGACTGAAAAGACAAACGATGATGGAAGCGTCATTTATTCTTATACAGATGCAAGTGGGAATAAAAGCTACATCCAGAGTGAGACAACTGATTCTGTAACAAAATACTATACTGCTACAGCAAGTGAAGTAAAATACAACAAGATCACTGCATCAGACGGCAATGAGTACAGCGAAGATGAGAACGGACTTTATGTAGATAAAGAAGGAAAAAAATATTTTGTGGATGGCAGCAATTTAGTTGAGACAACAGGAAGAAAAGTCAACGGCAGCTGGGAAAAGACAGCTGATGGGAAAACGGTCGCTTTTGAAGCCAGCAAAAAAGAAGAGGCGACAAAGACCGTTTATACCAAGGACTCTAACGAGTTGAGCAACGCAAAATCCGGAACGACCGCTTATACAGATCTGGCAAAAAAGGCACAGGATGAAATGAAATTGTCAGACGAAGATATGAGTTCATATCTCTCTACATTGGCAACGAATGTCGGCACAGTGAATACTTATGAAAATACGGCTGATACCACTTTAGAGGATAGTAATGAGTATTCCAGAAAGAGCATTATCGATAAAGTACATACGGCTTATGCCCAAAATGCGGCACAGGGCGTAACAGACCTTACCAATACATTTGCCGCGGCTATCGCCACCAACAAAACGACAATGAATACCAGCCAGAAGACCATGGATAATAATCAGGTGCTCGCTGATATTGCCGCAATGGAAAACGGTACAGAAAAAAATGCTGCGATTGCTTCATTTGTAAAACAGGTACAGTCAGCACACGACATTGCAAATAACACAAGTATTGAATACAATACAGATGCCAAGAAAATCGATGGCTGTGATGCAGAGATTACATTAAATGGTATCCAATATACAGGAAGTACCAACAACTTTTCTGTCAATGGATTAAACATTACGGCACAGGTTGTAACTGGTGATGGAGATGCGAATGCAATCAGTATCACAACATCTACTGACACGCAGGGAATCTATGATAAGATCAAGGACTTCCTGTCACAGTACAACAGCCTGATCAATGAGATCACATCCCTGTACAATGCAGATTCTGCAAAAGGTTATGAGCCGCTGACAGATGATGAAAAAGATGCAATGTCTGATACAGAAGTAGAAAAGTGGGAGCAGAAGATCAAAGATTCTTTGCTGAGACGTGACGATAATCTGGAAAGCCTTATGAGCGCCATGACTTCTGCAATGAGCGGTGCGGTTGAGGTAAACGGCAAGAAAATGTATTTGTCCAATTTTGGAATCAAAACATTAGGATATCTGAATGCACCAAAGAATCAGCAGAATGCATATCATATTGATGGCGATGAAGATGATGCTAATTCTTCCGGTAATGCAGATAAGCTGATGACTGCAATTACCAGCGACCCGGATACAGTGATCGATTTCATGCAGGGACTGACGTCTAATCTTTACAATTCGGTTCATAAGAAAATGCAGACATCATCATTAAGCAGTATTTATACAGTTTATAATGATAAAGAGATGGCATCAGAGTATAGCGATTATACAGATTTGATCAAGAAATGGGAAGAAAAATTACAGGACAAAGAAGATTATTATTATAAAAAATTCTCTTCTATGGAGACGGCACTTTCTAAACTGAACAGCCAGACATCATCGTTAAGTGGTTTATTTGGCGGTTGATGAGTAAGTGAACTTGTACTAAAGATGATTGCAAAACAAATACATTGAACAGTAAAATACAAAGCAGAGCGGATATATTATCTGCTCTGCTTAATATGAAAAAACCAGGAGGGTACTATGTTAGCAAATCAGGGATACGCAGCTTACGCTAACAATAAAATTATGACAGCATCACCAGCGGAGCTGACATTGATGCTGTATGAGGGAGCAATCAAATTTGCAAACCTTGCAATTGTGGGAATTGAAGAAAAAGATATTATGAAGGCTCACACTAACATCATGAAAGTAGAGCACATTATAGAAGAATTCCAGTCAACCTTAGATCATAAATATCCGGTTGCAAAAGATTTCGATGAGGTTTATTCCTATTTAATGATCCGACTTCGTGAAGCAAATATGAAGAAAGACAAAGAAATCATGGAAGAAGTTTTAAAGCATCTTCGTACCATGCGTGATACGTGGAAAGAGGTCATGCGTACCGCAAGAGCAAAATAAGATAAAATAATGGAGAATGGTGCTATGGCAGAAAACCAGTACATTGCAATTATGCTACAAAGTCTTCAGAAAAAAGAGAAGATTTTGAATAGCATCATACAGATCAATAAGCGTCAGAAGGAAGAATTAGAGAATCCGTCTTTAGATCCAGATGATTTTGACAAAACAGTGGAAGAAAAATCAGAGCTGATTGAACAATTAGAATTATTGGACAATGGATTTGAGAAGCTTTACGAAAAAGTTCGCGAAGAATTACAGACGAACAAAGAACTTTATAAAGAAGAAATCCTTCAGATGCAGAACAGTATACGTGCGCTCACAGAAAAAAGCATGGAGATTCAGACACAGGAAGCACGCAATAAGCAGCTTATGGAGCAGAAATTTGCCAGTGTGAAAAAGCAGGTAAAAGAAATCCGTTCCAGCCAGAAAGTTGTGAATCAATACTACAAGAATATGATGAAGAAGGGCTATGTGGAACCACATTTTCTTGACAATAAAAAATAATTGATAGAAAAAAAAGAAAAAAATCTTTTTTTACTATAAAGTATTGGAGGGAATCTCCGATATATAAGTCAAGTAAAGAAAATTACTTGCGGGTGAAAGTTCAAACAGAGCGTACGGCTGAGCGAATAGGAACCCAATATAACAAAACAAGTACATAAAGTACAGATGCAGCATGGACGCTGCATTACATTCAAGGAGGAAAAAATAATGGTAGTACAGCACAATCTTACAGCAATGAATGCTAACAGACAGTTAGGCATCACAACAGGTTCACAGGCTAAATCTTCAGAGAAGTTATCTTCTGGTTACAAAATCAACCGTGCAGCAGATGATGCAGCAGGTTTAACAATTTCTGAGAAAATGAGAAGCCAGATCAGAGGACTTAACAAAGCTTCTGATAACGCACAGGATGGTATCTCTCTTATCCAGACAGCAGAAGGTGCTTTGAACGAAGCTCATTCTATCTTACAGCGTATGAATGAATTAGCTACACAGGCAGCTAACGATACAAATACAACATCTGATAGAACAGCTATCCAGTCTGAAATTGATGCCCTTACATCTGAAATCGACCGTATTTCATCTACAACACAGTTCAATACACAGAACTTACTTGATGGTAAATTTAGTTCTAAGAATCTTCAGATTGGCGCATTAAATGGACAGAAGATTTCTATCACAATCAATGCGATGAGTGCAACAGGACTTGGTATTTCTGCTGGTACTAACAACAAAGTTGATACATTTACGAATGCAGGAAAAGCAATGAGTACTTTCCAGAAAGCTATTTCAAAAGTTTCTTCACAGCGTTCTTCACTTGGCGCATTACAGAACAGATTAGAGCATACAGTTGCTAACTTAGACAACGTTGCTGAGAATACCCAGTCAGCAGAGTCTCGTATCCGTGATACAGATATGGCTGAAGAGATGGTTGAATACAGCAAGAATAACATCCTTGCTCAGGCAGGACAGTCTATGCTTGCTCAGGCTAACCAGTCTACACAGGGAGTTCTCTCCTTATTACAGTAATCATAACTGTAGAATTACAAATAGGATCGGCATAGCCGGTCCTATTTTTTTGACAATCATGGAGGTAAAATGAGCAAGACAAGTGAAATAGCAAATACATTACAGATTGTAGAAAAAATGTTCATGCAATTACGTCAAGTAACAGATGATGCATGGGACTATGTGAATAAACATATACAAGAGTTGGTTTGCAGAATGACAGAAATGGTAAACTGGGCACAGCAGCAAATAAAGGAAGGTAGGGAATTTCCAATAGATATTTTGCTGCAACAGTTGCAGAATCTGGATGAAGCATATACACAGAAAGATGAAGTGCTATTAGCAGATACCTTAGAGTATGAGATAAGCAATGCATTGCAGATATATTTGGAGCAGGGAGAAGAATAGTATGGGATTTTGTGGAAATGCAAGAAGAACAGTAGCTGGCATGACAGATCGGCTTACGGCAATGTCTGTTGACAGGGTAGAGCAAATATATAGTAGTAAAACCAGCTCATGTCAGATAATGGAAGCAGATACAGAACAAGGCAGGATACTTGCAGTAGAAAAAAATAAAAGATTTTTTCCTCTAAATAGTTGTTATGATGCAAAAAAAGCGAGCAAAGAATGGGCAGAACAGTTTGACAGGGAGGATATTAATGATAATAGCACCATTATTGTATATGGTTTATCAGATGGAAGAAGTATATTGGAATTATGCCGGAAAAGGTCAAATTGCAGAGTGATTATATATGAACCATGTCAGGAGATTTTCTGGAAGGCAATGGAGTATGAGGAAGTTGCACAAATTGCAGAAAATGAAAACGTGTGTCTGATTGTAAAAGGAATATGTGAAGAATATTTCTTTCATGCACTACAGTCTGTATTAGACTATTCTAATTTTCAATTGGTCGTACAGGCGGTTTTGCCGAATTATTTACAGATTTTCCGAGAAGAATATCAGGAAATGATAGACGTATATAGGAGCGTGGTAGAGCTAATCATATTCACAAGAAATACAATGATTTTAAGAGGTGTTGAGATTCAGCACAATGCGTATGGATTAGCCAGAGACATGATTGAATCAAATTCAATTGTGCAGCTGACAGATATTATAAATAGGAAAATGATGAAGGATATTCCTGCAATCCTAGTGGCAGCAGGACCTTCTTTAGATAAAAATGTAGAGGAACTAAAAAATGCTAAGGGAAAAGCTTTCTTAATGGTTGTTGATACAGCTTTGAATACGGTACTGGAACATGGCATTATTCCAGATATGACAATTAGTGTTGATTCGAGGAAACCATTAACTTTATTTAAGCATAAAGAATATGAAAATATTCCGATTGCTTTATCAATGAATTCCAATAAAGAGGTTGTTAAGAAGAATCATGCAAAACATTTTTATGAGATAGATGAACAGAGCTATTTAAAGAAAATAATAGAAAATTCGGGTAAGGAGGCAGTACAGCTTCCTTCAGGAGGTTCAGTAGCAAACAATGCATTGTCGTTATTGTATGAGATGGGATTTGAGATAATGATTCTGGTTGGACAGGATCTTGCTTATCCGGGCGGAGTCGAGCATGCAGAAGCTGCTTATGGTAAGGGGAATGATAAGGTTGATGTAAAGAAAAAGAATTATATTGAGGTAGAAGACAATTACGGAAATATGGTCTTGACTGAGGCGAATATGAATATTTACCGTAAATGGATAGAAAATTATATTGCGGCCTATGATAATTTAAAAGTGGTTAATGCGACAGAAGGTGGGGCTAAGATTGCTGGAACAGAGTTTATGAAATTATCAGAAGCCATAGAACAGTATTGCAAGAAAGATTTTGATGCAAAAGAGATTCTTGATTGTGAACCATATTTTACAGAGGAGGAACGAAATCAATTTATTGAGGAAGTCAGAAATATACCAAAACAGATAGAAAAATTGGAAAATCTGGTAAAAGAGACACAAAAGCTTTATAGAAAAGTAGATAGTTTGAATGGAAAGGGAAAGACCAATTCCATGCAAATGAGAAAAGCAATGGATGAGATTGCATCATGCAATGAAAAGATAGATGAATCTGTTGTGACCGCTATGCTGCAGGCATATATTGCAAAAACAGATTATGAGATACAGGGTGAAGTATTAAAATACAATGAGAATGATTCGGCATTAAAACTGGTAAATGATTTTGTAGAACAGGGACAAAAACTGTTAACAGCATATCAGGATGCAATACAGCAGCTAAGAGAAGATTTGCCGTTGATTATGGAAGGCTTTGAATAAAAATACACCTTCAGAAAGACTGAAGGTGTAAAAGGTCAATGCGAAAAAGCAGTCTGGATCAATTCATGACATCGAATGAAATAAGTATGGTGTTCTTTAATATATTCATAACCACTATGTGCAATATCCTTTGCTATATTAGGGTGTGTGAGGTAATAGGCAGTTTTATCAAGGAGATCTTCTTCACTGGTATAAATATCAAGATGTTCTCCAGGGGTTAAATGCAGCAGCAAATCATTTTGATAATTTGTGAGTAGAAATCCCTCGCATCCAAGCACATCCCATACCCGGAGAGATACACCATTTCGTATTGGGCGAGATGTCAGGTTCAGATTAATCTGACTCTGATGAAAGATGATAGGCATTTCCATAATGGTGTTTGCACCTTCATGTATATGGATAGAAGGTAAATCTTTGGTGTCGCTAAAGGTATAAAGGTCTACATCATAAAGAGAAGACAGCATTTTTAGAAGATGTGTTCTCTCTAAGACCGTGATATTTGTTCCGATATAATATTGACTGATAAGAGCTTTGTAATCAGCATACGATTTTTCGGGAAAGATATATTTCTTTTCCATATTTCTATTAAAATATCCAACGATATCTGACGTGATCATTTCGTCAATCAGATAAGAGCCATATATTTTTTGTTGAATATTCATCAAAGAATCAAGATATCCCTTCATATAGTCAGAATCGTGCTTCAGATAAATATAGGGATTCTTCTCACTGTAAAGAGAACCGATAAATGAAATCTTGTGGGTAAATTTGGCTAAATCATTTATAGTTGCATTCTGGATATAATGTTGTTTATCTTCTGCATCACAGGCAAGTGGCAGGTAGAAAATACATTCTGGATTATATTTTCCAAAATCGGCTAAGAGTGCAGAGTCAAACAGGAAGATTCTGTTCCATGGATTCGAAATGCTTTTGGAAAAGAGCTCTAAAACAGGACTGTCTACAATCCAGCAGACATATCGAATGTGGTAAATGTTACATACCTCAGATATAATCGGATAAAAGTTAATGCTAAAGACAAAATCATAAGAATGTCTGTCAAGTTCATTCTGAATAAGGGACAGGGTTTCTTTTGGAGTTACGTCTTTGCGAAAAATCTCTGTGTCAATGGTAGTAACTTGATGTCCAAGTTCTTCAAAAGCTTTTATGATGTCACGTTCACAAATACTATTATAGCGATAAAATAAAATATGCATGGAGTACCTCTTTTGTTTGTGGAATTATTTTATGATTCATATTATAATCAAGAGAGAAAAAAATGTAAAATAGATATTAAAACAGTGAGGCAGGAAGATGGACAGGATCAAAGTATTATTAAGTATATAGAGGAAACAAAATGGCTGAGATAAGTATAATTATTGCGTGTTATAATGTTGAAAAATATCTGATGAGATGTTTTGAATCGTTAGAGAAGCAGACAATCGGTATGGAGAATATGGAACTCATATTTGTGGATGATGCATCCACAGATCACACATGGGATATGATACAGACAATAGAAAATCAGTACCCACAGAATGTGGTTGCGATTCACTGTGATGAGAATGGGCGTCAGGGAAAGGCACGCAATATTGGAATGTCATATGCTACTGCAGATTATATAGGATTTGTGGATTCGGACGACTGGGTGGAAGCGAATATGTATGAGATATTGTTGGATGAAATAAAAAGAAGTAACCGGGATATCGTATATTGTAAATTCTTCCGTGATAATGGAACAGAAGAAAAAGTACATCAACTGGATGGAACAGTGGCATATCTGTTGGTTGACAGTGATGAAAAACGAAAGGAATTTATCTGTTCAAATTGTCTTGGGTATGGAGTGTGGGATAAAATATATAAAAAAGATTTTTTAGTAAAAAATCAAATCTATTTTCCAGAAAATGTTGCCTATGAAGACATATTTTTTTCTGGTTTATATTACCTGTATGCAGAAAGAATCGCAATTGTCAATTATGAGTTATATCACTATTTTGTTAATGAAAATTCTACCGTTTTGAAAAAGAATGCAGATTATCATGATGATATTTTAAAGGTTACCAAAGAACGAGTGGATGAATATCAAAAGCGTGGAGTATGGGATACATATCATGATGAAATTGAACTGGATATTTTGATTTCGGGATATTTGGCAGCGTTGAAAGTCATGTTTTTACGTTATGATAAGGTTCCGTATCAATTATTTTGTGATTTTCAAAAATTTATGAATATAGAATTTCGTAACATTGATAAAAATCCATATATAGAAAAATATATTTCTGAAAAATATAAAATTTTAATTGCGCTACTGCAGATTAAAATAAGAGAAAATGAATTAGAGAATGTTGCTGAAAAATTTCGAAAATTGTAATGCTAGAGATAAGAGGGAAAGATAAAAATGAAGAACTTTTTAAATACCATTATAGAGTGCATTAAGTACATACAAGTTTATGATTATGAATTGCTAAACAGCAAAAAAGATATTATAAAACAATATTTTGATGAAATGTCAGAGAAACAACAAGAAGAATGTTTAGATTTATTAAAGGGTAATGGGAAAGAAACTATATTAATATTGTCGTATTTACTTCAAATTATAAGAAAACCAATAATACAGACTAAAATAGAAGAGGTTTTATTGAAAGAAGATATTTCAGTACTTGAAGTTTTAAATGCACTTTTTCAGATGAATTGCTATTTGTTTAAATTACCAATAGAGATAAATCAAAAAAAAAATTATCAATATCAGTATATGATTTATAAGAAACAAGTTGAAAAGATTGAGAAAAAGGTGGCTTGTGATATAGAGTATATTCCATATTCGCATCGGAATTCAAATAAAATTATGATAATGTGTAGAACTTTTTTGAGTGAGGTTCATGCTCCGACAGCAAAAATTGTAAATATTTGCAATTATTTAGGAAAATTAGGGTATGAGGTATGCGTTTTATGCACGTATGGTGGAAATATAGAAAAAGAATATTGGAATGAATGGTATGATTCATGTGTGGAAAATAGTGCGTTTATAAACACAGGAAAAATTTGTGTCGAATATTTTGGTGTTCATGTTAGTGGGTACATAATATGTTATACATCAGAAAATTTTATTGAAGAGACAGAAGAAACGTTAGAATTTATAAAGGAATATAACCCAGCATTTGTTTTAGATGTTGGCGGGGACAATATTTTCTCATGCTTAGCAGAAAGATTTACAACTGTATGTAGTATGGCATGTGTAAAGAAACCTCCACTAACAACAGTGCATTATATTGCTAGATATTTTCAATATACAGAGGAAGAAGACAAAGAATTTGTTGCGTGCTTAGATAAAACTCAGAGAGTATTGGAAATGATACATGTAGATGAATTATCATTGAGCCAAAATGGTGTACATAAAAAAAGTGACTATGGAATAAAAGAAGATGCTTTTGTTATTTTAATTGCAGGAAACAGATTAGATGATGAAGTAACAGATAAAGTTCAGATGATGTTGCATGAAGTATTAAAACAAAATGAAAATGTAATTATAGTTTTTGTTGGAAATTGCAACAGACTTAAACAGATTATGTTAAAGGATGAGTATCAGAAAAACTATAAATTTATAGGTGAAGTGAGGGACTTTAAGGGCATAATGAAGATAGGGGATTTGTTCTTGAATCCGCCTAGACAGGGAGGAGGCACGGGGGCTTATTATGCGATTGCGAATGATGTACCAGTTTTGACATTAGATGATTGTGATGTGGCGCAGGTTGGAAAGCAGTTTGTGTGTGAAAAGCTAGAAGATATGCCCAAAATAATCAAGCGATATATTGAAGATGGTGAATTTACTCAAAAACAAAAAGAGTATTGTAAAGAAAGAACGAATATTTTATATGGAATCAATAATGTTGAGAATATAAAAAAATTTATTGACAATTTAGAAAAGTTGATATATGAGAGGGAACAGCATGTCTAGAAAAAATAATATAGATGAGGAGAAGATATTGGTAACACGGAGCGCTTTGCCTCCATTTGAAGAATATGCAGAGATGATAAAACCATTATGGCAAAGTCGTTGGCTTACTAATATGGGAGATTATCACAAAGAACTGGAAAAACAATTAACGAAATATCTTGGGGTACAAGAAATATCTTTGGTGGTGAATGGACATATGGCATTGGAATTGGGGCTGCAAGCATTAGATTTGCCGAGAGGTGGAGAAGTCATAACAACACCTTTTACATTTATTTCTACAACACATGCAATAGTAAGAAATGGGTTAATTCCTATTTTTTGTGATATTAAAGATGATTATACAATAGATGAAAATAAAATTGAAGAATTAATAACAGAAAAAACAGTTGCCATTGTTCCTGTACATGTTTATGGAAATGTATGTAATATAGAAAAGATTGAACAAATAGCACATAAATACAACTTAAAAGTTTTATATGATGCTGCACACGCCTTTGGAGAGAGATACAAAGGAAAAGGGATAGGAAGTTTTGGAAATATGTCGATATTTAGTTTTCATGCGACAAAAGTATTTCATACGATTGAAGGAGGGTGTATATGTGTAGGAAGTCATGAGTTATATGAAAAAATATACAATTTAAAAAATTTCGGAATAAGAAATGAAGAATTGATTGTAGAAATTGGTGCTAATGCTAAAATGAATGAGTTTGAAGCTGCAATGGGATTATGCAATTTGAAATATATTGAAAATGATATTGCGAAACGAAAAAAAGTGGTTGAAAGATATTATAATAGATTAAATCAAAAATATATGCATTTAAATTTTTATAATGAAGATTTAAAACCTAATTATGCATACTTTCCAGTTCTATTTGCGGATAAAAATAAGCGAGATCAGGTTTATTTTATTCTTCGAAAAGAAAATATTTTTTCACGAAAATATTTTTATCCAATTACAGCTGATGCAGCATGTTTTAGAAATAAGTATAAAGGAGATAAACTAGAAAAGGCAAGAGATTTTTCAAATCGTATATTAGTATTACCGTTATATGCAGATTTGGAATTAAAACAAGTAGATAGAATATCGGAAATTGTTAACAAGGCAGTTGAAGGGGAAAAAATATGAAAATAGGAATTATGCAACCTTATTTTATGCCATATATTGGATATTGGCAATTGATGAATGCAGTTGATAGATATGTTATATATGATGATGTTAATTTTATAAAAGGAGGTTGGATTAATAGAAATAAAATATTAATAGAAGGTCAAGAAAAATATTTTAATGTGCAAATGATTGGGGCAGGATCATATAAGAAAATAAATGAAGTAAAAGTAGATCTTAAAAATGAAGTTATAGAAAAAAAAATACGAACTATTAAAAACGCATATGGCAAAGCTCCATATTTTAAAAGTGTTTTTCCAATTATACAAGATATTCTTTTGAACCCGAGGGATAACTTGGCAGAGTATTTAACAAATTCAATTCTTGTAGTTCATGAGTATTTGGACATGAAGTCAGAGATATTTATCTCTTCAAAAATTGAAAAAGATAATGAAAAGCGCGGTACAAACAAAGTAATTGATTTATGTAAAAAGCTAAATGGGGATGTATATTATAACGCAATAGGTGGACAAAAGTTATATTCATATTCAGAATTTGATAAAAATGAGATTACATTAAAATTTATAAAAACTAGGCAAATTAATTATCAACAATTTAAGGAAAGTTTTGTTCCAAATCTTTCAATAATTGACGTTATGATGTTTAATTCAAGGGAAAGAGTGAAGGAGTATTTATATCAATATGATTTGGTAGAAGAAGATATATGAGAGAGATTGGTGGATATATAGAGTTAGAACATTATCAGGGAAATGAATACCATAAAGGAATCGCTTTGAATAGTGGAAGGAATTGCCTTAGATATTTGATTAAAGCAAAAAAAATACAAAAAATATTAATACCTGACTGGTGCTGTCGTGCTATTAAGGATGTATGCAGACAGGAAAATGTGTATATGTATTATTATGATGTTAAATCGCTATCGCAACCGTATCAGATACAATTACCATCTGATGATATATATATATATATTATAAATTATTTTGGACAGTTGGACACTTCTTATATTAAATACATAAGGGAGAAGCATAAAAACATTATCGTAGATAATGCACAAGATTTTTTCTTAAAACCAATTGATGGTATTGATACAATATATACATGTAGAAAATATTTTGGAGTTGCTGACGGAGCATATTTATATACTACAAGTCAAATAGAGGAGAGGTTAAATAGAGATACGTCATACGATCATATGGAGTATTTGTTAGGTAGATACGAATGTGGAGCAAAAGCGTATTTCAATCTGTATCAGGAAAATGAAAGGCAAATAGGAAAGCATTCTTTATGTACCATGTCAGAATTAACCCAGAACATATTAAAAAGTATTAATTATCAGTATGTAAAAAAAAGTCGTACAAATAATTTTAAAATTTTAAATGATAGGTTGGGAGAAAAAAATGGTATAAAAATTAAGTTGGTTCAAGGCGCGTATATGTATCCATATATGAGTCAATTTGCACCAATGTTAAGAAACATGTTGATTAAAAAAAATATATATATTCCTATGTTATGGCCAGAGTCAAATAGCCAATATTCACATGAGATTGTGCCAATTCCATGTGATCAAAGATATGTGTCAAGTGATATGGAATATGTAATAAATACTATTGAAGAAATGGAGCAACTATTAGAATGAAAAAAATAATTATATTTGGTGCAACTGGAAATGTAGGGGCATATGTGCTGAAATATGCAAGGCAGTATTTTCAAAATAAAGATTATGAAGTTATTGCATCTGGTAGAAGAAATACAAATTTTTTTGCCAATAGAGGTATTCCATATTATCCGGTGGATATAACGAAAGAAGAGGAATTTGATAAATTACCAACGGAAGATGTATATGCTGTGATTGATTTAGCTGCTGTCATTCCGTCTTATATGAGAACATATCATCCAGAACAATATCTTGAGACAAATATAATAGGAAATTATAATATACTAGAATATTGCAGAAAGGTTTGTGCAGATAGAATTTTATTTTCAACAACTGTTTTTGATATATCGCTTGCTGTTGAATCAGGTAACATATTAAAGCCTAATTTATCATACAATTTTAGTTATAAAGGCGATCATGCTATGTATGTAATTTCAAAAATAACAGCGATAGAATTATTAGAACATTACTACCAAGAATACGGTTTGAAAAAATTTGTATTTAGATTTCCGACAATCTATAATTACAGTTCATATCATTATTATTTTCCAAATGGTAAAAAAACAATGCGTCCCGTGTATCGGATGATTGAATTAGCTCAAAGTGGACATCCAATTGAATTGTGGGGAGATCCAAATTATGCAAAAGATATGGTACATGTTTACGATTGCGCGCAGATGCTATGTAAAGCTATTGAGGTAGAAAAGGAAGGAGGATTTTATAATGTCGGTACTGGAATTCCGGTAACATTAGAGGAGCAAATAGAGACAATTATTGAAGTGTTTTCACCAAAAGAAAATCCATCTACTATTATATATAGACCAGATTTAAAATCAGGCGGAGGTTTTCTTATGGATGTGGGAAATGCTAAAAGTGAATTAGGATATATACCTCAATATGATTGCAAAAAGCTTTTTGAAGATTTCAAAGAGGAAATGAAGATTGATAGATTTAAAGAATTAAGAAGAAATAATGATGAAACATAAACAAAATATTGTAGGATTTTATAGAAAATGAAAGAAGATGCAAATGATATTTAAGGAAGATTTTTTCTTGAAAGAAACGCGATGTGGATTTGAAATATCAGAAATGATGAAACGTGCGTGGTCTGCAGAATTGGAAGTGTTAGAGATTGTCGTAGATATTTGTAATCGAAATAAATTACAGTATTTTGCAGATTGGGGAACTTTATTAGGGGCGGTCAGACATCAAGGATTTATTCCATGGGATGATGATATTGACATATGTTTAAAGAGAGAAGACTACAACCAACTAATTCAAATATTACCACAGGAATTACCATATGGAATGGTTATGACTGGAATGTATGCGAAGACAAGAAGATTGCAGGAAGTGGCGGAGGTACCACAGTTACGTGTTATGGCGGATGAAACATTAATTAATTTTAATGATTACATGAAATGGTTTCATGGATTCCCATATCAGCGAATTGGACTTGATATTTTTCCGTTGGATTATATACCAAGAGATCAAGAATGTGCTGAGGTTCAGAAAACATTGTTTCAACAGGGAATGGAATTGATAATTAACTGGCATGGATTGAAACAGACAGGAAAATTGGAAGAATGTTTAAGTATGTTTGGAACAGCATGTAATATGCAATTATTGTTGGATGAAAATACAAAAAATAAAGTGTGGAAACTGACAGATGCGCTTGCATCCTTGTGCCACAGTGAAGAGGCAGATTATTTGACAAATTATACTTTTTGGATGGACAGAGAACATTATATAATGAAAAAAGAATGGTATAATGAAGCTGTTATGCTTCCGTTTGAAAATATTGAGATTGCGGTTCCAGTAGGTTATAAGGAAGCTCTAAAGGCGCAATTTGGAGATTACATGGTTCCTATACAAGGGGCAGGTGATCATGAATATCCATTTTATGGACATATGGAAGGTGAACTGAAAAAACAGATTTGTGCAGTAGGGTTTAAAGGTAGTGTGGAAGAATTTTGTCAGGCTGTTTCCAGTGGAAAATTGAAGGTTTGATTTAGCGAGGAAATTATATGAATGAATGGGATAAAATATGGAAAAGGCGCTCAATGGATATAGAAATAACGGACGACGTTTTTGATATGTTTTGCAAACTTAAATGCGCAGATGGTTTTGATACGCAGAATGTTGAAGGTTATTATGAAGCATTTTATCAGGAATGGAATGAAATGTATAAAAAAATGATTAAATTCACAAAAAACATTTCAAGTGTTTATGAAGTGGGAAGTGGAAGTGGAGTTAATTTATATTTATTCCAGCAACAGAAGAACATCGAAAGACTTGGGGGATGTGATTATTCTGATACATTAATAAATATGGCACATAAAGTGTTGCATATAAAAGACTTGAAGTGTCAGGAGGCAGATAAGATTTTGACAGAACCTAAATATGATGTGGTTCTGGCTGATAGCGTGTTTCAATATTTTCAAGATACTGAATATGGAATGAGAGTATTGGAACGCATGTGGAACAAATCAAATAAGGTGGTTGTTATAACAGAAATTCATGATGAAACTTTAAAAACAGAACATTTAAATTATAGGCGAAATTGTGTCAAAAATTATGATGAAAAATATGAAGGACTTGATAAAACATTCTATAAAAAAGAAATGTTTGAGGAGTTTGCAAAAAAAGTTGGGGCAACTTGTACAATTATAAAACCACAGAATGAACTATATTGGAATAACAAATATGTGTTTGACTGTTATTTAAGCAGATAAAGGGGAAATATGCAGGCAATAATATTGGCAGCAGGCATGGGAAAGAGACTTGGAGAATTAACCGAAAGAAATACAAAGTGTATGGTAAAAGTGGATGGCATCACGTTGATAGAGAGGATGCTCCGGATACTTGATAAAAAGAAGCTTAGCAGAATAATATTGGTTGTAGGGTATCAATATGAGAATCTGACAAAATTTGTAGACTCATTAAATATTGCTACGCCTATAGAATATATTATAAATGAAGTATATTACAAAACAAATAATATATTTTCGCTATCGCTTGCAAAAGAACGGATGATGCAGGAAGATACATTATTGTTAGAGTCAGATCTTATATTTGAGGAAAGGCTTATTGATTTATTAATAGATGATAAAAGGGATAGCTTGGCATTAGTAGATAAGTTTGAAAGTTGGATGGATGGTACATGCATCGTAGTTGATCAGGAAGATAATATTACTGATTTTATACAAGGCAAATCACTCCAATTTTATGAAAAAGAACGTTACTATAAAACAGTAAACATATATAAATTCGGGGCAGATTTTTCAAAAAATGTATATGTGCCATTTCTTGAGGCTTATGCTAAAGTTATGGGAAATAATGAGTACTATGAGACGGTTATAAAATTAATATTGCTTTTGGATAAAAATACAATGAAAGCAAAGCGATTAAATGGTCAGTTATGGTATGAAATTGATGATGTACAAGATTTAGACATTGCAGAAACATTATTTATCGAAAATCCAGAGGAAAAATATCAACATTTGATGAAACGATATGGTGGTTATTGGAGATTTCCACATTACATAGATTATTGTTATCTTGTGAATCCGTACTTTCCGACGAGAAGAATGAAAGAGGAATTAGAATCAAATTTTGAGGCGCTGATGAGACAGTACCCATCAGGAATGAATGTTAATACGTTGCTTGCGGCAAAATGTTTCTCTTTACATGAAGAGCATATAGTAATTGGAAATGGGGCTGCTGAACTTATAAAGGGGTTGTTGGAGCAATTAGGGGGAACGCTTGGTGTTTATAAGACCTACATTTGAGGAATATCCAAATCGTTGGGGAGAAAGCTGTGTAGAGTATGATTGCACAGCAGATAATTTTACTTATACAGCAGATAGTTTGATAGAGTATTTTTCAAGAAATCAAATTAATAATTTGGTGCTAATAAATCCAGACAATCCAAGTGGACATTTCCTTAGTAAAAAAGAAATAGGTAAGATACTTGAATGGTGTAAAACGAATGAGATTAATTTGATATTAGATGAAAGCTTTCTTGATTTCGCAGAGGGTAAAAATAACTCGCTTTTATCAGAAAGGATATTATGTAAAAATCCTAATTTATATATTGTTAAAAGTATTTCCAAATCATATGGAGTACCGGGATTACGACTTGGAATTTTAGCTAGTGGAAATACGTCAATGATAGATTATCTGAAGAATAATTTGTCAATATGGAATATAAATTCAATGGTGGAATTTTTTATGCAAATATTAGATAAATATAAGGATGATTATAGGATATCATTGGAAAAGTTGAAAAAAGAAAGGAAACATTTTTACAATGAATTATGTGGTATTGATAATCTGAAAGTATATCCATCGCAGGCAAATTATTTCTTATGTGAACTTTTAAATGGTTTAGATAGTAAAAAGCTAGCAGGAGCTTTGCTTGAAAAAAATATTCTCATAAAAGATCTTAGTGGAAAGATAAAGAATGGAAAACAGTATATAAGAACAGCTATACGAACAGAAGAGGAGAATGAGGTATTATTAAAAAATATAAAAAATATTATAGAATAAGTGCTATTGCAATAAGTAAATATGTTTCATAAAAATATATATGTATGAAATTGCACGTATAAACCGTCAGCGAATGGTTGCTGGATTACAGAGCATTTACTTAAGTAAAGGTTTTGAAATATTTGTCGATATAAATATAAATTAAGGACATAGATAGGAATATGAAATGCTAAAAATAATTAAAATTGAGAACTTTGATCAATTTCAATGCTTAATGAATAGATGCCCAGATAATTGTTGTTTTGAAAATTGGAGTATTAGTATTGATGACGAAACTTATCATAAATATGTAGATATGAATATTCCAGAACTGGATATGAAAATTAAGCCTACTAAGCCACATACGATAATAAAACATTTAGGAAAATGTCCATTTATAAAGGGAAATGGCTTGTGCAGTATACATAAAGAGTATGGTGAAGAATTTCTTTCTAATACATGTAAATCATATCCAAGGTTTGTTTCAGAATATGGAGATTTATTTATAGAAAATATTGGATTATCATGCCCTGCGTTTGCAAGCTGGCTTGTTTCATTAAATCATAAGTGCAAATTAATAGAACAGGTTTATTATGAAAATTCAGCAGAAATCAATAAAAATTATGTTAAAACTGAAGCGGAAATAATTATGCAATCTGTTATTGAACGCTTTTATGAAAAAAACTCTGTTGAGGAGTCTATTGTAGCATGTTATAGTATGTTCGGAGCAGATGAAACGTTATCAATAATATCAGATTTTAGTGAAAAATATTCATTACTACTTCAAAATATTAGTATATGCTATTTATTTGAACGAATAATGTTACAAAGTAAGAAAGAGAAACCAGATTATATTGCTGTTATTCAAAGAATATGTTTTATATTAGAACAATTTGAGAAAAGTGTCAGGAATTATATGGTATTTGCTTGATATATACCGAAGAACAGCTTTCAACAGCTTTATATCAAACAATGCGAATTTATGATCATGAAATTTAATAACTTATAGAAGATATAGTAGATTCATGAAGAATCAGAATATTGCATGGAGGCAAAAATGTTAAACGGAAAAACAATTCTAGTAACCGGAGGAACCGGATCTTTTGGTAATGCATTCACACAGTATGTGTTAGAACATTATGAACCGAAAAAAATCATTATCTATTCCAGAGATGAATTTAAACAATTTAATATGGCAAATAAATTCAAAAAGTATAAGGACAAGCTACGTTTCTTTATTGGTGATGTGCGCGATAAAGACAGATTATACCGTGCATTTGATGGTGTGGATTATGTAGTTCATGCAGCAGCATTAAAACAGGTTCCTGCGTGTGAGTATAATCCGATGGAGGCAGTAAAGACCAATATTGACGGGGCAATGAATATCGTGGACGCAGCATTGGATTGTGGAGTAAAACGTGTGGTTGCTCTTTCTACAGATAAAGCGGTAAATCCTATTAATTTATATGGTGGAACTAAGTTAGTATCGGACAAATTATTTATTGCAGCGAATGCATATTCTGGTGCAAAAGATGTATGTTTTTCTATTGTGCGTTATGGAAATGTTGCCGGAAGCCGTGGGTCTGTTATTCCATTTTTCCGGGAAATTGTTGCAAATGGTGGAAAAGAGCTTCCGATTACAGATTACCGTATGACAAGATTCTGGATCAGTCTAGATGAAGGTGTGCAGCTTGTGATCAAAGCATTGTCTGAAGCAAAAGGCGGAGAAACATTTATTTCAAAAATCCCTTCTTTTCAAATCACAGATTTAGCACAGGCTATTTTGCCGGGCTGTGAGATGCCGGAGGTCGGTATCCGTGAAGGTGAGAAACTTCATGAAGTAATGGTAACAAAGGAAGATTCTTTGCTTACCTATGAATATGATAAACATTTCATTGTATATCCTCATTTTGACTGGTGGAATACATCTAAAATCCAGGCAGGTGGAAAAAGGGTAGAGCAGGGATTTGAATATAGCTCTGGAAATAATTCAGAGTGGCTGTCAGTGGATGACTTAAAGAAACTTCTGGAGAATGTAGAGGAACATTAAGAATATGAATATCGCAATTATAACTGCAAGAGGCGGAAGTAAAAGGATTCCGCATAAGAACATAAAAGAATTTTGTGGAAAACCAATTATCGAGTATTCGATTGAGGCAGCAAAGCAGGCGGGTATTTTTGATACGGTAATGGTTTCGACAGATGATAATAAAATTGCTGAAATTGCGAAGAATGCAGGGGCAGAGGTTCCGTTTATGCGCAGTGAAGAAACATCCAATGATTATGCAACTACAGCTGATGTTTTGATGGAAGTTCTGGAGAAGTATAAAGAGCGTGGCATAAGATATGAGAATGCCTGCTGTATTTATCCCACAGCACCGTTTGTGACAGGGTACAAGTTAAGACAGGCAATGGAAATGCTTGTGAAAGAAAAGAAGGACAGCGTGATGCCAGTTGTACCTTTTTCATTTCCACCATTAAGAGGAATGGTGATAAATGATGGAAAACTGGAATACAAGTGGCAGGAATATGCAATGAAACGGTCGCAGGACTTAGAAGAAATCTATCACGATTGCGGACAGTTTTATGTATTTCGGGTAGAAACGTTTGAAAAAGAGAAAAAACTTGTGACGGATAACACTGCGGGAATGATCATATCAGAGCTGGAAGTTCAGGATATTGATAATGAGACAGACTGGCAACTGGCGGAAATGAAATATCGTTTGTTGAAAGAGAAAGGCAGATTGTAGGATGAAAATAGGAACACGCGAGATTGGAAAAGGAAATCCGGCATATATCATAGCGGAGATGTCAGCAAATCATGCGGGAGACATTGTCAGAGCAAAGGAGATTATACATATGGCAAAAGAAGCTGGTGCTGACTGTGTGAAAATTCAGACCTATACACCGGACACCCTGACAATTGACTGTGATAACTCTTATTTTCATATTTCGGATGGAACCTGGAATGGAGAAAATCTGTACCAGCTTTACCAGAAGGCATATACGCCGTGGGAATGGCAGGGAGAACTGTTCGAAGAAGCCAAAAAGGCAGGAATAGATTTCTTCTCAACACCATTTGATAATACGTCCGTTGATTTCTTAGAAGGAACTGGTATTGAATTTTATAAAATTGCATCTTTTGAGCTGGTGGATATTCCGTTGATTGAATACGTAGCTTCCAAAGGCAAGCCAATGATTATGTCAACAGGTATGGCAACTTTGGCAGAAATTGATGAGGCGGTGGCAGCAGTAAGGAATCAGGGTAATGATAATTTCGCACTGCTTCGGTGTGCAAGTGCATATCCTGCAATTACAGATGAGATGAATTTAAGAACCATGCAGAGTATGGGTGAGACGTTTGGAGTTCCATTTGGTCTGTCCGATCATTCGATGGGCTCTGTCGGAGCTGTGACAGCAGTTGCACTCGGAGCGTCAATCATTGAAAAACATTTCTGCATAGATCGTTCTATTGAGAATCCGGATTCTTCTTTTTCCATGAATCCAGCGGAGTTTAAACAGATGGTAGCGGATATCAGACAGGCAGAAAAAGCGATTGGCTGTGTGAAATACGGTCCATCGGAGCAGGAAAAGAAGAACTTACAGTTCAGACGCTCTATTTTTTGCGTGAAAGATATAAAAAAGGGTGAAAAACTGACAGAGGATAATATTAGGATCATCAGACCGGGATATGGTTTGCAGCCAAAGTATTTTAAAGAGGTTTTAGGGCAGACAGCGCTTACGGATATGAAAAGAGGAACACCACTTGCTTTTGAAATGATTGGAAGAGAATAGTTGTGGAGAACGGTATGCAACAGTATTTAAGAAAAGCAACAATTGAGGATATGGATTTGCTCTTTCAATGGGCAAATGATTCAGTGGTAAGAAAAAATTCTTTTTCTACGGCAGAGATATCTTATGAAGAACATATGAAGTGGTATCATAATCTTCTGAAGAGAGAAGATTGTATGCAGTATATTTACATGGATGGAGACTGTCCGGTTGGTCAGGTGCGCATTACATTAAAAGACGATGAAGCTGAAATTGGCTACAGTATCTGTGCAGAAAAGAGAGCACTTGGTTATGGAGCAAAATTATTAGCTTTAATTAGCAAGAAAGTGTGGGAAGACTTTCCTCATGTCAAAAAAGTATATGGGGAAGTGAAACCAGAGAATACTGCTTCGCAAAAAGCGTTTCTTCATGCAGGATATACGGAGACATATCGTGTTTTTGAAGTGACAAAGGGCAAAGGATGCAATTAAAATGATATATATCAGAGCAGATATGAATGCGCAGATTGCAACGGGGCATATAATGCGATGTCTATCCATTGCAGATGCACTGCGTGGCTTAGGAGAGCCTGTAACATTTATTCTTGCTGATGAGCAGGCAGTAAGTATATTAAAACAGCGTGGGTATGATGCGATTGTTTTACATACACAGTGGAATTATATGGACGAGGAACTTCCGGTGTTAAGTCAGATAATTCGAAATGAACATATAGACAAACTTCTGATCGACAGCTATCAGGTTACGCAAAGATATCTTGCAGAGCTAAGTAAACTGGTAACCACCTTTTATATAGATGATCTGAATCTGTTTGAGTACCCGGTGGATGCGGTTATCTGCTACGCTAATTATTGGAAGAAGTTTCAATATGAAATAAACGATAAGCGGACAACATATTTGCTTGGAATGAAATATGTTCCTTTAAAACAGGCTTTTTGGAATTGTGAGGCAAAAATTATTTCGGAAAAAGCCAATAATTTGCTGATATTAACTGGAGGAAGTGATCCATTTAATGTGACGGAACAGATACTTGACAGTATAGATACATATCAATTTCAAACAATAGACGTTATTTGTGGTATCTATAATACGAACTACAATAAATTCGTGAAAAAATACGAAAATAATAAAAACATCAAGTTTCATCAGGCAGTAAATAATATCGAACAATATATGAAGAATGCCGACATTGCGATTTCAGCAGGTGGAACGACTTTGTATGAGTTATGCGCAATTGGAACACCTGCTATTTCCTTTTCATTTGCAGACAATCAGTTAGATAATGTAAGGCAGTTTCAGGAGGATGGGCTGATTGATTATGCAGGTGATGCACGAATGGATGATATAGCTGGAACTATCAATCAGTATTTAACCAGGTATAGGAATGACTTTGAATTGTGTAAAGAAAAGTCAGAGAAAATGCAGAAAATGGTAGATGGAAAAGGTGCGATACATTTGGCAGAGGCATTATTGAAGTTTTAGAAAAATGGAGGCAGATAAAAATGATACCATACGGAAGACAGACAATAGAAGAGGATGATATACAGGCAGTTGTAGATGTTTTAAGATCGGATTATCTTACAACAGGTCCAAAGATAGCAGAATTTGAAAAGATGGTTGCAGATTATGTTGGGGCAAAATATGCAGTGGCAATCTCAAACGGAACATCTGCACTTCATGCGGCATGTTTTGCAGCAGGGATTCAGCCGGGGGATGAAGTGATCACAACTCCATTAACGTTTGCAGCTTCATCAAACTGTGTGTTATATTGCGGAGGAACACCGGTATTTGCAGATGTTGATCCTAAAACTTATAATATTGATCCGGAAGATATCCGCAGGAAAATCACAGACAAAACAAAGGCAATCATTGCAGTTCATCTTGCAGGACAGCCTTGCGATATGGACGAGATTCATAAAATAGCAAAAGAGCATGATTTGATTGTCATCGAAGACGGAGCACATGCGCTTGGTTCTGTGTATAAGGGAAAAAAGGTAGGAACTTTATCTGATATGACAACTTTCAGTTTCCATCCGGTGAAACCGATCACAACGGGAGAAGGTGGAATGATCGTCACAGATAATGAAGAGTTTTATAAAAAAATGATGTTATTCCGCAGTCATGGAATTACACGTGATGAAAATCTGATGACGCGCAATGACGGACCGTGGTTTTATCAGCAGTTGGATCTGGGATATAACTATCGTATTACGGATATTCAGTGTGCATTGGGCTGCAGCCAGATGAAAAAACTGGATAGATTTTTAGCTCGCAGAAAAGAAATTGTAGCACGTTATAATGAAGCGTTTGCTGATTGTGAAAATATTATCACACCATATCAGTTACCGGAAACAGAGAGCGGCTGGCACCTTTACATTGTACAGGTAAAGAACTGTGACAGAAAAAAAGTTTTTGAGGCATTAAGAGAACAGGGAATTGCAGTGAATGTACATTATATTCCTATTTATATGCACCCTTATTATCAGGAGCATGGATATAAAGATGTTCATTGCAGGAATGCGGAGGAGATTTATTCACATATTGTCAGTTTACCGTTATATCCGACATTAACACCGGAAGAACAGCAATATGTGATTGAAACTTTAAAGCATGTTATAAATGGATAATAAGAGACGCTTGCTTTATAATAATATGGAGGAACAGAAGAATGCAAAGTACAAGGGAAGAACAGAAGGAAGCATTAGAGACATTAGTAGAGTTTAATGAGAGATTATTAAAAAACATGAAAATTATTGTTAAGGAATTATCTGGGGCAAGATTAGACGATACAGATATTTTTCTGGCAGATATTTTAAAAGCAATTAATTGGGAAATTCAGGTAACAAATGGAACAATAGAGTTGCTGAATGAAAAAGAGCAGAATATCGATAAAAACACTTTTAACCAGGCAATAATGCAATTAAATACTGCGGTGAAAGACAACGATGATGCTAAAATGGCGACAGCGTTTCAGGGTGTGATTCCTTTGTTTGAACAATTAGAAGAAGCGGCAAAAAAGGTTATTATGTAAACATCGAGGTGAAGAGGGAGAAACTGAGGATATGGAATTTAATGCAGATTTTTTTTCAGAAGAGGAGAAGTCCGGATTTATTATTCCAAAGACGATGAAACATGTCTGGGCGGCTGAGATAGAGATTCTTTTAGAGGTAATAAAAATATGTGAGAGGCATGGATTAACATATTATGCTGATTGGGGAACGCTTTTAGGAGCAGTTCGACATGAAGGATTTATACCATGGGATGATGATATTGATATTGCATTAAAAAGAAGCGAATATAATATGCTTTTGAAATATTTGCAGGAAGACTTACCGGATCCTTTTAAAATATTAAGTTTTTACGTGCAGGATACCTATGATGAGTGCTCTATTTGTGTAATAAATGGTACACAGATTGAGATAGAAGAGGAAAGATTACGTCGCTTTCATGGTTGTCCGTATGTTGTTGGAATAGATATTTTTCCATTAGATTTTCTTCCTGACAATGAAGATAAAAGAAAAATGCAAGTAGAATTATATAAATTGATTTTATTGGCAATAAAAAATATGAATGTTATAGAGCAGGCTGGACAAGGGGAAGTAATGGAACAGATGCTTTCAGAAATTGAAAAAGTATGTGGGGTTAAACTTGATCGAAATGCTTCTCTGAGAAATCAATTATGGAGGCTAAGTGATTCGATTTGTCAGCTTTATACAGAAGATGAATGTTCAGAAATGACCTGGATGCCAGAATTTTGTAAAAGACCGGATTATACGCTGAAAAAAGAATGGTATAATGAAACAGTAAAAATGAAATTTGAGAATATTGAAATCAAAGCTCCTAAGAATTATGCAGAGGCATTAACAAAGATGTTTGGAGATTATATGATTCCAGTAAGAGGGACGCAGGAGCATGAATATCCATTTTATAAAAAACAGCAAAAAGAATTAAAAAGCTTGCTAGAGAAAAATCCGGGGGTATGTTTACCAGAGGGGATATAGCACTGGAAAACATGTAGCACATGATAATTTAAAAATTAAGTGATAATTTCAAACATACTTTGAACCCGATGATGAAAAGTGTGGGAAGCAGCTATTTTTTCAAATGCATTGTGGGCGATTTCCTGTCGTTCACGGTCATGTGAGAGAAAATAAGCTGCTTTTTCTATGGCGTCTGCCGGCGATTCATAGTACACAAAATCTTCTCCCGGAATGAAGAAATCACAAAATTCCTGCTGGAAGTTGGTGAGAAGAAATCCACCGCAGCCAAGAATATCCCATGCACGCAGCGGAATACCGGTCTGGATTGTTTTGAGTGTAATATTCAGGTTGATTTTACTATGCTGAAATACAGTTGGCATTGTATCATAGTAGTCGATTTTTCCACCATAAATAGCAGTTGGAAGTATATCTTTACAGTCGGCATGTGTATAGACGGTGACATCAAAATTTTGAGATAATTTATTTAATAAATCAATTCGAGCAAGCGCAGTTGCACGTCTTCCTAAGAAGTAATGGGAATAAACATAAGCAAGGGTTTCTGCACCATCCTGATTTGGCGTTATAGGGCAGACTTTCTGCATAGCATCTAAAAGTGCTGGCGATAAAGATTCCTCCAGAAAGAAATATCCGTCAATGTGGGATTGTGCATCGACGAGGGCATCAATATATCCTTTGGAGTAAGAATCCATACCGGATAATTTATCATAGAGACGTTGTTTTGGTTCGGTGTATAAAGAACCGACAAAAGAAATATCATTCTGTGGAATGTCTGTATTCGTTGATTTACATAACCGCCTCGGATTTGCACATAAGGGAAGATAAAAAATAGTGGAAATTCCCTGATTATGAAAGTATTCATAAGAATGGTAATCGAAAAGAAAAATACGGTTACATGGGTTGATGACTGTACAGGAAAATAAAGCAATCAGTGGATTGTCATAAACCCAGGAGATATAAAGAATTTGAGCCTTGTCACAGTTCTTGGACACAATAGGAAAATAGTTAAATGTAAATACAGCGTCATAGGATGACTCGCTAAGTTTTTTCTCAAAAAAAATATCAAATTCTGTATTATATCGATTAGTCATTTCAGCGCATGTGGCAAGTGTGACATCATGTCCTGCCTCGGTAAATGCCTCTGCCATATCCGGTACACAATAACTTTTCCATTCTAAAAATAATATTTTCATAACGAACTCCATTTATCCTTGAATTTATAGCCATTATAGCCGAAAATAGAAAGAGAGACAATAGACCAGAGGATAATAAATATGAATGACATTTTCGAAAATAATAAGCAGAATTTACTGTTGATCAATGAAATCGTAGCTAATTATAGAAAACAGAATTTTTTTGTTGGTTCTTTGAAACTAAGTGCATTACTGAAAAACATTAATTCTGTTGTGGAAGTGATTTTCTCGAGGGAAGATTGCAGGGATCTTGCAGGAGAGCTGGAGCAGATTTTGCCGGCACTGTTGCAGGCACAGGGCAATCAGGATTATATTTTGCAGGCAGATATTCTGGAAGGAGATTTGCTTCCGTTGCTACAGAAAATACAAATAAAGCTGCAGGAAGATGACACACCGCAGGTTTCGGACTTCTTGGAAAACAATATGTTAATCCTGAAAGAAAAAAACGAGAGACTCTACAAAGTACTTCAGAATGTGCGAAATGACAATACTAAATATGTCATTGCCTATGCAATTAATGGGCAGCCAACCGTGCAGGCAAGGAACGGCAACCGATGTTTTTTTATGCATAGCACGATGAATCCAGAGTGGGAAGCACAGGTTTTGGCGGCGGGTTTGCCAGCCGCAAAGAACTATGTGGTATTTGGAATGGGGCTTGGATATCACGTGATAGAACTGTTAAAAAAATATTCGGAAAATAAAGTGACAGTTTTAGAAAGCGAAAAATATCTGCTATTGCAAGCTTTGCGGTATATGGACTGGACAACTTATTTCAAGGAAAATCGTATTGAAATTGTATATGAGCCGGATATAACGGAATTGATTGGATATCTAAAACAGATGAAAGATTATGAACTTTTCATGCATTATCCAACAGTTCAGGCAGTAGAAAATCCATCCATCAGGACATTATTGGAAGATTTTTTTATTACGACAAGCAGTATGCGCGAGCAGGAAAGATTTCTTGATGCAAACTTCGAGAAACTCAGTGAACGTCATTTGCCGGAATGCAGTGAAATAAAAAGTTTATTTTACAAAAAAAATGTTGTAATTGTTGGTGCAGGACCATCTGTAAATCAGGAATTACCGTCATTGAAACAATATCGAAACAATATCACGATTTTTGCAACCGGTCATATTGCAGGTACACTTTTGAGGGAAGGCATTATCCCGGATGCTATCATCATAACAGATCCACAGCCGCATATGTATCAGCAGGTGAAGGGACTGGATACAAAAAAGATTCCATTGATACTTCTGTCGACAGCGTCCTCGTCTGTTCTGGATTATTATGAGGGACCTGTTTATATCGCATATCAAAATGGGTATCGAAAGGCAGAAGAAATAGCAGAAAAAATCGGGGCAAAAGCTTTCGAAACAGGAGGTTCTGTGACTACAACGGCGCTGGATATTGCATTGCAGTTCAAGGCAGAAAAAGTAATATTTGTAGGAGTTGACCTTGCATATACCGGTGGAAACTCCCATGCAGAAGGTGTAGGCAGAAGAATTACTGATACAGGGAGTTTGAGAAAAGTGATCAGTTGTTCAGGCGAAGAAATATATACAAGCAAAAATCTTGATATATACAGAAAATGGATTGAGCGAAGGATTGCAAATCTGACAGGTACTGTCATTTATAATACAGGGAATGGTGCAAGGATCGAAGGTGCACCATGCAGGACATGGGATGAGATGATGGGAGAATAAGGATTCAATTTAATGTGGTAGCAGGAAAAAGAAATATGTAAGGAGTATTTAGTGGTGAAATATTTAATATTAGATGATCTTAACTCATTTGAATGTATTGGATCAAAATGTTCCTATACGTGTTGTAAAGATTGGAAAATCAGTGTTGATTCAGCATCTGCAAGATTTTATCGCAATGTATGGGGAAAATTTGGAGAAGAATTAAAGAATGGGATTATAGATAAGGAGGGCAATAGTTATTTTCAATTGAATGAGGGACGTTGTCCGTTTTTGAATGAAGATTCACTGTGTGATATTTATATCCATTTGGGCGCAGACCATTTATGCGATACTTGCAAGGTATATCCTAGACGAAATTGGGTTTATGGTGATCTTACATTTGTTGGGAAAGCTATTTCTTGTCCTGAGGTTGCACGTATCTTATTTGAATCAGCTGCTCCATTGCCTTTTGGCTTTAGTGAGGATGTATCTGTTTCGAATGAAGATGTAGATTGGACTGTGTTTAATTTATATGTGAAGGGAATGACTACGAGCATAGAGATATTACAAAATCATGAATTAGATTTTGCAGTTCGAATGAGAGCAGTTCTGTTATTTAATTATTATTTTGAGAAGTATCTCAATTCTGACAATGATTGTACAGAATTATTTGATATGTTTTCTTCTACGGATTCTATTTTGGTGCTTACAGAAAAGGTAAATCATTTAAACACAAATTATGATTCGAGAATTACGTTATTTCTTGCGGTGGCTCAAAATATTTCAGAAATTTTAGATAATAAGCCAATTATCGAATATGTTTCTTTTGGAGTTAATTATTTGCAAAACCCAAAAGAAAATGCCGGGCTAAAGATAGAACAATTTTGGAGCGATAAAAATTGTCTGGAAAATAAGATTGACATGGATCATATTCATGAACAGTATGGAGTTTATTATATTTCGATGTATTACATGAATTTCTTCAAAGACAAGCAGCCATATAAATTTATGGTGCAGTTTTTTACTCTTTTCTATCTGCAGAATTGTTTTGAGGCGTTTGTGTACAATAAGAATATGGAGAACCTGGCGTTAAATGATTTGATAGAAATTTATACGAAAACCGCCCGCACTTATGAACATTCTTCTGAAAATAAAAATCTGGAAACTACGTTTTCTATTCTTGAAAAGAATGAGATGACATCATTGGCATTTTTGCTGAGTTTGGTTTGATGGGGAATTGATGTTGTAGTATTAAGTAAATCAGAAGAGGGGCGTGAATGTAAGTGTATATAAAATAAAAATTACCCTTTAATTTTGTGAATATATGTTAAAATAAAAATTATATATAAGAAGTTGCAAAATACAGAAGAGGGGAAATAATGTACAATAAAAAGGAAGTTAAATATTATTTTTTAGATGAAGTGACATGTAAGTTTATTGTTAATTTTATAATGGCGTTAGTTGTTGCAAATTTACTGTTTGCATTAGAAAATTACCTTCCATTTTCACAACGCTTGGATGAATTGTTAGATAGTATTGTTAGGTGGTTAGGAATATTTGGAACAGGCGCATATACGGCTATACATTATATTAAAGATATAAAAGATAAAATAAGTAATAATGATGAGGATAGAGAAGAAAATTATAACGAATGGGAACCAAAAATAGAAAGAAAAAACCAAGTAAATAGACTTTTGAAAATGGTTAAAATGAATAAAATAGTAATTTTGACAGGAATGAGCGGGGCGGGAAAAACGGAAATTTTGCATCAAATGAAAGATGCATATTACAAAAATAATGACTATTTTTTGGAATGGGGAGAAAGTGCATGTAATCAACAAAAACGTATTGTGATACTGGATCAATTTGAGAGGGCATTGACAATGTCTAATTGAACAAAATCGCTGCGCGATGGCCTGCCAAGGCTGTGGCGCAGCTTTCTTTTT
>OGWR01000590.1_pt1 | contig 32062 bp, 28 predicted proteins | sample 1576061 | NCBI WGS metagenome assembly OGWR01 (sample SAMEA3541511, study PRJEB24748) | human gut metagenome | biome: human gut; feature: human-associated habitat; material: faeces | place: China | collected 2012 | reverse complement strand
ACAGCCATGACCGCAGTTGCTGCGAGCAGCACAGCCATGACCGCAGTTGCTGCGAGCAGCACAGCCATGACCGCAGTTGCTGCGAGCAGCACAGCCATGACCGCAGTTGCTGCCTCCGGCGTTGCGCTGAAGGCGATTGCACAGGCATACAAGCAAACTGCGGCTATGCTGAAATTCCTGCAGGCGGTGAATGCTTCGGATACGCTGATCAAGCGCATTTACAGCACACTGACGGGCGCGACCGGGCTTTTTGGCGCAACACAGCTTGGCTCACAGGATGGTGTTGAGAGTGCGAACAGCTGGGCAACGACTTCCGCAGCACCGAATGCCTTTTTGGCGTGTGCGTGCGGCTATTACAGCAGCGGCGGCAGCAGCGTGAATGTGACATACAACGGGACAGTGATTGCACAGAACAAGACAGGCGCAAAACAGCCGGGCAGCGTAACAAGCACGAATGTGAACGCCATCACGATGGCACCCTCCACATTTACCGAAAATGGCGATGGTTGGCTGGCAGTGCAGAAATTTACGGCGAAATAAGGGGGTGAAGGAGTATGAAAGGATTTTTGAAGGAATTGCAGGAAAGCAACGCCACGGGGGCGGTGCAGGTTGTGAGAACGCTTTCGGGCAGCGTAAAGCAGCCGGAGCTGGACGGCTATGCGGACAAGGAGATTTTCAGCGTGCATGGAAAGGGAAAGCTGCTTTGGGCGGAGGTTTACGAGTATTTCAGCAACCTGCCTTCGCAGAGCGGCACGCAGATGAAGATACAGCTTTACATCGATGGGAAGCTGCAGGCGAATGTGAGAATGAACTACTATACTGGTTATTCGAAGATGGCATTGAGGCTTGCACCGCCGGAACGGTTTATCGGCTTGGGCAATTACAGCATTTTGCCGACGAGAATTTTCACTATGGGCATTTTGAGAGATTCGAATACGTTTTCCTGCTCAGAGCTGGAGCAGTGTTTACCGGCTTCTTCGTATGAGGCTGACTGCTATTTTCCGATTGCGGCATACATCCCCTTCAAGGAATCGGTGGAGATTCGGGTTTCCAACACATTTGTGAAAAACAGCGACACCTACGCCGAGTTTGACTGCGGCGTAGGGTATCTGCTGGACGAGGACTAAAAGGAGGGCAAGGGATGCTGAGAAAAAGGACAGAGGAGCTGACGGAGAACGGCGCAGTTTTCATCGTGGAAACATTTTTGAATGCGGCAGGCGAGGAAAAGGGGAGAACGAAATACCCGAAGCCGGGCGCACAGCCGAAGCCGGCGCAGGAGACACTGACGGAGGCGGAGCAGGCGATTTTGGAGACGGCAATCAATGTAGACTATTTGGTCTGCATGAAGGAATTGGAGATTTGAAAGGAGAGATTGCATTATGACTTACGCAAGACTGAAAAAGCTGATTGAAAGAGGCGCATACGAAAAAGAGGATATGCTGAACAAGCTGGATGTATTCCTGATGGCAAACCGCATCACGGAGGAGCAGTATCAGGAACTGGTCGGCATGATGGGATGAAAGGAGACAAGCGCATGACAGGTGTTTTTTGCAAGGTAAACATGATTGGCGGCGCGATTGTGGCGGCGATGGCGGCGGTATTAGGGAAATACTGGTTTCTCTTTATCGGCTTTTTGGCGTTTAACATCATCGACTGGCTGACCGGCTGGGCGAAGAGCCGCATGAAGGGGGAAAGCTGCAGCAAGGTTGGCGCGATCGGCGCGATGAAGAAGGTCTGGTATTGGGTGGTAATCGCCATCGCCTTTTACATCGGCTTTTCCTTTGCGCAGATGGGCGAGACTATCGGCGTAGGGCTTGGATTTATGCAATTTATCGGGTGGTTCGTGCTGGCGAACTATCTGGTAAACGAAATCAGAAGCATTTTAGAGAACTTGGTGGAAATGGGCGTAAACGTGCCGCCTATGCTGATTAAGGGACTGAAGATTGCAGCGGAGCGGATTGACGCTGCGGCAAGCATCGGGGGCGAGGACGATGGCAAATGAGACGAAGGCATGCAGAGACATTGGCGCGCTTTTGCCTGCGGCGCAGGCGGCTTGCCGGGCGTTTCTGCGTGAGTGCGAAAGGGAAGGGCTTGCCGTTCTGATTACGGAAACCTACCGCACGCAGGAGCGGCAGGACTACCTTTACGCACAGGGCAGGACGAGAGCCGGCGCGATTATCACATGGACGAGAAAAAGCCGCCACACCGGACGGCTGGCGTGGGATATCTGCAAGAACAGAAAAGGGCAGGAATACGCCGACGCGGCTTTTTTCGACAGATGCGGAAGGATTGCGGCGCAGCTGGGGATTACCTGGGGCGGCAGATGGGACACGCCCGACCGTTCCCATTTTGAGGTGGCGGCAGATTGGAAGGAAAAGAGGGAGACAGAGATGGAAAAGCGTTACGAAACGCTTGCGGAGGTGCCGACATGGGCGAAGGAGCTGGTGCAGGAGATGATTACAAGGGGATGCTTTGCGGATCCGAACCGGATGCACCTTTCCGAGGACATGCTGCGGACAATGGCACTGACAGACAGGCTTTTAAAAGCAAGGGAGGGAAGGAAATGAAAGAACCTTTAACATTACTGAAAAGCCCCAGAGACGAAAGGGACTGGCATTACGGCAAAATCGTATGCGGCGCAGACAGACTGCCGGAAAAGGTGAGCCTGCGGCAGAGCTGCGGCCCGATTCGCAGACAGGGCAAGAGCGGCTTTTGCCACAGCTTTGCAGGGACTGCGCTGAAAAATTTGCAGGAGACACTGGACTGGGGCGAACGGAGATACAACTTTTCCCCTCTGGGGCTTGCCAAAGCGGTGAAGGCGAGGGACGGCATTGCCTACACAGAGGGCAGCACGCTTTTAGACGTTTGCAAGGCATTATGCAAGGACGGGGTTTTTGACGAGGTATTTTACCCCTTTGCAAGCTACGATCAGGAGAGCTTCAAGAAAACAGGCAAGCTGCACTTTCCTCCCTTAGCGGTGACGGATGAGGAGGCAAGGCGCATTGGTCGTTTTTACTGCAGAAACTACGCGAGGGTAGACACACTGGAGGAAGTGAAGCTCTCTCTCGCCAATCAGAATCCCGTGCTTTTAGGGATGACCTGTTCAGAGGAAATCTATTCGCCCACAGAAGGATGTATTGGACTTCCCTTAGGGACATTCCTGATCGGCGGACATGCTGTGCTGATTATCGGCTACGATGACACGAAGGAAAAGACGATTCACGGCAGACACTACAAGGGCTTTCTGGAATGCCAGAACAGCTGGGGCGAGGACTGGGGTGACAAGGGCTTTTTCTGGATTCCCTACGAATACATCACCTACCGAACGAAGGACCTTGGGATGGGGTTTGTGATGGACATGTATACCGCGATTGACCTTGCAAGGGAGAACCTGCAGGGGACGGCGGTGGAGCTTTTCATCGGGAAGGACAAGGCATTTGACGACGGGAAGGAGATCACCCTTGACCAGCCGCCCATTGTAGACGAGAAAACAGGGCGCACCTTGGTGCCCCTGCGCTTTGTGGGCGAGAGCCTTGGATGCAGGGTGGAATGGCTTGCAAAGAGCCGCCGCATTATCATCCGCAGCAGGGCGCACGACATTGAGCTTTCCATCGGCAACCAGACGGCACTGGTAGACGGCGGCAAGCGGCTGATGGAGCAGGCACCCATCCTTGACGAGAGAACAGGACGGACGCTTGTGCCCCTGCGCTTTATTGCAGAGACGCTGGGGCATGCGGTGCTCTGGGACGGAGAGAGAAGGAAGATTATAATTCTCAAGTAGCGGTTGAGCCGTCCGGTTATGACGAGCGAACGTCTGACCGACAGGTTGGGTGAGGCGAGGAATGGACGGCGAAATATAGCGGTTTCCGAAGCGAAGCGAGGAAAACTGACATAAATAACAGCGGTTGAACTGTTACAAGCATAAGAAAAGCGACGATGCGGATTTGCAAAGTCGCTTTTTTCTTGCAAAAAATAAGGAGGTGAGATCTTGGCAGGCTATTATAACCCGAAAAAGGACTACGCGGCAGCCATCAAAGCAGAAAAGAACCCTGCGAAGCAGGCGCAGCTAAAGGCAGAGAGACAGAATAAGATTGATGCCATGAATGCCGCAGGGACGAACAAAAAGGGCTACACCAACAGCATTTACGGCGGCTCTTACAGCTCTTCCGGAAAGGGAAACTCTTCCTCCGGCGGAGGCGGAAAGGGAAATAGCAGCGGCGGCTATTTTGACAAAAATCTGGACTATGCGGCAGCCATCCGGAACGAGAAAGACCCTGTGAAGCAGGCGAAGCTGATTGCGGAGCGACAGAACAAGCTGAACTGGATGAACGCGAGCGGAACGAACACGAAGGGCTACACAAACGACATTTACGGCGGGATGCCACAGGCAAGCGCACCGCAGGGGCAATACCGCAGCACGGAGGCGGCACTAAACAACACGAACAAGGCGGCAATACAGCCGACAGCGACCACGCAGACCCAGACAGCGGCGGCGGCAGAGGCGGAAAACCCAACCGCGCCGACCTCCTTCGGGAGCACGGACGCGGCGCAGAGGGCAGCCCTACAGGCTTACATCACGAGACAATACGCCCACCAGAAGGCGGAGAGCGGCGAGGGAACCTACAACGGGGACGGGAGCATGAGCCTTCCCGACCAGGGGCTTTTAAAAAGCTATCAGCAGAAATACAACGAAGCGAAGGCGGCAGGCGACCAAGGCGGCATGACAGCGGCGCACAGCGCGGCAGAGAAGCTGAGGGACAACTACAGATATTATCCCTTAGCGAACAGCAACGGCTACGGCTTAGGCGAGAACGACATCGGCTGGGTGCGTGATTTGGTGGTGCGCGGTGACGAGCTTGGGAACAAGATCGTAGACCAATACAACAGGGGCACCTTTACACAAACGACCTATGACAAGGACGGCAATTTTGTGAACCGATACACCGGGGGGGACATTGCCGGACACGATGCACGGGTTGCAAAGGAGATGCAGAGAGTGAACGAGAAATTAGCAGGAAAGGAAAACAACACCTTTGCCTTCCGGCTTTCCGACCCGAATGACGTGAAGCTTTCCAATGCGGAGCTGCTGGCGAAATACGGCGGCGGCATTACGGAGGGGAACAACGGCATCGGGCTTTACACTGCGCCGAACGGAACGGTTTTGAAAACAGCATCCGGCGGCGGGAACAACGGCATGGCGGCAAGCGGCACGCCACTGACAGCGGCAGGCTACGGCACAGGACAGGACGCGGCGGCGAATTCCATTTACGGGCAATTCGGCTACTTCGACCCGAACAAGGACTATGCGGCGGCGATAAAGAACGCAAGCAACACGCAGGAAATGGTGCAGCTGGAGAAGGAGAGGCAGAACAAGCTGAATTGGATGAACGCGAACGGGACGAACAAGGGCTACACCAACAAAATCTACTCCAATTATGACAATCTTTTCGGAGAGAGAGAGCCCTTGCCCGAATACAACGGCATGACGAAGGAGGAGCTTTTCGGCGGCTACAACGAAATGGCAGAGAGCCTTGCGGAGCAGAGGAAAGCACTGCTTTCCGCCGCACTGGCGCAGAACCGGACGGAGCAGGAGAAGGCAAACGGCAATTATGACGAGCTGGCAAGGCAGGCATACATCCTGAAGCGGCAAAACGAAAACGCACTGCCGCAGCAGCTGGCGGCACTGGGCATCAGCGGAGGCAGCAGCGAGAGCGCGAACCTGCAGCTTGCGGCGAACTACGAAAACAGCCTTGCAAGCAACGAGCAGGCAAGGCAGCAGGCATTGAGAGACTATGCTTTGCAGGCATTGCAGGCGCGTACACAGGCAGACAGCGACATCAGCGGCTATTATGCGGACGCAAAGCAGCAGGCTATGAACGCATGGCAGAGCGAGGCGGCGAACCGAAACAGCTGGAACCAATGGGCGGCGAACTACAAGCAGGGACTGCGGGAATACAGCGACAGCATGAACAGCCAGACCTATCAGGAGAATCTGGCAAGCAAACAATATGCGGACACACTGCGGCAGCAGCAGATTGACCTTGCGCTGCAGATGGGCGACTACAAGAAGCTGGCGGCAATGGGCTATGACGTTAGCTATTTGAAGCGGATGCAGGATGCGGAGCTGGAGCAGCTTGCACTGGATGCAATGCTGACAAGGGCGAACATCGCTAAGGTGAACAGCAGTGTGACACGAGGGAGCGGCGGCGGGACAAGCAAGAAAGGCAATGACGATGACGATGACGGACCGAAAGATCCGGAGAAATTAACAGTTACGAACCAAGACAATGGCGCGGCAATTTATGTGCCCGGCTTGCGATGGGTTTCTTATAAAGACTTAGACAAGATGGTGAATGCCGGGACGGTGAAGGAAACGGTTGACGGCGGCAAGGTGACTTACAAGAAGGTTTGGTGAGGAAAATGAGCAGAAATCCATCTGCGAGAAGTTTATTGCAGAATAAAATTTCCAACAGCAAGGGTTCTTTTAACCCACATACAGGCAAGCTTGCGGAGGAAGAACGGGGATATGACCCGAAGGAGCAGCAGAAAAAGGCGGCAAGAGAGGCGAAGGCAGCCAAGGCGGCAAGACAGGCGGAGAAATCCGCCTCTTTTTCTGCTTTGCGTTCCGGGGGGCAGCCTGTGGATGTGGTGTTGGACACGGGGCTGGTAAGTTCTATACGAGATTACAGAAAACGGCAGGCGAAAAAGGTAAAAACGCCCGTGAAGGGGATGATTGGCAGAAAATACGACCCTGAAAAGGGCTTTACCGTGCAGGGGCTGACCGTGCGGCCGGAGCGGAGCAATGCGAAAGACGAGAAAACAAGGCTTTACCGGACGTATGACAACCTTCTGGACGAAAAGGAAATCAGGAAAAAATACAGCTATGTGGCGCAGGACAAGGAACTGGACTACAGGACGATGCGGCGCGCGGTAAACAACGGCATGCGCGCGGTCGGGAAAACGCTGGACACGGCAAAGGGGGACTATGCGGAGCTGCAGAGGGTTGGCAAGCTGCAGGCGCAGCTGCAGGGGCGGCTGAGAAGTGCGGGCTTTACCGCAGGATTTTTCAATTCCACGGGCGGCAATGTTGCGAGGATTGCGGCAAAGGGCATAAAAAACGAGCAGGCACGCAAGAACTGGATGGACACGCTGAACCAACTGAAAGAGACGCAGGAGGCGCACCCGACAGCAGGCACACTGGGGGCTGTTACGGGGGAATTTGCGAAGGCAGGCGCAGGCTACATGACCATCGGCAAGGCGGCGGAGGAAGCGACCCTCAAGGGCATGGGCGCGCTTGGCAGGAGGATGACGGCAAGCACCGCACCGGACATTGCACAGAAGGCGGCGGCGAAAATTCTGCTGAACCCGAAAAACGCGAAGGCGGCGAGAGTGGCGGCAGGGCTTCTGGGACAGCAGGCGGCGGACACAATGGTGAACACGCCGATGACGATTGCGGCCGGGATGGCAGACGGAAAAAGCCGCAAGGAGATTGCGAAGGATGTTGGAAAGCAGGAGGCAATGGATGCGGCGTTCAACGTGGGGCTTGCGGCACTGGGAGCCGGGGCGAAGAAGGCAGGAGAGGTGCTGGAGCCAAGACTTGCGATGCGGCGGGAGAAGGCGTTGCAGAAAAAGGGAATCGGCAAGGCAGGAGAAAAAATAAAAAAAGAGAACGTGCTGCCCGGAGATGTAACAAGCCCCTCCGTTACGCCTAAAAACGCAACTGCACAATTCTCTGCTAATACTGTACCAAAGACGGCAGAGGGTGTCAAGAATACGGAGCTATCCGAGAAGAAACTTCTCTCTGCGGATGAAATTCCGGAGAAAATCCGACAGGAATATGAAAACTGGAACAACCCCGACTACATGGGGCAAAAGCTGCGCGAAATCAGCGAGAAATACAGCGGTGACAGCCAACAGTTTGATGCAGAAGTGAAGAAGATTACAGGACGCATGCAGGAACTGGAAGATATGCTTGGCATCCGCACGCAAAGGGTAAAGGATACAGAGAAAAAGATTCAGACAGGAGCAGTAAAGGAGATGAAGAAAATCCTTTCTCTTTCCGGAAAGGGAGAAACAGAGGAAACAAAGAAGCTGCTGCAGACCGCGGTTCTGGAAGGCAGAACAGGAAAAATCAGCGAGCAGACCAGAGAAAGAATTTTCAATGAACTCTTTGACAGGGGACACATCAGCAACAGGGCGGATATTGACAAGGACTTGAAAAACCACTTGAAAGGGCTGACGCTGAAAATTTCCAGACAGGATGCAAGCAACATCCCCGATTTCAAGCAGTGGCGAAAGGGGACATTTGGGAAGATCCGCAGTGTAGGCGTAGGAGAAAAAGGAAACATTGATTCCGTGTGGATGGAGCTGCATGAAAAGTGGCCGCAGCTATTTTCTGATGAAATTACGAACCCTGCGGAGCAGCTTTTGAAAATCAAAGAGGTTGCGGATGAGATGACCTACAGAGAGATTCCCTTGGCGGAAACCATTGACAGCGGCGCAAGGGACGGATTGAAAGCGGAATTTGATTCTGCCATGGACAGGCTGCAGACGGAGCTGCAGAAGCTGACCGCTTACACCAATGACAGGGCGGCAGTGCAGAAAAGAAAGCTGATGCAGGAGGGAATCCCTTTGCAGGTGGACTATAACAAGATGTCAACCAAGGAAATGAAGGAACTATATAACCAGAGGTATCAATACAAAAAAGCCGCAGACAAGGTGCGCAGCAGAAAAAACCTGACAGAGGGGGACAAGGCACTTCTGGACAAGCTGCATCGGGGGGAACTGGATGCAGAAACGGCAAAAAAATATGCAGGGCTGAACGGTGACGACCTGATTGAGGTTTACAATGCGGAGAAGCCGCTTTATGCCACAAATCAGATGATTCGGGAATATAAAAAGCAGGCAAACAGCAGATTTGACGGGGGTTTTTCTGACATTATGGGGGATATTCCCATTCAGAGCGAAGGGAAAAAGGGCTGGCGCGACCTTTCCCCTTTACGCCTGATGCGTGAAACACAGGAAAGAATCCTTGACATGATTGCCCCGACGAAGGAGCAGGCAGGGCGGTTAAAGCAGACCTTATTTGACCCGATTCATGCAAACGAGAGAGACAGGACGCTTTTCAAGAATGCATTTATCGACAGGCTGAAACAGACGGACATCAGCACGAAGAATAATATTCCCATCAAACTGCCGAACGGTGAAAATGTGAAAACAAGCGAAAGCGCATTGGTGCAGTGGTTGGGAGAAAACAGATACCAGCTGCGGCAGATGGAGCGCAAAAAGGGCAGAGCGACAGTAGAGGAAATTGCAAACGAGCAGGAGCTGCGCAGACAGATTGAGCATATCGAAAAAAGCCTGAGCAGGGAGCAGCTGCAGCGGATTGACAACGGGATTGCAGAATTTACGGAAATCTACAAGGAAATCCACCCGAAAATCAATGAGGCACTGATTCGCAACGGATATGAGCCTGTTGGGTATATTGAAGGGTACTTTCCTCACATGAATTTTGATGACCCGAACAACGTGGTAGAGGCGATGGCAAAAAAGCTGGGCTTTGATTTTTCCTCCAAGGAGCTGCCGATGGACATTGCCGGAAGAACGGAAACCTTCCGCCCGGGGAAGAAATGGGCAGGAAACCTGCTGACGAGAACCGGAACAGAAACGGACTACGATGCGCTGCGTGCCTTCGACCAATACATTGACAACATTTCGGATGTCATCTACCATACGGATGATATTAAGCGGCTGCGCTCCTATGAGGACTACATGAGATACACGCTTTCGGATGAGGGCATCCGGGCAAGGGTTGATGCGGTGAAGAACAACATGGACTTGACTGCTGCAGAGAAAGAAAAGCGGATTGATGAAATTTACGAAGGGGTGCAGAATCACAGCCTGCAGAACTATGTAAGCAACATCCGTGCATACACAGACCTGCTTGCCGGAAAGAAGCATAAGGTTGACCGTATTCTGGAAACGGAGGTATTCGGCAGAAAGGTTTACAAGGCAGTAAATGCGATAGAAAACAGAGTTGCCGGAAACATGGTTGCCGGAAATATCGGATCCGCACTGACAAATTTCATCCCCATCACGCAGGGCATGAGCAACATGAGCATTGGCAGCAACCTGCGCGGATTAAAGGAATCCCTTGTAAATATGACAAAGGGAGAGATGGACGAGCTGACGAAAAAAAGCACCTTCCTTGCGACAAGAGAGGGTTCGGAGCAGCTTTACAAAAGCACCATGCAGAAAATCAGCGAGGCAGGCGGGAACTGGAACCCTCTGCAATGGATGGAGGCGGCGGACAAATTCACCACGCAGGCAGTTTGGCGCAGCCGTTATTATGACAATCTAAAAAAAGGCATGGAGGAAACGGCGGCAATCCAAAATGCTGACGATTTTGCAAGAGGACTTTTTGCAGGGAGAAGCAAGGGCGCGATGCCTACGATGTTTTCCAGCAAGACCCTGAAACCGCTGACGATGTTTCAGCTTGAGGTGAACAACCAGATCAGCTATCTGATGAAGGATATCCCGAAGGAGGCACAGGGCAGCGTTGCAAAAATGATGAAGGCATACGGTGGGCTTATTATCGGGGCTTACATCTACAATGATGTTTACGAAAAGCTGACGGGGAGACGTTCCGCATTAGACCCATTCAGCACAGCCAATCAGGCAATCGGCGACCTGACGGGGACACAGGTACGCAATACGCTGGATATTCTGGAGGATGCGGCAAAAGGAAACGGTGTGCAGCTGACGGAGCGCGTAGAGCAGAAAAAGCCTTCCGAGGCACTGGAAAATGTGCTGGGAGATATTGGCGGAAATATGCCCTTTGTCGGCGGGTTACTCTTTGACGGGGGACGTATTCCTGTGCAGTCGGCACTTCCGAGTGTTACAACGATTGCAGGAGCTTTCGGGGATGCGGCAAGCGGCGACGACACAAAGGAAAAGGCGCGGCAGACCATTAAGCAGGAATTGGAAAAGCCGCTTTGGTATCTGGGGATGCCGATTGCAGGCGGACAGGTAAGAAAAACTGTGAAGGGTTTAGATCTGATGCGAGAGGGCGGCAGCTACACCCAGACGAACAAGGGGGAAAAGCTACAGTTTGCGGTTGACCAAGACAAGAAAACAAACTGGCTGCAGGCGGCACTTTTCGGGAAATGGGCAGTGCCGGAGGCACAGGCGCACATGGAGAAGAACCGGACATTGAGCGAAAAAAGTACGGAAACCTATGAAAAGCTGCGGCAGGCAGGGGCAAAGAACACCACAGCCTTTGAAAGCATTAACAAAATGAATCAGGAGAACAAGGGAAGGGACAAGCGCAGAGCGATTCGCAGCGCACCACTGAGCGCGGAGCAGAAGGCAATCCTTTACAGAAGTATTCTGGATGATGACCAGAAGGACAAGGAGATTCTGGACTACTTTAGCTGGACAAACAGCATGGGCAAGGTTGCGGACTACCTGATGCAGGCGGCGGACTACAAAAGCGATACGCCGAAAAAGGTTGCTTTGCAGTATGCGGAGATTTCGGACGATGAGAAGGAATACATCTACATGGAAAAATTTGTGCAGAAAGACAGCAAGGAGAAGGAGCGGAGCAAGATCCGCACGCTGCGAGAGGCCGGCATTGGGATGAATGATTACTTGAGAATCCGAATGAAATATGGGGAGCTGTACAATGATAGAAGCAAGAAGGGATTGGAGAAGCAATACATAATAGCGGATCTGATGAATGAGCTTGGGCTTACGGCTGCACAGCAGGCGAAGGTGAAGGAGTTATTCTTATTCGGCGGCGGATACACTACAAAGTGGAAAATTTAACCCGGAAATAAAAAGAGGACACCATTTTGTTGACTGCAACAAAATGAAAAAATTTTGCAGAAAGGGGGATTTTCTTTACACCCCCTTCTGCAAGACATGCTATAATAGCAGTGCCGAGACAGAAAGTTGTCAGGTTTCTTTCTCATTACGCTGTGGAGCAGCATTTTTTTCCCCTTGCCGGGGCAACCCGGCACTAACGCAGCAAGAGAATGGGCACAAGCGAGTGCGCCGGTTCGATTCCGGCAGCTGCGAAGAAATCCTATCTCCTTTAAACTGATAAGCTGAATATGCCCCGATGCGGCATTGCGGGGCGAGAGATTGAAAACCGAAAGGTTTTGCAGGGAGTGGTGCATTTGATGCGCTGCTCCTCATTTTTTTTGGGAAGTTGTCAGAAAATGCTGATTTGTGATAAGTTGGGGAGAAAATGCGAAGTGTAGTTGCAATTTTTCATGGGGAAAATGAAAATAAAGGATCTATCAATGGGATATAAACGGGCGGAGGGGCTGACTTGAGGGGCACAAAGGAAATGCGCGGAAAGCATTGATTTTACAGGGTTTTTGAGAGAAAAGCTGACTTGAATACGCAAAAGAAGGGCGCGCCGCTCTCTTTTTTTATTGGAAAAATTTCTAATTGCAGAGAAGGGGGGTGCATGATACAATAAGAGGGAAATCAACTTCATCGTTTCTTGGTTGTTGCTGTTGGCGTTTTTACATTGAAAGGATGAACGGCAATGGCAAAAAGAAAATTGACAAAACGTGCTGACGGGAGATATCAGTCCCAGATTTATCTCGGAACAGACGAAAACGGAAAAAGAATCATCAAGACACTTTACGGACGAACACAGAAGGAACTGGAAGAAAAAGAGTGCCTTTTGAAGGTAAAGCTCAGCAGGGGCTTTGACATCAAGGCAGAGAGAAAAACCTTTGGCGAATGGGCGGAGCTGTTTTTGAGGATGAAGGAATCAAAAAATGTTTCCGCAGGGCGGCTTGCAAATTACGGCTATGCACTTATGAAATTTGAACCGCTTTATCAGTATCCTTTAGAAAAGCTATACCCCATTGATTTTCAAAGAATCATTGACAGCTGGGCAAAGGAGAACCCGAACACAGGGAAGCCTTCCTCAAAGGCGCTTTTGATTGAAATGAAGCGGGCGGCGAACGGGGTTTACCGCATGGCAATTTCAAACAGAGTGGTAGAATTTAACCCGATTGCGGATGTGGAAATTTCCGCGATACAGAAGAAGGAGCCGAAACGGATTCTGACGGAGGAAGAACAGAGATGGATCCGCGAGATGCCGCACAGAGCCCAGACGGCGGCCATGATTATGCTTTATGCCGGACTGCGGCGTGGGGAGCTGGTGCCGCTGATGTGGAATGACATTGATTTTGCTGCCGGCACAATTTCCATCACGAAAACAGTAGAATGTATCAACGGGAAATTTATTTTGAAGGATGGGGCAAAATCGGAGAACAGCGTTCGCACGATTACAATGCCGCATATTTTGAAAAATTTTTTGCTGGAAGAGAAGCAGAAGAAGGTGGTAAGCCTTTATGTTGTGCCGGATGCCAAGGGCTGCATGATGAGCGAAAACTCTTTCCGGCGGATGTGGCAGAGCTACATGACACAATTAAATTTCCGATACGGAGATTTTTCCGCATACGGAAGCAGGACAAGCGTACATGACCCGAAGGGCGTGCCGATGGTGATTGAAGGCTTCACGGCGCACCAGCTGCGGCACACCTACGCATCTATCCTTTATATGGCGGGGGGGGATGTGGTGACGGCGAAGGAGCTGATGGGGCATGCTGACATTCAGACTACGCTGGAGATTTACACACATTTGAGCAAAACATACAAAAAGAAGGAAGTTTCAAAGCTGGACGAATATCTGGCGAATGCGGAATAAGGCAGGATAAGTCCGTATATAGTCAGAAATATTGAGAAAACGTTGAATTTACGGGTAAAATCGAGGCTCTTTGTATACCTTAGGGATGTAGAGGTCGCAGGTTCAAATCCTGTCGCCTCGATGGCAGTTTAAGAGACGAATATGATTCGTCTCTTTTTTCATATTCGGCAGTGATTTGAAAAAAATTGGAAAAAAGAGAGAATCGGCACGGCCTACGGAGGTGAACCGTTTATGACCGACCAGAACGAGGTACGATTGGTCAAGAGGGCGAAGCAGGGGGACATGCACGCCTTTGAGGAACTCATTTTACAGCACGAAAAGATCGTTTATAACGTGGCACTGCGCATGATGAACCACAGCGAGGATGCGAAGGATATTTCGCAGGAGGTGTTTCTGAAGGCGTATCGGAATATCGGAAATTTTGACGAGCGGTCGCAGTTTTCTACATGGATTTACCGCATTACGGCGAACACCTGCATTGATGAAATGCGAAAGCGGAAGGGCAGGCAGAGTTTTTCGCTAGAGGAAGAGCTGGAAGGCGAGGAAGGCAGCATGCAGCGGCAGGTTGCCGATGCGGGCGAAACACCGGAGGAAAGCATGCTTCGAGAGGAGCAGAAAAGCGAGATTTTACAGGCATTGGAGAGCCTTTCGCCGGAGCATAAGGTGGCGGTTATCCTGCGGGATATCAAGGGGCTTTCCTACGAGGAAATTGCAGAGATTCTGGAGCTTACGTTGGGAACGGTGAAGAGTCGTATTTCCCGTGGGCGAAATCAATTAAAGCAGGAAATTTTAAAATTACGGGAACAAGATGCACATTTTATTCGTCATAAGAGAGGAAAGGAGGGAAGGCAATGAATTGTGATAAAGTGAAAGAGCTGCTCTGGGCGTATTTGGAAAACAAAACCACGGCAGAGGAAACAGCAGAAATCGAAACGCATTTGGAAGGCTGTGCGGCTTGCAGAGAAGAGCTGGCGCAGCAGAAGGAAATGAAAAACGCTTTGGCAAGCCTTCCTGACGAGGAACTCCCTGAAGACTATCATACAGAGCTGATGCAGAAGCTGCAGGCGGAACGCAAGGTTGTGCCTTTCCCTGTAAAGAAGAAGCATGGCTGGAAGCAGATGAGCATGATCGCGGCGGCGGTGCTTGTGGTTGTGGTGGCAGGCGGCACGAGGGGGATGCTGGAAATGCGGCAGAACCAGAACGAGGAGATAGAGCAGATTCTGTTTGAGGATACTGCGCTGATGGCGGATACGGGCGAGGAAGCGGCAGAACAGACTGCGGCGGACAGCGCGACAGAGAACAATGCGGCGGAAAAATCCGATACCAAGGAGGATTTTTCTGAGCAGGAAACAAAGAAAGCAAAAAAACCTGTTTCGCAGAAAACGGCACCAAAAGAAACCACACCCAAAGAAGCAACACCGAAAGAAGCAACACCCAAAGAAACGACTCCGAAGGAAACGGCAAAGTCTTTTTGGTCGGATGGAGCGGCAACCATGCCGAAAGCAGCTTTATATGCAAGCGAAGCGGAAAATGCGGTGGACAGCGAGACATTGGTGAGCGGCACACGCGCGATGGACAGCAATGCGGCGGACAGCATGACACTTCAAGTGGAAAAAAAGGAGACAGCCTTGCAGGCAATTCGTAAGAGCATAGAGGACTGCGGCGGCTACGAGGAAAGCAGTGCGGATGATGTGATTCAGGCGGTGATTCCTGTGGCAAATTATGCGGATTTTCTGGAGCAGGTCGGCAAGCTGGGCGAAATACAGGCGTTTTTCCAAGGCGAGGAGGACGGCGCATCGCGCACAATCAGCATTTCGGTAACGGAAAAATAAAAAGGGACACGGTGGATTTTTACGAGAAAAGCCGTGTTCTTTTTTTGCTGAAATTTTCTTGGGGACAGAGAATTTTGATATGTTTTGCAAAAAATAGCTTGACAAATCTCTGACAAACGCATATACTGGTCTCGTAAATAAATAGAATCTTCAGGGCAGGGTGAAAGTCCCTACCGGTGGTACAGCCCACGAGCCGCAAGGCATGATTCGGTGAAACTCCGAAGCCGACAGTATAGTCTGGATGAAAGAAGATGGATGAACGTAGGAAAAGTGTTTCTTTTCTGTGCCTTTTTGAGATATCTGCTCTGGATTGTTTTTGAACATTCCGGAGCTTTTCTTATTTTGGCACAGCGATTCTTTTGGTGTGTGTATTTCTGATGCTCTGAGCGATTCTGTTCGGAGCATTTTTTATTTTGCATTTTTTGAAATCTGTCTGGAGGGATTCTATGAAGGATTCAGAATATATGGAGCTTGCACTTATGCTTGCGAAAAATGGGCTCGGATGGACAGCACCAAACCCGATGGTAGGGGCAGTGCTTGTGAAGGATGGTGAAATCATCGGTCAGGGGTGGCATGAAAAATGCGGTGAGCCGCATGCAGAGCGAAACGCATTGGCAAATTGCAAAAAATCGCCGCAGGGAGCGACGCTTTATGTCACATTAGAGCCTTGCTGCCATCAGGGCAGACAGCCGCCTTGTGTGGATGCCATTCTGGAGGCAGGCATTCGGCGCGTGGTGGTCGGCTCAGCGGACCCCAATCCACTTGTGGCAGGAAAGGGAATTCGGATTTTGCGAGAGCATGGCATAGAGGTAACGGAGCATGTTCTGGAGGAGGAATGTGACCGCTTGAATGAGGTGTTTTTCCACTATATTCAAACAAAGCGTCCCTTTGTGGTAATGAAATATGCGATGACGATGGACGGAAAAATCGCAACCTACACAGGTGCATCCAAATGGATTACATCGGAAACGGCAAGAGCTCATGTGCAAGAGCAAAGGCATAAATATACTGCAATCATGGTGGGTGTGGGAACAGTTTTGGCGGATAACCCCATGCTGAATTGCAGGATGGAGGGTGGAAAAAACCCGATTCGCATTATTTGCGATACACACCTTCGCACACCGCTGGATACGCAAATTGTTGCAACGGCGAAGGAAATACCGACCATCCTTGCAACCTGCTGTGCGGATAGGGAAAAACAGGAGGCATATCTGGCGGCAGGCTGTCAAATCCTACAGGTGAACGAAAAAAACGGGCATGTTGATTTGCCGGAATTGATGCAAAAATTAGGGGAGCAGGAAATTGACAGCATTCTGATAGAGGGTGGCGGCACACTCCATTGGACAGCATTGGAGGAAGGCATTGTGCAAAAGGTGCAGGCATATATCGCACCGAAATTATTTGGCGGACGGACGGCAAAAACCCCCATCGAAGGACAGGGCGTTGCAACACCGGCGGAGGCATTTTATTTAAAGAACAGCAAAATCATTCCTCTGGGAGAGGATTTTCTGATAGAGAGCGAGGTGAGCAGAGATGTTCACGGGAATTGTTGAGGAAATCGGAAGGGTTGAGAGAATCAAGCACGGACAGCATTCTGCGGTCTTGACCATTCATGCGGATACGGTTTTGGAGGGAACCAAAATCGGCGACAGCATTGCGGTCAACGGCATTTGCTTAACGGTAACGGAGCTGTTTTCGCATGGCTTTTCGGCGGATGTGATGCACGAAACGCTGAACCGCTCCTCTCTGGCAGGGCTGACAATGGGAACGCCTGTGAATCTGGAAAGAGCCATGGCGGCAGACGGACGCTTTGGCGGGCATATCGTTGCAGGCCATGTAGACGGTGTGGGAAAGGTGATCCGCGTACGTCGGGATGATACAGCTATTTGGTATACCATACAGGCAAAGGCGGAGCTGATGCGATATATCGTTGAAAAGGGCTCCATAACCATTGACGGCATTAGCCTGACAGTGGCGGAGGTCGGAGAAAGCGAGTTTTCCATTTCTGCCATTCCGCATACGGTCAGCCAAACCATTTTGAAGAACCGCAGAGAAGGCGATTTGGTAAATCTGGAAACGGATATCATTGGGAAATATGTAGAAAAGCTGATTTGTCCGAAAGCAGAGCAGCAGCCGAAACATACAATTACAATGGATTTTTTATCGAAATACGGATTTTAAGGAGGAGAATACATTATGCAGTTTAACACAGTAGAGGAAGCGCTGGAGGAATTGCGCAACGGCAAAATCATTTTGGTAACAGATGATCCCGATAGGGAGAACGAAGGGGATTTCATCTGCGCGGCAGAATTTGCAACCACAGAAAACATCAACTTCATGGCATGCTATGGCAAGGGCTTGATTTGTATGCCTATGTCTGAGGAATATGTGCGGAAATTGCGGATTCCTCAGATGGTACAGCAGAATACGGATAACCACGAAACAGCATTTACGGTTTCCATCGACCATGTGGCGACCACAACAGGCATTTCTGCGGCAGAACGCTCCATCACAGCGCTTGCCTGCGTTTCGGAGGACGCAAAGCCTGAGGATTTCCGCAGACCGGGGCACATGTTCCCTCTTCTGGCAAAGAAAAACGGCGTTCTGGAACGGGAAGGGCACACCGAAGCAACCGTTGATTTATGCAGACTGGCAGGCTTGAAGGAATGTGGGCTGTGCTGCGAAATCATGCGTGAGGATGGTACCATGATGCGTACGCCTGAGCTGATGAAGCTGGCAAAGCAATGGGATATCAAATTCATTACCATTCGGGATTTGCAGAATTACCGCAAATGCCATGAAAAGCTGGTGGAACAGAAGGCAGCTGTTAAAATGCCCACGAAATACGGCGATTTTATGGCGTATGGCTTCGTCAATCTGCTGAATGGCGAGCATCATGTAGCACTGGTAAAGGGCGATATCGGCGATGGCAAGGATGTGCTTTGCAGAGTCCATTCCGAGTGCCTGACAGGGGATACCTTCGGCTCCCTGCGGTGCGACTGCGGACAGCAGTTTGCCGCTGCTATGACGCAGATTGAAAAGGAAGGGCGCGGTATCCTGCTTTATATGCGGCAGGAGGGGCGCGGCATCGGCTTAATCAATAAGCTGCGCGCCTATGAATTGCAGGAGCAGGGAATGGATACCTTGGAAGCGAATCTTTCCCTTGGCTTCAAGGGCGACCAGAGAGAATACTATATCGGCGCACAGATTCTGCGCGAATTGGGCGTAAAAAGCATGCGCCTTTTGACCAATAATCCCGATAAGGTATATCAGCTTGAGGAATTTGGGATTGAAATTACGGAGCGCGTGCCTATCCAGATGGATGCAACAACACATGATTTATTCTATCTGAAAACAAAACAGGAACGCATGGGACATTATCTGAAATATTAAAGAATCTGAAATATGAAGGAAAAAATGAAAGAAAAGAGGGAATAAAAATGAAAACATTTGAAGGTAAACTGGTATCGAAGCAGATTAAAATCGGTATTGTAGCGGCAAGATTCAACGAATTTATCACAGCAAAGCTGTTGAGCGGTGCGATGGACGGTCTGGTGCGGCATGATGTGGCAGAGGAGGATATCCATGTGGCATGGGTGCCCGGCGCATTTGAAATTCCTCTGATTGCATCCAAAATGGCGAAAAGCGGCAAATATGATGCTGTGATTTGCTTAGGCGCAGTCATCCGTGGTTCGACAAGCCATTATGATTTTGTCTGCAACGAGGTTTCCAAGGGGATTGCGGCAGTTTCCCTGGAAACAGACGTACCTGTGATGTTTGGTGTGCTGACAACAGAAAACATTGAGCAGGCGATTGAACGTGCCGGCACAAAAGCAGGCAACAAGGGCTATGATTGTGCGGTCAGCGCGATTGAAATGGTAAACCTGATTCGGGAATTGGAGAAATAAAAGGGCTCTTCGGATATAGATTCGGCAAATAGGCTGCTTCTGCTATTAAATAGGTAGAAACAGCCTATTTTATTGCAGAAAAAGCGGAAAAGGACAAATGTCCACTGGACAGAATGCACAAAAACGTGTAGACTATATTGTAAAATTTGAGGGATATGCTTTAGCGTTCTACTTGACTAAAGCGTTAAAATGCGATACACTATTTTCAGAACAGAAAGGGTGTGGAATTTGAATGAAACCGGAAGAAATGCTTTTGAAAAAAGAGGAGCGGGTCAGCTTCAGCCTGCGTGCCTTGTTTGAACAATATGGCTATCGGAAATTTAAGATGAGCAAATTTGAGGAATACGATTTTTATGCGGAGAACAGAAGCTTTCTGCACAGCGAAGCCATCCTGACCTTTACGGGACTGGACGGCAAGCTTTTGGCACTCAAGCCGGATGTGACCCTTTCTATCGTGAAGAATACGAAGGGAAGCCGAGATATGGCAGAACGCGTGTATTATAACGAAAATGTATACCGTGCCAGAAAGGGCGCAGGTGAATACAAGGAAATCATGCAGGTTGGCTTGGAATATATCGGCGAGGTGGATGCATACGCCACGCTGGAGGTGCTTTTACTGGCGCAGAAAAGCCTGAAAGCCATCAGCGACGCTTATATACTGGATGTTTCCCACATGGGCTTTGTGGCAGGGCTGATGGAGGAGGTTGCTTTGCCTTATGCACAGCAGGATAGAATCCTTGATTGCATCAGCGAGAAGAATATCCACGGGATTCGCGCAGTTTGTAAGGAAAACGGCGTTGCGGCGGATTTGACTGAGAGATTGGAGGGACTGGCGAGTCTGTATGGCAGTCTGGAGGAAACTCTGCCGCAGGCGAAGGCACTTTGCTGTAATGAAAAAATGGAGCAGGCGGTGCAGGAGCTGGAAAATATCCTGCGGTGTCTGAAAATCGGCGGCAATGAGGAAAAGGTGAATCTCGATTTTTCCATCGTGAACGATATGGATTACTATACGGGCATCATTTTTCAGGGCTTTATCAACGGTGTGCCCAGCAGCATTCTCAGCGGCGGCAGATATGACAATTTGCTGCGGAAATTGGGGAAGGATGCGGATGCCATCGGCTTTGCGGTTTATCTGGATTTGTTGGAACGCTTTGATTCCAAGGAAAAGGAATACGATGTGGATACACTCCTGCTTTATGAGGAGGGCGCGGATGTGGCGGCTCTGGCGCAGGCGGCGCAGATGCTGACCGATAACGGGCAGAGCGTTTTGGTGCAGAGAAAAAATACGGGAAACGTGAAATATAAGCAGCTGCTTTGTATGAAGGATAGGGGGCTTGAAATCGTTGCGGAACTGGATTAACATCGCACTGCCGAAGGGCAGATTGGGCGAAAAGGCGTATGATATTTTTGAGGCAATCGGCTATGGCTGTCCTTCTATTCATGAGGGCGGCAGAAAGCTGATTTTTGAAAACGAGGAAAACGGCGTGCGGTATTTCTGGGTAAAACCCTCAGATGTGGCGGTTTATGTGGAACGCGGCGCGGCGGATATCGGTGTAGTTGGGAAGGATATTCTTCTGGAGCAGTCCTCGGATGTGTATGAACTCTTGGATTTAGGCATGGGCAAATGCCGCATGGCGGTGGCAGGCGTGAAGGGAGAACGTCCCGATGGGGGACATACCCTGCGCGTGGCAACAAAATTCCCCAATATCGCAAGAGAATTTTACAGAAAGCAGAGCAGAGAAATTGATATTATCGAATTGCATGGCTCGATTGAGATTGCCCCGATTCTGAAAATGAGCGATGTCATTGTAGATATCGTGGAAACGGGAACAACCCTCCGAGAAAATAATCTTGATGTCATTGAAACGGTTGTGCCAATCAGCGCAAGGCTGATTGCGAATAAGGTCAGCTATAAATTCAATAATGCAAGGATTCGCGAGCTGTGCGATCGGATTGCGGAGAATCTGGAAAAAAAGGACTGACGAGAAGAAATGAGGTGAAGGCATGATTCAAACCTATGCTTACAAAGACATTAAAATAGAAGAAATTTTTGCAAGAGAGGAAGAAAAAACGAATGTGGCGGACGTGGTTGCGGAGATTATCGCAGAGGTACGCAAAGGCGGCGATGCGGCACTGAAACGCTATGCAGAGCAATTCGATGGCGCGGCACCTGCGGTGTTTGAGGTTTCCAAGGAGGAACGGGCGGCGGCGTATGCACAGGCGGACGCGGCGTTTCTGGAGGTTTTAAAGGAAGCGGCGGCGCATATTCGTGCCTTCCATGAAAAGCAGAAACGGACGGATTTTGTGCTGACGGAGCGTGAGGGTGTTGTGCTTGGGCAGAAAATTATCCCTCTGGACAGAGTGGGGCTCTATGTCCCCGGTGGGACGGCAAGCTATCCCTCTACGGTACTGATGGATTGTATTCCTGCGAAGATAGCAGGGGTCAAGGAGGTTTGCATGGTAACGCCGGCGAAGGATGGGAAATTAAACCCCGATATCATTGCGGCGGCGGAAATCGCAGGGGTTGACCGTATTTTCAGAATCGGCGGCGCACAGGCGGTTGCGGCGCTAGCGTATGGCACGGAAAGCATCCCTCGTGTGGATAAAATCGTAGGCCCCGGCAATGCCTTTGTTGCAGAAGCGAAAAAGCAGGTGTTCGGGCAGGTTTCGATTGATATGATTGCAGGGCCGAGCGAAATTCTTGTGATTGCGGACGGCAATTCCGATGCGGAAATCATTGCGGCGGATTTGCTTTCGCAGGCGGAGCATGACAAAATGGCTGCGGCGGTTCTGGTGACGGAAAGCGAAGCCTTGGCACAGGCGGTAACGGCAGAGCTGGAGCGGCAGATTGCACTGCTCCCCAGAGCGGAAATCGCAAGAGCATCCATTGACAATAATGGAAAGATTATTCTGGTAAAGGATATCGCGGAAGCCATCGCGGTTTCCAATGAAATTGCACCGGAGCATCTGGAGGTTTCGGTGGATGAGCCGTTTCGCTATCTGGCGGATATCCGCCATGCCGGCTCGATTTTCCTTGGAAGAAACGCACCCGAAGCCTTGGGAGATTATTTCGCAGGGCCGAACCATACCCTGCCGACAAGCGGTACGGCGCGGTTTTCCTCTCCCTTGGGCGTGGATGATTTTGTGAAGCGTTCTTCCTTTACTTACTATACAAAAGAGGCATTGACGGCGGAGGCAGAGAAAATCGGTTTCTTTGCCAGAAGAGAGGGCTTGGAGGCGCATGCCCGTTCCGCTCTGGTGCGAAAAGATAAGGGGGTTATCCAATGAGCAGATTTATGAGTCCCCGCTTTGCGGGCTTGGAGGCATATACACCCGGCGAGCAGCCGCAGGATCAGCAGTATGTGAAGTTGAATACGAATGAATCGCCCTATCCGCCTTCGCCTGCGGTGGTGGCGGCGATTTCCGCCGAGGAGGTCAGCAGGCTGAACCTTTACCCCGACCCGACAGGCAGGGTGCTGAAGGAAAAGCTTGCGGCGCTTTATGGCGTGAAAGCAGAAAATATCTTCCTTTCCAACGGCTCGGATGATATTCTGAATTTCGCCTTTATGGCATTTTGCGACAGCGAAAGAGGGGCGGCATTCCCCGAAATCAGCTATGGGTTTTATCCCGTTTATGCCGACCTTTATCATGTGGACTGCGTGAGGCTGCCGCTGCGGGAGGATTTCAGCATAGATTATCGGGATTACTGCAATATCGACAGAATGGTTGTGATTGCGAACCCCAATGCGCCCACAGGGATGGAAATTTCCCTTGCGGAGATTGAGGAAATTCTGAAAACGAACCCGAACCGGATTGTGCTGATTGATGAGGCGTATATTGATTTCGGCGGCACCAGCTGTGTGGATTTGATTCGGAAATACGATAACCTGCTTGTGGTACAGACCTATAGCAAATCGCGCTCCATGGCAGGGGCAAGACTGGGCTTTGCCATTGCAGATGCAGGCATCATTGCGGATTTGGAAAAAATCAAGTATTCCACGAATCCCTATAATATCAACCGTCTGACGCTGCTGGCAGGCGAAGCGGCGGTGGAAAGCAATGCTTATTATGTGGAAAATGCAAAGAAAATTGCGGCAACCAGAGACATGACGACTCAAAAGCTCCGTGAGATGGGCTTTACCGTTCTGGATTCCAAGGCGAATTTTATTTTTGCAAAAAGCAACGCCGTCAGCGGCAGGGTGCTTTATGAGGAATTGAAGAAAAAAGGCGTTCTGGTGCGCTTCTGGGGCAAGGAAAAAATTGAGGACTTCCTGCGCATTACCATCGGCACGCCCGAACAGATGGAGATTTTATTTGCGAAAGCAGCGGAGATTTTGCAGGAGCAGAAAGGGGATTGACATGAGACAAAGCGAGATTATCAGAAAAACCGCGGAAACGGATATTTGCCTTTCCCTTTTGCTGGATGGGACGGGAAGGAGCAGTGTGAACACAGGCGTTGGCTTTCTTGACCACATGCTGACGCTTTTCGCAAAGCATGGCAGATTTGATTTGGATGTGGTCTGCAAGGGCGATATTGAGGTGGATGACCACCATTCTGTAGAGGATATCGGGATTTGTCTGGGACAGGCGTTTGCCGATGCGCTGGGCGAGGGCAGAGGAATTGCCCGTTACGGGGACATCACTCTGCCGATGGATGAAGCACTGCTTCTGGCGGCGGTTGACCTTGGAGGCAGAAGCCATCTGGAATACGGCTTGGAAATTCCGACGGAAAAGGTTGGCACGTTTGATACAGAACTGGTGGAGGAATTTTTCATTGCCTTTGTGCGAAATGCAAAGCTGAATCTGCATCTCTTACAATTCAGAGGAAAAAATTCCCATCATATTATAGAAGGAGCCTTCAAGGCAACGGCGCGCGCCTTAGCGAAGGCAGTCGCGGTGCAGAAGGATTATGCGGATGAAATTCCATCCACAAAGGGGGTGCTTTGATGATTGCGATTATTGATTACGGCGTGGGGAATCTGTTTTCCCTGCAAAGCTCTCTGAAATTCGTCGGGGCAGACGCGGAGGTCACGAACGATATTGCAAAAATCAAGGCGGCTGATAGAATCATCCTGCCCGGCGTAGGTGCGTTTGCGGATGCGATTGCAAAGCTGCGCGAAAGCGGCATGGAGCAGGTTGTTCTGGAGGAAGCGGCGAACGGCAAGCCCTTGCTTGGCATTTGCTTAGGGATGCAGATGCTTCTGGAAAAAAGCTGCGAATATGGCGAGCATGCAGGCTTAGGCTTGATTGGCGGCAGTGTGAAACCCATTGCGCCCATGATTGGGGAAGGGCTGAAGGTGCCGCATATTGGGTGGAATCGGCTGATTTTCCCGAAGGACAGAGAAAAATCCAAGCTGTTCCAATACATCAACGAGGGCGACTGTGTCTATTTCGTACATTCCTACGCAGGAGTGGATTGTGATGCCTTTGTTTCTGCGAGAACGGAATACGGCGCAGAGCTGACAGCGGCGGTGGAGCGCGGCAATGTATACGGCACGCAGTTTCATCCCGAAAAAAGCGGCGAGGTCGGCTTGAAGATTCTGAAGGCATTTTGCGAATTGTAAGAAAGGGGGAAGGATTCGATGGAATTATTTCCTGCGATTGATTTGATTGACGGCTGTGCGGTGCGTCTGGTGAAGGGCGATTATGCACAGAAAACGATATACAGCGAGAATCCTGCGGCAGTGGCGCGCTCCTTTGCGGCGGCAGGGGCGAAATATCTCCATGTGGTTGATTTGGAGGGCGCGAAGGACGGCGGTACGCCCAATCTGGAAACCATCCGCACGATTGTAGCCAAAAGCGGGCTTCTGGTTGAGGTGGGCGGCGGCATCCGTTCCGAGGAAGTCATCAAGACCTATCTGGATGCAGGCGTATTCCGTGTGATTCTGGGGACAGCGGCGGTGCAGAACCCTGCCTTTCTGGAGGAAATGGTGCGGAAATACGGTGAGAAAATCGCGGTCGGCGTAGATATCAAGGATGGAAGGGTTGCCATCAAGGGATGGACAGAGGTTTCTGAGGAAAGCTGCTTTGCCTTCTGCGAAAAGCTGCAAAAAATCGGCGTGAAAACGATTATCTGCACGGATATTTCCAAGGATGGTCTGCTTTCGGGCACGAATCTGGAATTGTACCGACAGCTTTCCGAAAAATGCAAGGTGGATATCGTTGCAAGCGGCGGCGTAACCACTCTGGATGATGTGAAAAGGCTTGCAGAGATGAAGCTTTACGGTGCGATTCTCGGAAAGGCGCTTTATACGGACAATATTGACCTCGCGGCTGCCGTGGCACTCACAAAGGAGGGAAACGAATGATTACAAAAAGAATCATCCCCTGTCTGGATGTCAAGGATGGCAGAGTGGTCAAGGGGGTCAAATTTGAAGGACTTTCGGATGTTTCCTCTCCTGTGGAGTTAGGGAAATACTACAGCGACTGCGGCGCGGATGAATTGGTTTTTTATGATATTACGGCATCGGCGGAGGGCAGGGCGCTGTTCACCGATATCCTGACAGAGGTGGCACAGAATATCTTCATTCCGCTGACGGTCGGCGGCGGCATCAATACCCTTGCGGATTTTGACCGCGTGCTGAAATGCGGCGCGGATAAGGTGAGCGTCAACAGCGGCGCAATCAGAAACCCTGAGCTGATTCGCGAGGCGGCGCAGAAATACGGCAATCAGTGTGTGGTGCTTTCTGTGGATGTGAAGCGCGTGGACGGGAAATTCATGGTATTTGCCAAGGGCGGCAGAGAAAACACCGGCATGGAGGCATTGGATTGGATTGCGCGCTGTGTCCGGATGGGCGCAGGCGAGGTGGTTGTGAATAGTATTGATACGGACGGCGTGAAGCAGGGATTTGATTTAGAGCTGCTGCAGGAGGTCTGCGCTTTGGTGAATGTGCCTGTGATTGCATCGGGCGGTGCAGGCTGTATCGAGGATTTTGTAACGCTGTTCAGAGAAATTCCTGATATTGATGCAGGGCTTGCGGCATCCATCTTCCATTTCGGTGAGGTGGAAATTTCCGCATTGAAGGAACGGCTTGCGGCGGAGGGCATTATCGTCCGCAGATAAGAGAAGGAAGGGAGAGAAAACCGTGGTAAACATAGATGAATTGCGTTTTGATGAAAAAGGGTTGATTCCTGCGGTTGTAGTGGATACCTACAGCAAAAAGGTTTTGACCGTGGCATATATGAACAAGGAAAGCCTTGCCATCAGCATGAAGGAGGGCAGAACCTGCTTCTGGTCGCGCTCTCGTCAGGAGCTTTGGCGCAAGGGCGAAACGAGCGGCAATGTGCAGCATATCGTCTCCATTACGGCGGACTGCGACAGGGACGCACTGACGGTTGAGGTTGTGAAGGAAGGCCCTGCCTGCCATCTGGGGACAGAATCCTGCTTCTCCGATTTCGTGTATCTGAATCCTGCGTATCAGTCCTTCTCTGTGGATGGCTTGATGGAAATGCTGGAGGGCAGAAAAAAGGAAAAGCCCGAAGGCTCTTATACGACCTACCTTTTTGAAAAGGGCTTGGATAAGATACTGAAAAAGGTTGGCGAGGAATGTACCGAGGTTATCATTGCGGCAAAGGCGGAGGACAGAGCCGAAACGATCTATGAAATTGCGGATTTGACGTATCATGTGATGGTGCTGATGACGGAGCAGGGCATTTCCCTTGAGGATATCCGCAAGGAGCTGGCAAAGAGACACATCATTGACCATAAGGTAAAGCAGGAGAAGATGACAAAATGAGATTTCCGAACATGAATTTTCATACCCACACCACCTACTGCGACGGGAAGGAAACGGCGGAGCAGATGGTGCAGGCGGCGATTGCGAAGGGCTTTACGCGCCTTGGCTTTTCGGGGCACGGGTTCAATGATTTCCGTCCGGAGGATCAGGAGGTCTGGTGCATGCGTCCGGAGGATGTGCCGAAATATCAGGCGGAGGTGCGCGCCCTTGCGGAAAAGTATCAGGATAAGATTGAAATTCTCTGCGGCGTGGAGCAGGATGCCTGTTCGACTGCGCCGACAGAGGGCTTTGATTATGTGATTGGCTCTGTGCATTATGTGGAGAAGAACGGGATGTATTACTGCGTGGACGAAAGCCCTGAGGTGCTGGAGCAGGGCTTTCGCGAGGGCTTCGGCGGTGATGTATATGCGCTGACGAAGCGGTTTTTTGAGATAGAGGCGGAGGTGGTCTCCCGAACAAATGCGACCTTTATCGGACATTTTGACCTTGTGACGAAATTCAACGAGGGCAGCCGTTACTTTGACCCCATGGATAAACGCTACAGAATGGCGGCACTTTCCGCAATGGATGCCCTTCTGGAAACGGGAAGACCGTTTGAAATCAATACAGGCGGTATGTATCGCGGTCTGCGGACGGAGCCGTATCCCTCCTTGCAGCTTCTGCGTGATTTGAAGGAGCGAAGGGGGAAAATACTGCTTTCCAGTGACAGCCATGACGGGGCTTCTCTTGGCTTCCGTTTTGCCGAGGTTGCGCAGGCGGCGAAGGAGATAGGCTTTGGCTCTGTTCTGGTGCTGAAAAAGGATGGCTGGGAGGAGTTTAAATTATTATAGGAGTTTAAATTATCATAAAAGAAGAATTAAAAAATGCTGTCTGCAAAGGAAAATCTGCAAACAGCATTTTATTTTTGATGAAGCTTTGATGTTTTCAGCCGTTACAGCGGAATTTTGCTGCCACATCGGGATTTTTTTCGGCATATTCTGCCGCCATATCTGCCAAAGTGATGTTATCTACAACCTCATCCAAAGCCACCTTCATTTTCTTCCAGATGGAAAGGGAAACGCAGTGGTCGGAATTGGCGCAGTTGGGATGGTCAACACAGTCCACAGGGGACAGAGAGCCTTCCAGCACACGCAGTATCTCGCCGACGGTGGTTGCTTCGGGGGGATTGGTCAGCATATAGCCGCCCTGCGCGCCGCGAAAGCTTTTTACCAGACCGGACTTGGTCAGTGGGTTGATAATCTGCTCCAGATATTTTTCGGAAATACCCTGATCCTTGGCGATTGTCTTCAAGGGAATCGTGCCGTTGTTGTAGTTCAAAGCCAGTGCAAGCATCAGACGGATGCCGTAACGGCCTCTTGTTGAAATCTTCATAAGGTCACCTCGCTCGTCTTTCGTATGATTTCGGTGGGTATGATGTTACGCTTCTTCCTGCCAGCCCTTGCAGATATCGACCCATTCTACGCAGTTGCCGTAATGATAAAGCTCGTCGCAGGTCAGCTCGATTGCGGAATTGCTGCTGCCTGCCGCAGGGAATACGGTATCAAAGCGCTTCATAGAGATATCGGCATAAGCCTTTGTGCCTTCGGGCAATGCGAAGGGACAGACACCGCCGACAGCATGACCGGTTGCTTCTAAGGTTTCTTCAGGAGAGAGCATTTTTGCCTTTAGACCAAAGGTATCCTTGAATTTGCGGTTATCAATCTTGGTATCGCCTGCAACACAGATGACGATGGGACCCTCCTTGCTCATCAGACAAAGCGTTTTTGTGATGCGTGCAGGGATAACGCCTGCTGCCTGTGCCGCCAGCTCAACGGTTGCACTGGATTGCGCAAATTCAATAAGCTCCTTGGGGCAGTTCATATTTTTCAGATATGCTCTTACTTTTTCGATAGACATGGTACCTCTCCTTTGTTTCCTTTTGTTTCCTTTTGCTATTTTATCGGGGAAATTTCTCCGAATGGTTTCTATTCATACTCAGCATAGCAGAAAAGCAGCCTTTATGCAAGCAAAATACTAGGAAAACAAGGAAAAGAAAAAGTGGTTGTTTTTTTAAGAAACCTATGGTAAAATATTTTCAAACTTTGCTTATGGCGTGATTGCAAAGCAAAGCGATTGCATCGGTATTGTTATGCAAAGTCTTTAAGAATTCCTAACCATGCGAAAGACGAAGCGATGATGATACAAGGAAAGGCCCTTTTATATCCCCGTATAAGAGGGCTTTTTATTTTTGGGAGGGCTTTTTATTGCGAGAAAAGGCATAATTTTCTTTCGGGGAAACAGAAGACGGATTTTGTGTTCTCATTCTTGACGAAGGAATTTTCAGATGCTATACTCAAACTTGATTTAATATGGAAGAAGAATCGAGGAATGAATATGATTCGAAATATACTGGAATATCTGGAGAAGACGGCGAAACGCCTGCCTGATAAAATCGCTTTTTCCGGTGCGGAGGGGACGATTACCTTTGCAGAGCTGGAGGAGACGGCAAAGCGCATCGGCACATACCTGACACGCTTCGGCGGCAGAAGCTGCCCAATCGCAGTGATGATGCAGAAAACGCCCGTTTCTGTGGCGGCGTTTCTGGGTGCGGTCTACAGCGGCAATTTCTATACGCCCATTGATGTGACCATGCCGAAGGAGCGCGTGCTTTCTATTCTGCATACGCTTCGGCCGCAGGTGCTTCTGATTGATGAAAAAAGCCGAAAGGCGGCAAATCATCTGGGCTACGAGGGGGAAATCATCGTTCTGGAGGAGATCTTGGGAACGGAGATTGACGATGGACTTTTGCGGAAAATCCGCCTCTCTGTGATTGATACAGACCCTCTGTATGCGCTTTTTACCAGCGGCTCAACGGGAGTGCCCAAGGGCGTTGTCATCAGCCACCAAGCTGTTGTGAACCTGACGGAATGGTACACCGAAGCGTTTTCCATTTCCGATGCGGAAATCATCGGCAATCAGGCACCGTTTTATTTTGATTCCTCTGTAAAGGATTTGTATGCGGTGCTGAAAACGGGCGCGCAAATGGAAATTATCCCGAAGATGCTTTTTTCCTTCCCGAAAAAGCTTCTGGAATATCTGGAGGAAAAGCAGATTAACTATATCGACTGGGTGCCTTCTGCACTGTGTATTGTGGTGAATACAGGGGCGCTGGAGAATTTCCAACCCTCCTATCTGAAGAAGATTATGTTCTGCGGCGAGGCAATGCCGACCAAGCAGTTCAATCAGTGGAGAGAAAAATATCCCGATGCCATGTTTGCGAATATCTATGGCCCGACGGAAACAACGGTGGACTGCACCTATTATATTGTAGACAGGGACTTTGCGGATGATGAGCCGCTGCCAATCGGCTATGGCTGCCGCAATACGGATGTGTTCCTTTTGAATGGAGATAGGCTTGCGGCAGAGGGCGAGAGCGGTGAGCTTTGCGTGCGTGGCAGATGCCTTGCGCTTGGCTATTATAATAACCCTGAAAAAACGGCAGAAGCCTTTATCCAGAACCCTTTGAATCCGTATTATCCCGAAAAAATTTATAAAACGGGAGATATTGCGAAATATAATGAACGGGGCGAAATCGTCTTTCTGGCAAGGAAGGATCATCAGATTAAGCACATGGGACACCGTATTGAGCTGGGCGAGATTGAAACGGCTGTCAATTCCATTGAGGGGATTGAAACGGGCGTTTGCCTTTATGACGAAGGAACACAGCGGATTCTGCTGTTCTACTGCGGCACGGAGGAAACGACACAGGCATATATTCTGAAATGCCTGCGCGATAAGGTGCCAAAATATATGTTCCCAAATCTGATGTTAAAATTGGAAAAAATTCCACAGACTTTGAATGGAAAGATAGACAGATTGGCTTTAAAGGAGTATTATGATAACGATAAGCAAAATACCTGATGGAAAAAACTGGGTAGATGCAATCGCTCAGTATCGTTCCAAAGGAATGCGGACAAATTTTTACGCTGCGGCGGAGGAATTCCTTCCGCGGTTGCAGTGGCTTTCCGAACTGAAATTTGACGGCGGCTGTTATCTGTTCCATGAAAAGGAAAAACAGATTGACCTGTATTTCTTTCTGGAGCAGGGGAGAAAGGCGGAACAAATCCCTGTGCTTCCCAAGCCTGTACTTCTGGAGCAGGTCGGCGTGACAAAAGCACCGCCTGATTTGGCAGAATGGGAGGAAATCGGCTTTACACGCTATTTGCAGCGAAAACGGCTTTTTCTTTCCGCAAGGAATGTGGAAAAAACAGAACGTGTACCTTCCTTTGCAAAAGAAGAAGAAGCGGAAACAATTCTCGCGCTGATGCAGCAGTCCTTTGAGCCGTATACCTCGGCTCTGCCCGATTTGGACACCCTGCGGCAGGATATCCGCGAAAATCGTGTGCTTGCGGCAAGGGAGGGGGAGAAGCTTCTTGGTTTTCTGCGCTTCGGCAGGGAAAGGAAGGTATCCGTCCTCTGGCAGATTGCGGTTGCGCCGGACGGCAGAGGAAAGGGCGTTGGCATCGGCCTGGTGCAGGATTGGCTTGTCATAGAGAGAGATGAGGCTGCAAAATTTCAGCTTTGGGTGCGGGAGGATAACCCTTCTGCGTTAAGGATGTATGAAGCAACGGGCTTTTTGCCGGACGGCAGAATCGCTCCGGTGATGATGAAAGAGTAAGAGAAAGAAAGGAAATGAAGCATGGAAACATTACTGAAAATTCTGGCAGAACTGAGACCTGACGTAGATTTTGAGGAGAACAAGGAATTGGTTGACAGCGGTGAGCTGGATTCCTTCGATATTGTTTCTCTGGTAGGCGAGCTGTGCGATGAATACGATATCGAAATCGGCGCAGATGAAATTGTTCCCGAAAACTT
>OGWR01000562.1_pt1 | contig 33176 bp, 24 predicted proteins | sample 1576061 | NCBI WGS metagenome assembly OGWR01 (sample SAMEA3541511, study PRJEB24748) | human gut metagenome | biome: human gut; feature: human-associated habitat; material: faeces | place: China | collected 2012 | reverse complement strand
TCTTTCTACAAATGTTGCTAAACAAGCCTTAGATTTTCCTCTACTAGATACTATGGTATCTAACTCCCAATGTCCAAAAGTTTTTCTACTTTTTACATCTTTTGGTCTAGTTGTGATACTGTTTCCTATTAAGAATTTACCACGTGTTTCCTTTTTTCTACGTTTTCCTTTATGTCGTAAATTCTTAAATGAAATACCTTTTAATTTACCAATATAAATCCAGTTATAAATAGTTTTAAAGGAAAGTTTACCATTTAAAAGTGCATTAGAAATCTGTTCTGGAGACCAATTTTCATGTAATTTTTCAGAAATAAGATTAGAAAGAAATTCATTATATTTACTAGAATGAGAAGAATTTTTACGACGTTCAAGATATTTATTATGAGCAGATGTAGAGACATATTCATTTTCAAATTTATTACGAGATAGTTCTCGAGCAATAGTAGAATGATGGCGATGCAAAAATTTAGCAATAAAACGAGTAGAATAACCTAAAATAGAAAGAACCTCTATACGAATACGTTCAGATATGGTAAGATGATGATAGCTCATTATGAATTTTCCTTTCGTGTAGGTTTTGTGTGGTAACTTTATTTTACACGAAAATTCATAATGAGTTTTTTATTTTTCTAGGTGTCGCACTTCATTATACAATCCATCATTTATTAATTATTAAATATGAAAGAATGTAAATACTAAAAATCCGATACAACTTGCAATAATACCTGCACAAGAAGGCATGAAATATCTTGTTCTAACTAAGCAATAAAAAAGGCTGATGGTGAAGATAGGAATGAAGATAAAAGGTATACACAAGCCTAAAACCATAGCTATGGTTTTGTTAGCTAGAGCAATTACAATTAGAGGTAAAATATTGAATAAATGTCTAAATTTTCTTAGCTTGAGACTATATTTATACATTAAGAAGATACCTAGTGGATAAAATAAAAGCCATGTAATGATGATAAATGAATCTTTTTTATAAAATTTATCTTGTTTTATATTAGCAAGATATAAATCTGTTTGTTCCTTGTGAGCATCACCGAAATTGATTAATTTTTTAGTTAAAAAGTTTGGTGCTTGTTTGTTAGAGTTCTCCATGATAATATTCATCTCTTTTCATAACTTTTTAGTAAATTTCATTGGAAGCTTAGCGTAATATTATTTAGATTAATAAAATAGAATATCACTAGAATTTAATAGAGAATGATTAATTGCAAATAATTTATATTTGATGATTTATCAACATTAATAATTAAAAACTTCTCTAAAAGATTAGCTTCTTGATTAGTACATTAGTTAGCTTGAAAATAATATGTTTAATTGTCATTTTAGTGAAATACTTATTTAATTAATCTTTGTGGATATACACTCCTTTGAAATTTATTAATAGTTTTAAGAGATTTGTTAGAAAAAGGGATATTTAATTTATTTTTATCTAAGTATAAACTAATGTACTATTTAAAGTATATTCGTTTTATTCTAATAATTCAATTAAATTTTCAAAAATGATTAATAAAAAATAAAAAGACTTAGTTTACTAAATGAAAAACTAAGTCTTAATTAAAATTTTAATTGATTAAATTTAATATTTTATGGTTTACATACTTTGCAAGGTACATATCCATAGCTAAAAGCTTCTTCACGACTACTAAAATATATGGCATTACCAGGATTGATTTTTTTAGCCCAGCGACAATCTGTATAGTGAAATTTATTGCTTTGAGATGAACCAATATAAGTTGTAGCTGTTGCTATATTTAAGGTCATCAATAAAGTAACTAAAGTTAATAAAATAATGGCAGTTTTCTTTTTGGCTTGTTTAAACATAAAATACACCTCTCTTATTATTTTTATTTTAATATATTATATGTAGTATATAAATATTATTAGAGAAAAAGATAGACAAATTAGCCTATCTTTTTCTTATTTTTTTATTATTGTACTCGTTTAAACATCTTTTCCAAATCATAAGTGCTAAATTTTATAATAGTTGGTCTGCCGTGTGGGCAGGTGTATGGTAAAGTTGTTTGAGCGAGTTCATTTAAGATTATCTTCATCTGTGTGATATTTAAGATATCGCCTGCTTTGATAGCTGCTTTGCAAGCTGTCATAGCTAAACAGGAATGACGAATTTCTTGAGGAGTAGGTGTGTGCAACTGAGAAAGTGAAATTAAAATTTCGCGGAAAATATCTTCACTTTCTTGTGGTTTTATATCAGCGGGAACTTCTTTTAAACGGATTTGATTTTGTCCTGCTAATTCCACGTTAAAGCCTAAATCATATAAAATTTGTTGATTTTCTTCGATTAGAGTTAATTCACTATTATTTACATCTAAAAATAAATGCATCAATAATGGTTGAACAGGAATTCGCTCAGTTTGTTTAGCAAATTTATCGTATAAAATGCGTTCATGTGCTGCATGTTGGTCAATGATATACATTCCTCCATTAGGACCTTGAGCAACAATGAAGCAAGCATCAATTTGTCCAATTGGCGTTAGATTGACAGCTTCTTTTAATAGTTGAGTAGAATTTTGACAATCTGTTGAGTTTTCGCTAGATGAAATATTTATATCTGTTTGAAGATTTGTAGTGGTATTTGTTTGGTAATCTTGAACGGCAGTTTCTTTAACAGTATTATTGTGATGATTAGATAAATTAGGGTGAAGCGCTTCTCTTGCTTGGCGAAATTTATTTAAATCTGCTGTTAAAGGAGTTGTATTATTTTTTAATGATGGTATATGGTTAATTGAATTTTGTTTAAATGAATTTGATGGAGTAAATGGAATGTTTTCAGGTAAATCCATATTGATTTGTTCCGGCACTGTTTTTTCAATATGCAATGCTTTATCTGTTACAGGAATAGCAAAATCACTTAAAGCTTGATTATCACTAGGTTTAACAGCTTCTAAGACGGCATGGTATATAGTCTTGAATAATAAGGATTCATCTTCAAATTTTATTTCCGCTTTTTGAGGGTGTACATTGATATCAATAGTTCGTTTGTTGATTTCGATATTTAAAATAACAAATGGATATCCAGATTTTGGCAGCAATGAATGGTAAGCATTGTCGATTGCTTTGGAAATAATTCTACTATTGACCACGCGACCATTGATGACGAATGTTTGCCAAGAACGAGAACTGCGAATAATAGCAGGTTTGGAGATGAAGCCTGTTACTTTGATATCGTCAGTTATCGCTTCGATGGGCAATAATTCTTCGCTGACTTTAGCACCATAGATACATTCAATAGCATCATATAGAGAGCCATTACCTGGGGTAGTGATAGCTATTTTATTATTATTAATCAATTTAAAAGCAATATTAGGTTTAGATAAAGCTAATTTTATGATAAAATCATTTATTTTATTTGCTTCTGTGGTCGTGGTTTTGAGAAATTTTTTACGAGCAGGTACATTGAAAAATAAATCTTCTACTTTGATAGTAGTACCGATATTACAGCCCATATCTTCAATTTCATCAATGCGACCACCTGTTAATTTTATAGTAGTGCCTAAATCATCTTGAGGGCGACGTGTAATCAAATTAAATCTTGATACAGCAGCGATAGATGGCAAGGCTTCACCACGGAAACCTAGAGTATCTATGGACATCAAATCATCTACTTGTTTGATTTTACTAGTAGCATGACGCAAGATAGCTAGTCTAGCATTTTGATTATCCATGCCATCGCCATTATCTGTAACACGCATAAAAGATGTTCCACCAGCTAAGATTTCTACTTCGATTTTATCCGCATGAGCATCTATGGAATTTTCTACAAGTTCTTTAATTACAGAAGCTGGTCGCTCGACAACTTCACCAGCTGCTATTTTATCGACAGTGATATCATCTAAAATATGAATAGAAGTCATAATATCACTCCTCTTGTTTTGCCTGTTGTTGCAATTCGTATAATTTATTCATAGCATCAAGTGGTGTCATACTCATTAAATCTAATTCTTTTAATTGAGTACTTATACTTACACCGAATAAAGTTGGCATTTCTGCTACTTGCATGAATTTCAATTTTTTAGTTGAATTAGCAGTTAAAGTTGGTGTTTTTTCTTGATAATCAACTGTTTTCGTATCTTCTTGATTATCTTGAAGATAATTTACTTCTTGGGAAGTATCATTTGTGATAGCTGTATCTTGTTTTAGTGTAGTATCTATATTGTTTTCGTCAGAAATATCTTTAGAAATAATAGTTTTTTCTTTAGTCGGAGCTGTATTTTCTAAATCAATGAGAATTGTTTCCGCACGTTTGACCACTTCTTGAGGTAATCCAGCTAATTTAGCAACATGGATACCATATGATTTATCAGCACTACCGCGAATAATGCGACGTAAGAAGGTTACATCAGAACCTTTTTCTTTTACGGCGATACAATAATTTTTTACATGAACATCATCTTCTAGGTCAGTTAGTTCATGGTAATGCGTAGCAAATAGAGTTTTAGCTCCAATATGGTCGCGTATATGTTCAATAACAGCACGAGCAATACTCATACCATCATACGTACTTGTACCGCGTCCAATTTCATCTAAAATGACAAGACTTTTATTTGTAGCGTATTTTAGAATATGAGATACTTCATTCATTTCTACCATGAAAGTACTTTGTCCGCTGACTAAATCGTCGCTAGCACCTATACGTGTAAAAATTTTATCCACAGGGGAAATGGAAGCTTCACGAGCAGGTATGAAAGAACCTACTTGTGTCATCAATGTGAGTAGAGCAGATTGTCGCATATATGTTGATTTACCAGCCATATTAGGGCCAGTGATAATCATGATTTCATTTTGAGCATTATCCAAATGGGTATCATTTGGCACGAATAAATCTCGATTTAAAATGCGTTCAACAAGAGGATGTCTTCCATCTTTGATATGGATAGTGCCATCATCTAATAATTTTGGACGAATGTAATTATATTCATCACCTGCTTGAGCTAAGCTTACTAAAACGTCTAAAATAGCTATTTCATGAGCAGTATTTTGAATAGAGCTTATTTGGGTTTTTAAGATATCGCGAAGTTCTGTAAAGAGGTTATATTCTAATTGAACAATTTTTTCTTGTGCACCGAGAATTTTAGTTTCAAATTCTTTGAGTTCTGGTGTGATATAGCGTTCAGCATTGGCTAAAGTCTGTTTACGAATATAATTTTCAGGTACCATTTCTGTAGAGCTATGGCGGACTTCGATATAATAGCCAAATACTTTGTTATAGCCGATTTTTAAGGATTTGATACCAGTTTTATTTTTTTCGTCTTCTTCCATTTGCTGTAAAAGACGTTTGCTGTTTTTAGCGATATTGCGGTATTCATCTAATTCTTGATTGTAGCCATCTTTGATGAAGCCACCTTCACGGATAGAGAAACTAGGATCTTCAACGATTGCCTTATCGATTAAAACTACTAAATCATTATAGGTAGAAATCTTTTGATGAATGTTTGCTAATAATTTAGCAGTGGCTTTAGCTAAGGATTTTTTTATAGCAGGCAATACATATAATGAAGATTTTAGGGCATTCATATCGCGAGCATTTGCTGTGCCGACTTCCATACGAGTCAATAATCTTTCAAAATCATAGATTTCTTTTAATTGTTCACGAAGATTATTACGCAAGGAAAAATCAGATACAAGATTAGCTACAGCATCTAAGCGGTCATTTATCTTTTTGGGGCTAAGTAATGGATATTCTAGCCATTTACGTAAAAGACGGCTACCCATAGCTGTTTTGGTGAAGTCTAAAACATCATATAATGTATCTTTTTTGCCACCATCGCGAAGATTGCGAGTTATTTCTAAGTTGCGCAAAGTATACGTATCAATAAATAGAGATTTTGAAGAGTCTAAATAAGTTAATTTATTCAGATGAGTTAAATCTGTTTTTACTGTTTCATGTAAATATTCAAGTAAAGTAGCGATTGCCTTGTGAGCGATTTTATTATCTGGGCGATTATGCACATCAAAATGTTGTAGCATGAGGTCTTCGACTTGTGATGTGATTTCAGTTAATTCATTAACTAAGCAATTATTTAAACGGAGAGATAAGAAATTTTTTAATTCACCTTCATAAGAAAAAGGCTTAATTAATAATAATTCTGGCATCATCAAGCGATAAAGTTCGTCAAATAATAATTGGCAACGGTCAGGGCCATCATAAATACTATAAAAACATTCTCCAGTGGAGATATCAGCACCAGCTAGATAAATAGCATGATTTTCTTCATAGATTAAAGTTATATAATTATTTTTACTGCTAGTTAAGGCTGATTCGTTCATCACTGTACCAGGAGTGATGATTTTGATGACTTCACGTTTTGTAAGTCCCTTTGCTTTAGGGTCGCCGATTTGTTCACAAATAGCTACTTTATAGCCTTTATTTACTAATTTATTGATATAAGATTCAGCAGCATGATAAGGCACTCCACACATAGGAATGCCATCACCTGCTGTACTTCTTTTAGTTAATGTGAGTTCTAATTCTTTGGAAACGAGTATAGCATCGTCCAAAAACATTTCATAAAAATCACCTAGACGAAAGAATAATATTTGGTCTGGGTGTGCATTTTTTACAGCTTGATACTGTTGCATCATTGGAGTGAGTTTCAAAATTTACGCCTCCAATTCACCTTTTAATACCCATGTCTGTGGATGTGTGATTTTTACTTGTACTAAATCGCCGATTTGTTCATCTTTATGATCCCAAAGTATAATTTTATTTGTACGAGTATGACCTGTATAGACATTAGGATCTGTTTTACTAGGGCCTTCAACCATAACTTCTACTGTTTTATTTAATAAAGATTGATTTATTTCTAAGCTGATTTCATTTTGAGCGTCCATTAATTTATGGAGACGTTCTTTTTTGAGTTCTTGAGGAACTTGATTTTCCATAGTAGCTGCTGGTGTACCAGAACGTTTGGAATACAAGAATGTATAAGCTGCGTCATAGCGAATTTCTTTTAAGAATTCGAGCATTTGAGCGAAATCTTCATCTGTTTCTCCAGGGAAACCTACGATTAAATCAGTAGTGAAACTAGCTTCAGGGAATTGATTGCGGATTTTAGCTACAAGTTCTTTATAATAAGCTGTAGTATAACCACGATTCATAGCTTTGAGCATTTTGTCAGTACCATATTGAACTGGTAAATGGAAATGTTCACAAATATGCTTGCTATTTTTTATAGTTTCGATAACTTTATCTGTTAAATCACGAGGATGAGAAGTCATATAGCGAATACGTTCAATGCCTTCGATTTTATCTACCATCGCAAGTAAATCGGCAAAGTCAGCATCATCTCTATCTTTTCCGTAGGAATTAACATTTTGACCGAGTAAAGTAACTTCTTTTACACCATTTTGAGCAAGTTTTGTTATTTCTGCAACGATTTCTTGCGGTGCACGACTGCGTTCACGACCGCGAACGTAAGGAACGATACAATAAGTACAGAAATTATTGCAACCATACATAATAGGCACGAAAGCAAATAAAGAGTTGTTTTCTGCTGGTTCTACATTTGGTGGCATATCATAATCGCCAGCTAATTTGACAATATGACCACGAGAAGCAAAAATTTCTTCTAATACAGCAGGTAAATCATACATTTTATTTGTGCCAAGGACAAAATCTACATGAGAAGCTTTTTTGAAGATGGCATCACCATCTTTTTGTGCCATACAACCAGTGATACCTAAGATTAAATCTGGTTTTTGTTGTTTTAAATGTTTGATTTCGCCAATTTTGCCGTAAATTTTCTTTTCGGCACTTTCACGAACACAGCAAGTATTGATGATGATAATATCAGCGTTTTCTAATTTTTCGGCAGGTTTATAGCCCATGCGTTCTAACTGACCTGCGAAGCGTTCCCCATCAGAAAAATTCATCTGACAGCCATAAGGTAAAATTTTATATAATAATTGTTTATGATTTAACAAAAGATACATCCTTTCTAAAAATAAATTGAATTGTAATTAAATAACTAAGATAAGAATAGCCACCAGCTAATTAATACTGGTGGCTATATCCACAATAAAATAATTATATCATTTTCTAAAATGGACTTCAATACTTAGTGATTTTGAAGACGGCAAGTATAATTTTGCAGATAAGATGTATTAGTATGATGAACTTTAACATGGATTTTTATTTTAGATTTTTGATGATTGAAAAAAATGATTTTAATTTTTATGTTAAAATCTTGATTTTGTTACGAAAAATAAAATTTTAAATACAAATGTATATTATAAAAAGAAAAAAATATAGAGTGTTTATTATATTACGCATATCATTGATAATGTGAATAACTTTGGTATAATTATACGATAAAGATATAAGATAAATGCAATTAATTAATAAAATTTAAAAGAGGAGTGGTCGATAGATGAAGAAAAATATGAAAAAAGATATTTTAGTTATGGGTTTTGCGATGTTTGCCATCTTTTTTGGCTCAGGTAATTTGATTTTTCCACCGATTATAGGTCTAGTATCAGGTGAACAAGTTAGCTGGGCAATTATTGGTTTAGCACTTACAGGAATTTTATTTCCTATGATGGCTTTAGCTTCTGTAGGTAATGTAGGATATAATCTGCAAGATATGATGAAACATATCAATAGTTGGTGGCATTATTTATATATGGGACTTGGTTTATTAGTTGTTATCTTTGGTACTATACCTAGATGTGGAGGTGTAGCTTTTGAGTCTGGTATGCAAGGAATTTTTGGTGAATTGCCATTTATGGCGAGAATTATTTTTCTAGCTATATTTTTTGCAATATCATATTATTTTGCTATGAACCGTTCCACTGTTATTGATAAAGTGGGCAATTATTTGACACCAGCTTTACTTATTACTTTATTGGCAATTGTTGTATTAGCCATTGTAAATCCTATCGATACATTACATAGTAGCTCTATTTCTACAGCCAAAGAGTCATTTTTGAATGGATTTTTTACAGGATATAATACAGGTGATGTAGGTACAGGTATTATTTGTGCAGGTATGTTTATCACTGCTTTTTGTGAAAAAGGTTATTGCAATAAACAAGAATATAATAAAATGATGCTCGGTATTATCTTAGTAGGTTTTACTTTATTATTTGTTGTTTATGCTGGCTTAGCATATTTAGGAGCTCAAGGTGTAAATTATTATAGTTTAGATGTAAATGCTACATTTTTACTCACTGATTTAGTGAAAAATTTAGCAGGTTATGAAGGTAGTTTTATTTTAGCTGTTGCTGTTATTTTGGCTTGCTTGACTACTGCTATAGGTATGATTGCTACTGCTGGTCAATGGGTGGAAGCATGGTTTAAAGGTAAAATTTCCTATAGACAAGCTTCTTTGATGATTACTGTTGCTATTTTTATGATTTTATTCCCAATGTCAGTAGTATTGACTTTCTTAGGTTTAGGTAAAAAATGGGTACCAAATGATGGTGCATGGAAAGGTGCTGTTTGGGTAGCTTTTATTATGTCATTATTTGATGCTTTGAATTTAGCAGTGATTACAGGATTAGTAAATATAGATATTTCTGGCTTAATGAATATTATCAATCAAATTCCATTAGCTAAACAAGGCTTTGCATGGCTTATTCCTACAATTTTAGGTTATGTCATAGGTGCTGTTGTCTATAAATTTAAGAAAAAAGAAAGTGTTGCTTATGAAGTTTGGGATAATTAATTTTAATTAGTATTTGGAGTATATTTTATGGAAGAAAATGATTTTATTTATGAGAATGGAAAAATTTTCACATCAGATGAAGATAATCTTCATGCTAATAGTATGATTGTGGAAAATGGATATATAAAATGGATAGGAAAAAAAGAAGATAGACCAACTTGTGATTTTCCAATAATAGATTTAAATAATGCTTGCGTATTGCCAGGATTTGTAGATGCACATATGCACCCTGTAATGCTGGCTGACTTTAGCAAAGAAATATCAGCATTACCTCCAAAGGTGAATTCTATAAAAGAATTGATTGCAGAAATAAAAACAAAAGCTCAACAATTGAAAAAGGATAATAAGAATGAATGGATTTTGGGCTGGGGTTATGATGAAGGGAAATTCGCTGAAAAACGTTCTATAACTCGTTGGGATTTAGATGAAGGAACAGAAGATTTTCCTGTGGCAATCATTCGCACTTGCGGTCATATAAGATGTGTAAATAGTAAAGCATTAGCTCTAGCAGGAATAGATAAGAATACGAAAGACCCAGAAGGTGGGCAAATTGAACGTGATGAATTTGGTGAGCCTACAGGTGTTTTAAAAGAAAATGCGAGAAATTTAGTTTTGCCTTATATACCTGAATTAAATGAAGCTGAAAAAGTACAGAATTTAGTAGATTTAGGCAATTTATTAACTTCACAAGGTATAGTGGCTGTCTGTGATATGGGTAATTTGGATAAATCAGATAATTATACTTATTATAAAAAAGCAATAGCAAAAGGTTTTAAGCAAGAAGTTTCTATGTATTATATGTGGGATTTCTTTATGCATGACAAGGATTTTGCTATTAGCAAGGAAAAGCAAAATAATGACAATCAAGTATTTGTGGCTGGATTGAAATTAATTGGTGATGGCAGTGTATCTGGTAAAACTGCGTGGATGGATAAGCCTTATTTAAATAGCGATAGTTGCGGTATAAGTGTATGTTCTGATGAACAATTAGAAACTGCAATTGATTTTTGTAAGCAAAATAAATGTCAATTATCCGTACATGCTATGGGAACAAATGCCATAAAACGCGTAGTGGATAGAGTTTATGCAGAAAAAGATTGGCTCAATCAAGATAGACCATATGTAAGAGTTGAACATATTACTTTACCTAGTCAAGATAGCATTGATAAAGCCGTAGAAAAAAATATTGTTTTTGTAACACAACCTATTTTCCTTTATGCAGAGATAGAAAGTTATTTACAAAATTTGGGCGAAGATATCATGAAAAAATGTTATCCAATAAAATCTTTATTAGAGCAAAAAGTAAATCTATGTTTTTCTACTGATGCACCAGCTACATCATGGGCTGTGCCATCTGATCCATTTGTATGTATCAAAGGAGCTGTTACAAGAAAAGCTTATGATGGTACGGATTGTGGTGATGACCAAATCATAGATATGAAAACTGCGATAATTTTATATACAAAAAAATCGGCACAAATTGCAGGTTTTAAAAATCTTGGTCAATTGAAAACAGGATATAAAGCAAATTTCATAACACTTGATAGAGATATTTTTGCTATAAATCCTCAAGATATTGATAAGGTAAAAGTTAATAAAACTTATATTAATGGCAAATGTGTTTTTGCTAGATAAGCTAAAAATATTAAATAATATTTAATAAATATGAGAAAATAAGAAAGAATTCTATAATATTATGGAATTCTTTTTTATTTATATTGATGTATTTGTAAAAATCAGATTATTTTTATTTAAAGAGTAGAAAATAAATACAGCTTGCTATATAATATTAAGGAATATAACTTTTATTTTTGTAAAAAGAAATGAAGTATATTAATAATAGAGAGGGATTTATAATATTTTTGTTATAAATTTGAAAGGAAGTTCTTTATGAATTCAAAAAATGAAAATTTAGCCATGTTATGTGATTTTTATGAATTTACAATGGGAAATGGCTATCTAAAAAATAATTTACATAAAAAAAATGTGTATTTTGATGTATTTTTCCGTAATATTCCTGATGATGGTGGTTTTGCTATAGCAGCTGGTTTACAACAAGTAATAGAATATATAAAAGATTTACATTTTGATAAAGAAGATATTGAATATTTTCGTTCTAAAAATATGTTCAGTGAAGATTTCTTAGAATATCTAGCTGATTTTAAATTTACAGGGGATATTTATGCTGTTCCTGAAGGAACTTGTATTTTCCCTCGTGAACCAATTATGACTATCAAAGCTCCTGCTATTGAAGCACAGATTTTAGAAACTTTTATTTTATTGACTTTAAATCATCAGTCTCTTATTGCTACAAAAGCGAATCGTATAGTAAGAGCCGCTCAGGGTAGACCTGTGTTAGAATTTGGTTCTCGTCGTGCTCAAGGTGCAGATGGTGCGGTAAAAGGTGCTAGAGCTGCATATATTGGCGGTTGCGCTGGAACAGCTTGCACACTTACTGATGAACTTTATCAAGTGCCAGCTAGTGGTACTATGGCTCATGCTTGGGTACAGATGTTTGATTCTGAATATGAAGCATTTAAAGCTTATTGTGAAATTTATCCTCATAATGCAGTATTATTAGTAGACACTTATAATACTTTAAAAAGTGGTGTACCAAATGCTATTCGCGTATTCAAAGAAATGCTTGTGCCACAAGGTATTACTAATTTTGCAATTCGTTTAGACTCTGGGGATATTTCTTATTTATCTAAACAAGCTAGAAAAATGCTTGATGAAGCAGGTCTTACAAATTGTAAAATCGTAGCATCTAATGCTTTAGACGAACATTTAATCCGTGATTTATTAATGCAAGGTGCTAAAGTAGATGTATTTGGTGTAGGTGAAAGAATGATTACTTCAAAATCTGCACCAGTGTTTGGCGGTGTATATAAATTAGTAGCTATTGAAAATGAAAATGGTGAAATTACACCAAAAATTAAACTCAGCGAAAATATCTCTAAAATAACAAACCCACATTTCAAAAAAGTATATCGTTTGTATGATAAAGAAACTGGTAAAGCTATCGCTGATGAACTTTGCTTATATGATGAAACAATTGATACAACAAAAGAACATACTATTTTTGATCCAAATGCTACATGGAAACAAAAAACTCTCACTAATTTCACTGCTAGAGAATTACAAGTTCCTATCTTCAAAAATGGTGAATGTGTATATGAAAGCCCATCTATAGAAGAAATAAAAGCATATTGTCAAAAAGAAGTGGAAACTTTATGGGACGAAGTAAAACGCTTTGAAAATCCACATCGTTATTATGTAGATTTATCTCAAAAATTATGGGATATTAAAAAAGAATTATGCGTTAAAAATGCAATGAAAAGCAAATAATAAATAAAATTCATTTTTCTTTTGTTTAAAAGAAAAACGAATCAAAAAGAAAATATCCCGCAATATTGATTTTACTTTGGCAAAAATAAAATCACGCCTACAACGCTCTAAACTCGCTACGCTCAAACAGTAGGACTAAAAACGTAGTCATAATTTTATTTTTGCCAATAGCTTTCAGCTACCGTAAAAGTCTGCTAATGCGGGAATAGTTAGGTGTTATTAATATTTAACAAAGTTATTTTCAATAACTTACGATTACCACTAAAATTTATAATGCGGAAGTAGTTTGGTATTATTGATATTTAAAAATTTATTTTTAATAGTCTATGATTACTATTAAAATTTTATAATGTGGAAGTAGTTTAGTGTTGTATTTTTGTAGTGTGTAAGTTAAAGGCTAGAGTATAGTTTACTCTAGCCTTTTTGTTATTTTATGGGGTTGGATATGAGATAATGGGGTTTTGTTCTGATGATGAAAGATGGAGTGGGGTTGTAATGTAGGTATAGTTGGTGGTTGTAGTAGTTAAATTCTAAGGTATCAATGAAAATGCCTTGGGTATAAACTAATTTTAAATTTAGTTTGTTATTTTGCCAGCCATAGTTGGCATAAGGGTTTTCATAGAAAATAGTTGTACAAGAATCAAAGTTATCATTTTCGAAATTAGCATTATTCTTTTGCCAAGCGTTTAGTTTAGCTAACAAATTATATTTTTTAGTGTTTAAGGTAATATTAATTCTGATGCAATCAGGGGAAATTTGGGAGAAAGAAATAGAATTTAAATTTAGAGGATTGTGAGAGAATTTAAATTCTTGTTGAAAGATTTCAGGAGTAATGGAATTGTCATTAGGTAAATATGGTAAATGAAGTTTAGAAAGATAGTTATTTAAAGATGATAAATCTTGAGTAGAGGATTTATTATCTTTTTTTATTTGAGCTAAGAATTTCCATGTAGCAGATAAAATAGCTTGTTTTTGTTCGTTTTCAGCATTACTAGTTATAGCTATGACCATATTTTCTTTGGGCAAGATAATGCAATATTGACCGAAAAGACCAGCACAGCGAAAGGCTTTTTCAGGTTGGCATTTCCAAAAATAATAACCGTAGCCTAATTTACTATCTGGAAAAACTTTATCATCTGTATTTATATATACTGTGAGTAATTTTTCAATATATTTTGGGGCTAGTAATTGTTTATTATTCCATGAGCCTTTATTGAGTATAAATTGACCAAATTTAGCTAAATCTTCTGTGGTCAAGCTTAAACCCCACGAGCCTTTATCGTAGTTTTGAGTATTTTTTTCCCAACTTATATTGGTTATATTTAAATGAGAAAAGAGTTTTTCTTGTAGATAAGTCAAAAGATTATTGCCAGTTAATTCTTGAATGATAGCACTACATAAAAATGGGCAACGATTATTATAAAAGAAGGAAGTGCCAGGCTTTGTCTGTAATTTTAAAGAAAATGCTTCATTAATCCAATCATCTTTTAGATAAAAATCTTGAATTTCTTTGTCGATAAAACCATAAGTCATGGATAATAAATGATGTATGGTGATGCTTTTAATATCTTCAGTAGGTTCAAAATTTAATTTGTGTTTTAAAAGTGAATAAATTGTGGTATCTAATTTAAATAATTTATCTTGGAGAGCAAACATCATAGCAACGGCGGTAAAAGATTTGCTGACAGAAAATAAAATCTGTTTTTCGTGTTCATTATAAGGGGCAATATGAACTTTGGAGAGCAATTTATTATCTTTATAGATTACAAGTGAATGCAAGTTTAGATTAGTTAAGGTATCAACATATTGAAAAAAATAAGAAGGTGAGATGCCTTCTTGTAAAAAATTATTGCTTATCATATATATTCCTCGATTAATAAAATAAATTTTTGCGTAAACGAACAGCAACATAGCTGGCAATTAAAGTTTTGATGATATCACCAGGAATGAAAGGTAAAGCACCAATGGTTATGCCTTCTAAAATGGAAAGTTTCATAATGAAGCAAAGCATAGCTACACCGAAAATATAAGTGATAGGAATGACAGCAAGTCCTGCTAGAAAGAAGTTTTTGAAGGAGTTTTTATTTCCTTTTAGATAACTAGCGATAGGATAACTGACGATAAAGCCCCAAAGATAACCACCAGTTGGAGAAAATAAACAGTTGAAACCACCTGCACCACCAGAGAATACAGGAAGACCGATAGCACCGATTAGCGTATAGACAATCATGATGATTAGAGTTTCTTTTGGTGTGGATAAAAATGCTGATAATAACATAGCTAAAGTAAGACAAGTAAACGGAACAGCAGTGATAGGGAAAGATATGTAAGCTGATATGCAGATGATAGCTACGCAAACAGCCATTTTTGATAGGGTTTTTGTTGTTAATGATGATGATGACATAAAATTATCTCCTTATATATTTATAAAATTGAATTTTATAAAGTATGTTTTGATATGATTATAAGAAAATAAAAAGATATAGTCAACTCTAAAGATGTTTTTGGTTTACTATATTGTTAAGTTTTGATATTTTTATTTGATTATAAAAAAGTTTTTAATTACAATAGATTGTATAAAATCAACAATAGTATAGTAGGTGATTTCATGGAAATTATTGATAATATAAATAAAACGATGAAAGATGATTTGATAAAAGAAATAAAAAAGAATAGTAAAATATCTATAGCTTCAGCTTGTTTTTCTATATATGCTTATCAAGAATTAAAAAAGCAATTAGATAATATAGAACAATTAAGATTTATATTTACATCACCAACTTTTATAAAGGAAAAAGTGGAAAAAGAAAAAAGAGAGTTTTATATACCTAGATTATCCAGAGAAAAAAGTTTATATGGAACAGAATTTGAAGTTAAGTTAAGAAATGAATTGACGCAAAAATCCATTGCAAAAGAATGTGCTGAATGGATAAAAGAGAAAGTCATATTTAAATCAAATACAACGAATGAGAATATGGCTGGTTTTATGAATATTGAAACTAAGGATAAAAAGATTACATATATGCCCATACAAGGTTTTACAACTGTAGATATTGGTTGTGAACGCGGTAATAATTTTTATAATATGATCAATAAAATAGATGCACCATATAGTGAAGCTTATTTGACTTTATTTGAGAATATTTGGCAAGACAAAGATAAATTACAAGATGTTACAGATATTGTAATTGATAGTATTTCTAATGCTTATAAAGAAAATCCTCCAGAATTAATTTATTTTATAACTTTATATAATGTATTTAGTGAATTTTTAGAGGATATATCTGAAGATATTTTGCCTAATGAGGCCACTGGTTTTAAAGATAGTAAGATATGGAATTTATTGTATGACTTTCAACAAGATGCGGTGTTGGCGATTATTAATAAATTGGAAAAATATAATGGCTGTATATTAGCAGATAGTGTAGGTTTAGGGAAAACTTTTACGGCATTAGCAGTTATAAAATATTATGAGAATAGAAATAAAAGTGTATTAGTACTTTGCCCTAAAAAATTAGCAGAAAATTGGAATACATATAAAGATAATTATATAAACAATCCTATTGCTGTAGATAGATTAAATTATGATGTGTTATTCCATACAGATTTATCAAGAAAACAAGGTTTTTCTAATGGTTTAGATTTAGATAGAATTAATTGGGGTAATTATGATTTGATAGTTATTGATGAAAGTCATAATTTTAGAAATGGTATGGGGACTCATGCTAATAATAATGAAAACCGCTATGCAAAATTGATGGATAAAGTAATTCGTGCAGGGGTAAAAACTAAAGTATTGATGTTGTCAGCAACACCTGTTAATAATCGTTTCATTGATTTAAAAAATCAATTAGCATTGGCATATGAAGGAAAAAGTGATTTATTAAATAAAAAATTAAAAACAACAAAAGGAATTGATGAGATTTTCAAAAAAGCTCAAAAAGCTTTTAATGAATGGGTAAATTTAGAGCCAGAAAATAGAACTACACAAGTTTTATTGCGTATGTTAGATTTTGATTTCTTTGAAGTTCTAGATAGTGTTACTATAGCTCGTTCAAGAAAACATATTGAAAGATATTATAGTGCAGAGAAAATAGGCAAATTTCCTGAAAGATTAAAACCTATTTCAAAAAGACCTATGCTCACTGATTTGAAGGAAGCTATTAATTATAATGAAATATATGAACAATTAATATCATTGAATTTAAGTATATATACTCCGTCAGATTTTATATTAGATAGTAAAAAAGTAAATTATATAGATTTGACACAGAAAAAAGGACTTACACAGCAAGGTCGTGAACAAGGTATTCGCCGTTTGATGAGTATAAATTTACTCAAAAGATTAGAAAGCTCAGTATACTCATTTGAAGTAACCTTGAATAGAATAAAAGATTTAATAAATGATACTATTAATAAAATAGATGAGTTCGAACAATCTGGATTAGGTGATATTGATGCTATGAATATGAATATGGATAGTGATTTTGATGCTGATGACCAAAATACAGATTTATTCACTGTAGGTAGGAAAGTAAAAATTAGCCTAGCTGATATGGATTATATAAGTTGGCGACATTATCTAAAAAAAGATGCTGAAACGTTGGATTTACTATCTTTAATGGTAGGAGATATTACAGCGGATCATGATATGAAATTGCAGTCATTATTAAAGTTGATATCAGAGAAGATAGAAAATCCTATAAATGAAAATAATAAAAAAATAATGATATTCTCGGCATTTGCAGATACTGCAATGTATTTGTATGAAGAAATAAGTCAGTATGTGAAAACAAAATATAATTTAGATGTAACAGTAGTAACAGGTTCAATAGAGGGAAGAACTACAATAAAGAATTTTAAAGCTAGTTTAAATAATGTATTGACTTGTTTTTCGCCTATATCTAAGGGAAAAGATATATTAATGCCTCAAAATAGCGATAATATTGATATATTGATTGCTACAGATTGTATTTCTGAAGGGCAAAATCTGCAAGATTGTGATTATCTAATAAATTATGATATTCATTGGAACCCTGTGAGAATTATTCAACGTTTTGGACGTATTGACCGTATTGGCAGTAGAAATAAGGTTATTCAATTAGTTAATTTCTGGCCAGATTTATCTTTAGATGAATATATAAATTTAAAAGGTAGAGTAGAAACGAGAATGAGAATTTCGGTAATGACTTCTACTGGTGATGACGATTTAATTAATCCAGAAGAAAAAGGTGATTTGGAATATAGAAAAGCACAATTAAAGAAATTACAAGAAGAAGTAATAGATATTGAAGATATGTCAAATGGTATATCTATTATGGATTTGGGATTGAATGAATTTCGTTTAGATTTGTTAGAATATATAAAAACTCATGAGGATTTGGATAAAAAACCGTTTGGTATGCATGCTGTAGTGAATAAAAGTGATGATTTACCAAATGGAGTAATTTTTGTATTAAAAAATCGCAACAATAATATAAATGAAGATAGTCTAAATCGTATTCATCCATTTTATATGGTTTATGTAAGTGAAGAAGGAGAGGTCGTTTGTGATTATCTAAATCCTAAAAAATTATTAGATACAATGAGACTTCTTTGTCGAGGAAAAGACAAGCCAATTACTCATTTATGTAAGATTTTCAATGAGCAAACAAATGATGGTAAAAATATGCAAGAGATATCTCAATTATTAGATGAAGCGATTAATTCTATTATTGATGTGAAAGAAGAAAGTGATATAGATAGTTTGTTTACGACTGGCGGAACGAGTGCTTTATTATCAACTATAAATGGTATAGATGATTTTGAATTAATTTGCTTTTTGGTGATAAAATGAGGAAGGTGTTAGTATATGCTTTTTCCAGAAAAAACAGAGTTTAAAAAGAGAATACCAAAGCAAAAGTTTTATACAAATATGGAGATAACATCTAATTTAAAAAAGGCTTTTGTGGAGCAGATAAAGATAATTTATTGGCAAAATAAATTGACATCTACAACATTGAATATAGATAAAGGTAAATCTGTATTAGAAATTGAAGTCATAGAAATAAAATTAAATAGTAAAAATTTAGATGAGATGGTTTTATCTAAAATAGATAAATGTATACCGTACCATATATTGTTTTTATTAGAGTATGAAGGAATGTATCAGGCTTTTATCAGCTATAAGGAGATAGAAAATGAGAAGATAAAAGTAAATAAATACTATCATACGCAATGGCTAGAAAAAGAAAATCTTCCATGTAAAATAGAAGGTTTGAATATAGATAGTGTATATGAAAATTTTGTACGTCAAATTGCAGGGGCAGAATTAAATGTAGGTTCAGAGGAGAAGAAGAATTTAAAAGAGGATATTGAACAAGCAGAGGAAAAGAAACAGCTAGAAAAACAGATAAGTGCCTTGCAGGCAAAAATAAGAAAGACAAAACAATTTAATCGAAAAGTGGAATTGAATAATGAGTTAAAAAGATTGAGGAAAATTATGCAATAAAACATAAAAAACTGTAATGAACATAATTTATTAAAAATATGAAGTAAATAAATAATGTATATATTTACAAAATAAATGATAGCATATTTACAAAAATCTATCATGTGATATAATGATGATAGAGATATTAAAAAAAAACATCATTTGTAAAAGGAGATGTTAACTTGGTAGTTACAGAAGATGAAATAAATGACTATTTATTAAAAGTAAAAGACGCAATAAAAAAAGATAAATATAAATTAGAACGAAATAGAAATAGAGTAGATAATAATAATTTATTCATAGATTATGTTATAGATGAAACAAAGGTAAAAAATATTTTGCTAAAATTAACAGCAAAAGACTTTTCTGAGATATTACAGAATGAACATAAAGGTTATGAGCACGAACTTTTGTATGTCTTTGGCAAAGACGTTGAACTTTTGGAAAGATTGGGTGGTTCTAGTAGGCTAGTTTCTTTGTACATAAAGTTTAACAAGTTGGATAGTTGTTATGTAATTGTAATATCATTTCATGAGCAGAAATATCCAATGAAATATTATTTTAAATAATGATATTATTTTTTGAGGAGGATTTATTATGAAGGACAGAGAAAGAACAGATTTTTGCACAATATGCAGGAAAAATACAGGATATACTTTAAAAAAAAGAAATATAAAAAAAGTTATTAGAGAGAAAGAGTATATTTTTAATATTACAGTAGCTATTTGTAATGAATGTGGTGAAGAAATAAATATTAAAGGTTTGATTGATAAGAATATTCAGGAAGTGGATAAGCAATATAGAGAATATGAAGATATTGTATCTATTGAAGATATAAAAAAACTCATGAAAATTTATAATTTAGGAAAAGCACCATTATCTCTTGCATTAGGATTTGGTGAAATAACAATCACGAGATATTTATTAGGACAAATTCCTTCTAAAGAATATTCTGACATTATAAGAAAAGCATTATCTTCTCCAACATATATGAAAAAGAAACTTAATGAAAACAAAGATAAAATAGCTCCAACAGCTTTTAAGAAATCAATGGAAATAATAAACAAACTTGAAGATTTATTTTCTATATCAGGTGAAATGGTAAGTGTTATATCTTATATTTTTAAGAAATTAGAAGAAGTTACTCCGCTTATGCTTCAAAAATTATTATATTTTGTTCAGGGAATATCATGTGTATTAAATAAAAAACCTATGTTTACAGAAGATTGTCAAGCATGGGTACATGGTCCAGTTTATCCTGATGTATATGAATTATTTAGAGATTTCAAATATAATCCTATAGAAGATGTACGATTTGCAATTTTTGATAAAGCAGAAGAACATCTTAGTAAAGAAGAGCGTATAGTAATTGATTTAGTTATAGATACTTTTGGTGTATATGGTGGAAAAATATTAGAAAAAATTACTCATTCAGAAACACCGTGGAAATCTGCTAGAAAAGGATATGAAGATAATATTCCATCAAATGAAATAATATCTATAGAAAGCATAAAATTATATTATTTAAGAGAAAATGAAATATATGATTTTTCTTCCGAAGAAGGATTACGAAAATATATAAAAAATATATTAAATAATTAAAACTTTAAAAGAAAAGTATAAAAAAGCTTATTGTTAAAAAAATATATAATTATTTACTAAGTGTGGAAATAATAAGATTGATATTAATTTATTCTAAATATAATATATTACTAAAATAATAGATTTTTAAATGAAAAAATGATATAATAATTGTTTGAATTTTGAATGGAAAAAGAAGCCACTATTCTCAATTAAATAAAGTTGAGATAGTGGTTTTTTTATGTAGAAATAAAATAAGGTATGGAGGGTTAAGTTATGGAGAAGATGAGAATGGAGTCTATGGATATAGTAGCTCAAAATGTGGAAAATATAGGAAATTTATTTCCTGATTGTATTACAGAAGCTAGAGATGAAAATGGTAAAATACAGAAAGTAGTTGATAGAGATAGGTTAATGCAAAAATTTTCACATAAAATAATCGGGGGGGTACAACGGAACGTTATGAATTTACTTGGGTAGGAAAAAATGCTTCAAGAGTGGAAGCAAATACGACTACAAATAAGACTCTACGCCCATGTATAGAGGAAAGTAAGGACTGGGATAATACAGAAAATCTCTATATTGAAGGGGACAATCTTGAAGTACTCAAATTATTGCAAAATAGTTATTTTAATAAAGTAAAAATGATATATATTGATCCTCCATACAATACTGGTAATGATTTTATTTATGTAGATGATTTTGCACAGAATATAGATGAATATGAAGAAGCCAAAGGTTCTTTTGATGAAGAAGGCAATCGCTTATTTAAAAATATAGAGACTAATGGTAGATTTCATTCTGATTGGTGTTCTATGATTTATCCTAGATTAGTATTGGCTAGAAATTTATTGGCTAATGATGGAGTTATATTTATTTCTATTGATGATAATGAACAAGAAAATTTAAAGAAAATATGTGATGAAGTTTTTGGAGAAAATAATTTTGTGGCACAACTTATTTGGGAAAAAAAGAAAAAAGGGGCGTTTTTGAGTAAAAATTATATAAATATGAAAGAATATATTTTAATATATGCTAAAGTAAATGAATTATTTGGTGGATTAGTAGGGGAAATTGTCAATAAAAAAGAAACGTATCCTTGTATAAAGACAACTAATAAAGATGGAATACGTATTATTCATAAAGGAATAAAAAGTAAACATAAGGATAAAGATTATAAAATATTAGCTGGAACATGTATTAGTTCTGGAAATATGAAATTAACATATATGGATAATGCTATTATAAAAAATAGTATCTTACAAAATGATATAAGAATTTATAGCAATTGGATATATAATCAAGAATCTTTAGATAAATATTTTAGGGAAGGCAATTTGTATATTACACAAGACAATTATATACGACGTGTAGTAAAAGAAACACGTATAAAAATGTTAAAAGATATATTAACTCGTGTGGGAGATGATGAAAAAGCTGTATCAAAATTTACTTTTGATACAAATTTAAATAATGGAGGATGGGGAACAAACGAAGATGCTAATGAAGAGTTGCATAAAATATTAGAGAAACAATATATTTTTAGTTATTCTAAACCAGTTAGATTGATAGCGAAACTTATTCAAACAATTAATAATAGAGATGCAATAATTTTAGATTTTTTTAGTGGTTCAGCAACAACTGCTCATGCTGTTATGCAGTTAAATGCGGAAGATGGCGGTAAGCGTAAATTTATTATGGTGCAATTACCAGAAAAAACAGATGAAAAGAGTGAGGCTTTTAAGGCTGGTTATAAAAATATCTGTGAAATTGGCAAGGAACGTATTCGTCGTGCTGGTGAGAAAATAAAAGAAGAAGCAGGGCTTAATGGGCAGGATTTGGATATTGGTTTTAGAGTATTGAAATTAGATAGTAGTAATATGAAGGATATCTATTATAGTGCTGATGAATATGATCAAGGAATGCTTGAAAATATGCAGTCAAATACAAAAGAAGATAGAACGGATTTAGATTTATTATTTGGCTGTTTAGTAGATTGGGGATTGGAATTAGATAAACCATATACTATAAAAAAAATCAATGGTCATAAGGTGCATATTTATAATGATGGAGATTTAGTAGCTTGCTTTGAGAAAGATTTGGATATGAAAACTATAGATGAAATTGCAAAATTACAAGCATTAAGAGTAGTATTTTCTGATAATAGTTTTGTTGATTCAGCTACAAAGATAAATGTAGCTGAACATTTTAAAATGATTGCTCCTGATACTGATATAAAGATTATATAATGAGGTGAGCAAATGAGATTACAGTTTAAACATCAGAAATTTCAACAAGATGCTACAAATGCTGTTTGTGATATTTTTGCAGGACAGCCTTATAGTTCAATTAATTATAGATTAGATAGTGGCGATAATATCGTTTTACATGATAATGCTTGGGCAAATGCAAAAGTACAGATAGATGATAATACTATTTTAGAGCGTATAAATAAAATCCAGCATGAAAATCAAATTGCTGTATCTAAAAAATTAGAAGGTAAATATAATCTCACCATTGAAATGGAAACTGGTGTAGGTAAAACTTATACTTATATAAAAACTATATTTGAATTAAATAAAAGATATGGTTGGAGTAAATTTATAATAGTGGTACCGTCTGTTGCTATTCGTGAAGGTGTATATAAATCTTTGCAGATAACACAGGAACATTTTGCTCAAGAATATAGTAAAAAGATAAGATTTTTTGTCTATAATTCGCAAAGATTGAATGAAATAGAAAGTTTTGCGTCAGATAATGCCATTAATGCAATGATTATAAATTCACAAGCGTTCAATGCTAAAGGAAAAGATGCTCGTCGTATTTATATGGAATTAGATGAGTTCCGTTCGCGTAAACCGATTGATGTCATTGCAAAAACAAATCCTATTTTAATCATAGATGAACCACAATCAGTAGAGGGACCAAAGACAAAAGAAGGATTGAAAAAATTTAATCCTTTATTTATATTGCGTTATTCTGCTACACATAAAAAAGATAGTATTTATAATATGGTTTATCGCCTCGATGCAGTGGAAGCTTATAATAAAAAATTGGTAAAGAAAATAGCAGTGAAGGGAATTACGCAAAAGGGGATAACTGCTACAGAAGGTTTTGTTTATCTTGAGAAAATAAATTTATCAGAAAAAGCTCCAACTGCTATGTTGCAATTTGATGTAAAAGGTGCAACAACTATTCGCAAAAAAACCATGAAGGTAAATGAAGGTTTTAATCTTTATGATAATTCAGGTGAGCTAGACGAATATAAAAATAATTATGTAGTCAGCAGTATTAATGGTAAAGAAGATTATATCGAATTTTTAAACGGCAAACGAGTATATATTGGACAAGTATGTGGTGAAGTCAATGAAGAACAGTTGCGACGTATTCAGATACGAGAAACGATTTTATCACATCTAGATATGGAGAAAAAACTATATAACAAAGGCATAAAAGTATTATCTTTATTTTTCATTGATGAGGTAAGCCATTATAAGCAATATGATGAAGCTGGACAGGCTCAAAATGGTATTTTCGCCAAAATGTTTGAAGAAGAATATGAAAAAGTTTTAAACGAATTCCAATTGGATTTAGATAGTGATAGTTATAGAGAATACTTAGAAAATATAAGTGCCAATAAAACTCATGCAGGATATTTTTCAATTGATAAAAAAGGTCGTATGCAAAATGGTAAGATAAGTAAGAAAGAAAATACTTCTGAAGATGTTGATGCATATGATTTGATTATGAAAGATAAAGAGAGATTATTGTCTTTTGATGAACCTGTTAGATTTATTTTTTCACATTCAGCACTTCGTGAAGGTTGGGACAATCCAAATGTATTTCAAATTTGTACATTGAAGCAAAGTAATAGTGAAATCTGCAAGCGTCAAGAAGTAGGTCGTGGTCTTCGTCTATGTGTAAATCAAAAAGGTGAACGTATGGATGAAACTGTATGGGGAGAAGATGTACAAGATATTAATACATTGACTATTATAGCTAGTGAAAGTTATGATAGCTTTGCTAAAGCGTTGCAAAATGAATTAGCAGAAGTCCTAGAAAATAGACCAAAAGTAGTAAGCAGAGAATTATTTGAAGGTAAAATTATCAAAAATAATAAAGGCAATCAAGTAGTTATAGATAAAGATATGGTAGATACTATTTATTATGATTTGGTAAGTAATAAATATATAGATAGAAAAGGAATTTTAACGGATAAATATTACGAAGATAGAAAAGAAGATAATATTGAATTTTCCCCAGAAATAAAAGAGTATACTTCATCTATTTTGGATATTATAGATAGTATATATAATGAAAAATCTATTGATATTGCTAATGCTTATGATACTAATGTTGAGTTAAAGTTGAATGCAGAAAAATATAATATGAGAGAGTTCCAAAATCTTTGGTCAAGAATAAATAAAAAAGCTATTTATGAAGTAGATTTTAATAGTGAGGAATTTATAAATAAAGCAATAGATGCATTAAATCGAAAACTACATGTAACGAAAATTTATTTTAAAATTGAAAAAGGACAATTAGATAAGATAAAATCCAAAGATGATTTATTATCAGGTACGGCTTTTGTCAAAGAAACACGCAATGAATATGATAGTAAAAATATTTCTGTGGCTAATAGTAGTGTAAAATATGATTTAGTAGGCAAATTGGTAGAAGGTACTGGGCTTATACGCAAAGATATTGTAGCTATATTAGTAGGGCTTGAAAAAAATGTATTTAATCAATTTAAAAATAATCCAGAAGAATTTATTATCAAAGCTACTAATTTAATCAATGAAGAAAAAGCAACGACTATAATTGGTCATGTAGAGTATAGTCTATTAGATAAAACATATGATATAGATGTATTTACAGAAAATACGTTAAAAGGAAAACTAGATGTGAATGCAATGAAAACGCGTAAGCATTTATATGACAATTTAGTATATGATTCTAAAGTTGAAAGAAATTTTGCTACAGAATTAGAAACATCAGATAAGGTAGCTGTATATGTGAAATTGCCAAATAAATTTTTTATTCCTACACCTGTGGGAAGATATAATCCAGACTGGGCGATTGCTTTTTATGAAGGTAGTGTAAAACATATTTATTTTGTGGCGGAAACAAAAGGTTCAATGTCTTCAATAGAATTGCGAACAATAGAAAAATCAAAGATTGATTGTGCTAAGAAATATTTTGAAAAACTAAAAAGTGATGATGTAATCTATGATGTAGTAAATAGTTATGATGAATTATTAAATATCATAAGTAAATAATAAAAATAGCCTTTATACTAAGAATAGATAAGTTCTCAAGTATAAAGGCTATCTTTAATTTATAAAGTATTTAATTTTAAAGGAGTTACAGGAGGACGGATTAAATTGTATTAATCTATATCAATTTGAGTAGTTGTTGATTGTGGTTGAAGTTTTGGCAATGTCATTTTTAAAACACCATCAGTATATTCAGCTTTAGCGTTAGCTTTATCTATCTGACCTACATAGAATGAACGTTGCATTGTGCCATAATAGCGTTCTTGATGAATATAGTTATTTTCTTCATTCTGATTTTGTTCATTTTGCATTGTAGCTTTGATAGTTAAATAACCATTTTGATAATCAAGTGCGATATTTTCTTTTTTTACTCCTGGTAATTCAGCAGTGAGTTCATAAGCATTATCTGTATCTTTTACATCAACTTTGAATGCGTTGAACATGGAATTTACTGGAGCAAATGCGTTTTGGAAAAATGGTTCGTTGAAAACATCAAAAATAGATTTGAAAGAATTATCTCTAGATGCAAGATTATTTGTAAATGTAGGAATTAAACCAAACATAATAAATACCTCCTAAAAGTTTAAAAGTCAAATTCTATTTAAAAGAAATTAGTCAATATTGATTTGAGTTGTAGCTTCTTCTTTAGTAATTTTTGGTAAAACTACAGTTAAGATACCATCTTGATAAGAAGCTTTGATATTTTTTTCATCAATATCGTCAATGTAGAAAGAACGTTGCATTTCACCTACATAACGTTCACGGCGAATATATTTTTCTTGAGGTTTTTCGTTTTTATCATCAGCATTTTCAGCAGGTTTTTCTTCTGTGGATTTTGTAGTAGTTGTTTTAATTGTTAAATAACCTTTGTTGTAGTCAAGAGAAATGTTTTCTTTGGCGATGCCTGGTAATTCAGCTGTGAGTTCGTAAGCTTTATCAGTATCTTTTACATCAACTTTAAAGGATTTTACATAAGAATTCATTTTTGCAAATGGTTCATGAAAGAAAGGTTCATTGAAAACATCGAATAATTTATTGAAATCATCATCACTTTTAGCAATATTTTTTGCAAATGGAACTAAACCGAACATAAATAACAACCTCCATGTATAGAGCAATAAATAAAGTCAAAAAGTCAAAATTTGTTTTGAATTAAACGGACTATCAAGTCCGTATTTAACTTTTATTTATTGTTATTAGTAAAATTATAAGATTAAAATTTAGATTTTGTAAGTATCTTAAGGGATACTTCTTATCTTTTGTATCTCTTAACGTCCTTACAATTATTATTATACTCACATTAGTCAAAAAGTCAACAATTATTTTTGACTTTTTGACTATTTTTTATACTTATTTTATAAGCCTTTATAGAACTTTTGTTATTTGAAATTTGACTTTTTGTTATTTTGAAAATATATGAGAGGTACCATTTTGGTACCATCTCTTTATGAATTTAAATATGCATCAAATTTTGAAGCAGCATCTACTTTTCTGCTTTTAGTAATATGCAAATAAATTTGACGTGTTGTAGAGTCATTGGTATGCCCTAACCGATCTTGTATTACTTCTAATGATTCACCCGCTGCTGCTAATAATGATGTGTGGGTATGGCGAAATGTATGTGGATGGATCCAACTTAACCCGATTTTTTTGGCTATCTTTTTTATGAAGCCGTATAGATTACAGGTTAAAATTGGTTTTCCAGGATAATATCGAGAAGTAAATATAAAATTATATGTTCTATCCCAATTATTTGCATTTTTTATTTTTTGTTTATTTTGTATTAATCGCCATTCTTTCATCACATCTATAAAAGATTGTGAAATAGAAATTTCTCTAATACTATTTTTAGTTTTTGGAGTTTGTACATAATAATTTTTTTGACTACAACCATAGATGTTTTGGGTAATTTTTATAGTCTTATTTTTTATATTAAAATTATCCCATTCCATAGCACATACCTCGCCTAATCTAGCACCAGTATAGACTAGAAAATATACCATATAATAATATGGATATGCATATGCATCATTTTTAGCTTCATTTAAGAAAGTGAGTAAATCTTCTTTTTCTAGATATAATGGTTTAGGTTTTTGTTGTAAAAGTTTAGTTTTTTCGACTAAAGTCATTTTAGGTAAATCAATATTTTCACAAGGATTATTAGTGATAATATTGTTTTTTAAAGCATGTTTAAATATCATTTTTATATAGGTTAAGTTTTTTGTAATAGTTTTACGTTTTTTACCCATGTCGAGCATATTTTGTATATATGCTTGAATATTTAGAGCGGTGATATGTTTTAATTTAACATCTTGCCCCCAGAATGATATTAATGCTTTTAATAGATATTGTATGCCCTTTTGTGTAGATATCTTAGTATAATGTTGATATTCTTTAAACCAAATTTCTTGAACATAATAGGCAAATGTTATATCTTTAGGTTTAGTAAATACCTTTCCCGCATAATATTGGGACTCTATTTCTGCCATTGCTTTTTTAGCATCGCTTTTTTTAGTAAAGCCACAGCGTTTGATACGGATACGTTTTCCTGTATCATCTCTACCAACATCTATAATGAACCAATATGTTTTGCCTTTTGTCTTTGTAAGGCGTTCATGTATTCTAGCCATAGTTTTCCCCTTTCACTATGCCTAGCTATTACTATGTAGAATTGTGTCTATTACTAGACACAATATTAAATATTTATTTGTTTAATTATATAATTAAACATTATGAATAACTTTAAAATATTTGTAAAATAAAAAAGCAGTTATTATCCATGTACGCATATCTGTATCATTAATATTTATGCTACCACCTGCATGGGCAATATCATTTCTTTTTAATCGCATATTGTTAATTTCATTGGTAATTATTGATGGACAAGGTATCATATTATTATCTGTTATAGTCTTAGGCAATAGATTATTTAATTTTTTACTATATGGCATACGTTGAGTTTTTATATCATTATGTCCGTTTTTATTTAAGAATCTCGTTAAAATAAATTCACATGCAATTTGAAGTTTTAATAAAGATGAGTTATAATCCTTATTAAAGTAGTCATAAAAAGCATCAGATAACTCTTTAATACAAATATCATTGATACAATTTTTGGGTAAATAAACATAAAATACACGTACTTTTGAGTAACTTGTATTATTAGATGTATTACATAAATTAATAGGGGCTAAAGTTCTTTGCAAACTAAATCTGTTTATTTGAAATGGTGAGTTCATATGCATCTCTATAGGAAATATTGTATTATCTGGTGCATAATTTATAAATAGAAGTTTACCTTCACCGATTTCTTTGGTCAAATCTAAAACACATAAATCTTTTAATTCTATGTCTAAAGTGCCGTATTTAGCACCCAATGGCAGATAATGTAATCCAAAATCTACGGATTTTTTATCAAATAATTTATTTTTTAATTCATTAATAATAGTATTATCTAAACTTTGTTGTTTAAATATATTTTCAAAAAAGATATCTGATAAATAATCAAAGATATCTTCTTCTATAGTAGATACTTTTATTTTTTTACAGAATGGTATTTGTAGCATTTATTTTACCTCCAGGGAGTTGATTTATATGACACCAGATGAATTTAAAGAAAAATTGATAATGTTAGATCAAGAATACTTGAAAAATAAAGATTTTGAAACAGTCTCTTGGCAAGTAGGAGCTATAGTATGTGATTTTTTGGAAAGTTTAGGTTATAAGGAAGAAGCAGATATTGCTCGACCATATTTATAAATTTTGTTAGCACCAGTAAAAACTGGTGCTTTTTTTATTATGTGTTTATATCTTTATTAATGTTGCATACGTTTGAAGTATTCAATTGCCTGTGGTGTAAATTCGATATAAGTATTACCATCAGCAAATGATGCTAATTCATAAGGTTGATAGATAAGGTAAATTGTTTCATTGCCACCTAAATAATAATCTTCGCTAACTCTATCTACATCCCAACCGTTACGAAGTGGAATTTGTTTCATTCCTTGATTATAAAGTTTGGTAACATGTCCTCTTATACCTATATTTTCAAGTTGTTCAGCTGATTGAATTGGTACAAAATAACTTACAGGAATTTTATTACCAGTGTGTTTATCATATACTAGACCAACTGTTTCATACATACCGTGTGCAGCACCAGCATTATACCAATAACTTGTAATTGTCAAAGAAATATAGTTCTCATCTTCAAATTTAAGACTATATTTCATGCTTCCTTGATAAAAATTACCAGCATCATAACGACCTTTTAATTTATATACATATGTTGCAATATCGGTATTAATCTTGTTTTGTACATCTTGGTCATTGAGGTATACAATAGGATATTTTAATTTTAAATTAGTATAGTTTTGTTCACCAGAATCAACATATGCTAAGCATAGACTAGGTATTAGCATTACCACAAACAAAGTTAATAAAAATAATTTCTTCATAATATCACTCCTAATAATTATTTAATGGTTTTTGAAACTTTATTTTTCTCAACTCAATATCTTTATTTAAACTATCAGCATGAGTAAATAAAGTTTTAGCTAATAATACATAAGTACCGTTATTTATAGTTTCATGATAATGAGATGGATTTAAACTGTTCGCAGAATAAGCTTGAATTGCCTTTATATTATTGTTGCTATTTAAATCATATAATACATACATCGGAATTAAATGATTATTACCATGCCATTTCCCTAAATTTTCATCTACACTGTCTTTATCGTCATTTATTACAGTCATAGTAAATATTACAGGGTCGTAACTTTTTGAGCCATTACTATACATCTCATAATTATTTTTTAAATAAAAGTATTCTGTGGTGTATGGAACAGAAGCAATCATATTGTTGGGCTTATTGTAGATAATAATTTCTTTATCGCTAGTTAAACCTACAAAGCCATTTTCATCGAATTTTGATATGGCTATTACAGGTTTATATCTTTTAATTAAAATTTGGTTAGCTTGTTCTAAAGGATTTTTTTCGTTACTAGGTATTATCATTTTATTAGAATCATCTATATATTTTGGAGAGTTATTTTCTTTATTGTTTAATTTGTTATCTCTATCAACTAAACCAGCAACAACTTTTTTCAGAGTTTCGTAATCAGTGCTTGGGATTATAGTTATAAATTCACCCATAGCATTGTTATGACTAATTTCAGAACCACCTCTTATTGGATATAAAGCTATTTCAAATATTTGTATTTTATTGGTCTTAAAATGTATCTTCATATGCATTAATCTTTTCTTTTGTTCGTTAGGAATATTTTGCAATATCCAACAATCTGCGATGTCATCACTAGCATCATATGTCAGTGTCTCGGTATCTACATATTCAGTTACTTCAGAATTAGAAAAAAACCAATACCAGCGTTTATCTAATTCTTTAGCAGAACATAAGCTAGTAATTAATAAAAAAATTAGTAGAATTAAAGGTAATATTTTTTTCATAATATGACTCCTAAGGAATTATGCAGATTGGGTTTGTTCTTCTTCAATAGACAATGTTTGTCTATATTGTTCTGCTACCATAGTTTTATTGAATTCTGCTGCTGGGTCAAATTTATAAACTAAATTTTCTAGGTCATCTATTGATATCTTGAAAAACTCTTTTCGATTATTTACCTTATTAACACGATTATTTTCTAATGCTTGATGTAAATCTGATTCTAATTGAACAGCGTCATTTGAAAAAATAAAACTATGCACATCAAATTTAAATGGAACGCTAGCACTACCAAGTTCATCAATACGTTCTTGAGGATCAAGACGTCTAGTCATCCCAATTTTAAATATATTATCACCAAATGATCCTAAATTACTTATAACATAAACATAACCGGCTTTACCATTTTGAAGATTAGTAATTTCTTCTTTCTTTTTATCTATGTCATTAAGCTGTGATTCTAATTCTTTAATTTTGGCTAATAATTGCTTAGTCTTTTCATCGTCTTCAGAAGTTTTTAGTTGTTCATTTATATTGGCAATCTCTGTTTCATATTTAGCCGCTTCTTGTTTCATTTGCTCTTCTTGCTCTTTTAATCGACGGCGTTCTTCTGCTTCTTGTCGCATTTGTTCTCGTAATGCAAGCTGTTCTTGTCTAGCTGCTTCTTTTTTTACATAATATTCATACTCTATTTTAACAGCATCTATAAATAAAATTTCTAATTCACCGATAAATTTAGTTAATGTTGATGATATAGTTTGGTTGCCACTTCTTGCAATATTTAAGTATTTATTAATTATTTCTCTAATGTTATTTAATGCTTCATCAAGTTTTTTATAATTCAGTGTATAAAGTACATTTTGAAGTTCTGAACGTAATGCAATTACCATTAATTGATAAATTGCTTGATTGGTTTTAGTGGTATATCTATTTGCATATTTTTCTAATAATTCGGTAATGATTTTTTCGTTGGATTTAAAAGCTGTATTTAATTCTTTATAATCCATGTTATGTAATTTTAAAATTACTGATGGTGCATAAGTGTTAATATCCTTAATTAATTCTGCTGGAAGAGTAATAGTACGGTCGTATGGTTCATGAGAAAATTCGAAATATTTTTTTAGACAACCATTGATGCTTTTTTGAATGGTATCTAATTTTTGTATTTTTTTTATGCGATTATTTTGCTTTTTCTCTAATTTATTTATTTCGTCTTTTAATCTATCAATTTCAGATAGATAGAAAGCTTTTTTGTCAATTTCGTTATTAATATTATTTAATTTTTCATTAGCTTGAGAATTAGCATTAGCTATTATCTCTTGAATTAATTTTTCCTTATGATTTAT
>OGWR01000557.1_pt1 | contig 33241 bp, 51 predicted proteins | sample 1576061 | NCBI WGS metagenome assembly OGWR01 (sample SAMEA3541511, study PRJEB24748) | human gut metagenome | biome: human gut; feature: human-associated habitat; material: faeces | place: China | collected 2012 | reverse complement strand
AAGGTCGTCAATGATACGATGTGTTATTATGTGGAACAATGTGGGATAAAAGGGGTCAATCTGATCGCGACCGAGGCTGAAATCCGGCTTACCGGTGGACAAGGGACGTCCATCTCCAAGGACACCTTGGACAAATGGCTGTCCCCTTCAGACACCAGCCATCCCCCCTCGGTACTGGCCGTGCTGGTCTTCTGCCGGGCCTGCGACAACTTCGATGCGCTCCGCGTCATCGTGCAGGCTGTGGGGATGGATTTGATGACGCCGGAGGACAGGCGGCTCCGGGATTATGCCGAGGCCGACCTGAGAATGAAGGAAGCGCGGAAGCGCAAGAAGCGGTTGGAGGAAGGGTTATGAGCCGACGTCGTGCGGGAACTCCACTCACCCGGGCGGAACTCGGCGCACAGCGTTGCGGCGTCGCCAAGCGCATCTATGAAGCCCTCCAAAGGAGGGGGCGCACGGCGGGCATTGTCGCCGAAGAGCTCGGCATTTCGGAATCCGCCGTGTGCGCCACTGTCAGAGGATGCAACCATTCCGAGCGCGTTTTGGACGCGCTGAGATCGGCGGGCGTCCCGGAACGTTATCTTTTTGATCCTCGCCGGATAGCTCCGATGGGGAAGGAGGCGGCAGCATGAATCTTTACGACGGCAATGGATGCCAGTTTCTCCCTCTCGCAAAGGAACTTCGGCAGGTTGCCGAGATTCTGGAGACAAGAGGGATGTCGGCGGAGCTGATCAACATGACTCTGGCGGCACGGGCGGGTTTGCCGGTTATGCCGGTCGATCCGAAGTCTCCCGCGTTCGCGTGGGAAGGTGCACAGGAAGAGGCTCCTGCTCCCGAAGCACAGTCCCGCAGTCTGAATGAACGCCGTGAGGCCGTGCTTCAGGCAATCGAAGGCATGGGTGTAGCGGACATCATCGACGTGTTGTCGCTACCGCTCAATACTGCACTCGCCAAGACCGGGATGGTGGCGACGATCAGTGTCCGCAATACCTTCTCCTATAAGGAATAGAGCTGCAGCGTGCCGGAAAGCCATGAGCGTCCGCGCACCTGACGGCCCGGCTGCCAAGAACGCCGGAGCCTCAGCGGGTCGGCATCCCCAGCGGATCGGAACCCCGGAAGGCCGGAGCGTCCTGAAGACCGGAACTCCACGCGAGTTAGCGTCTCGGAAGGCCCGAGCGTCGGCAGCAGCTACCGCGACCGTGTAGGCTTTCGCCGCATTTCCAGCGAAAGCAGCGTGCAACGGCGAGATTCCGCCCCTCCTGACAGCGGGACGCCAGCCCGGAGCGGCACAATCCGGGCCACTTTTTTGAAGGAGCAGTGGCATGGCAATGAAGGACACATACAGCACGCAGGAGGCGGCTGCCCTACTTGGAATAACAAGGCAGTCAGTTGAGAGGCGCGCAATCCGCGAAGGCTGGCAGTCGCGTCCCCGTCCCGGTCGCGGCGGCGGGAAGGAATGGCTGATCGCCTCCATGCCCGAAGCCACGCAAGCGTCCATCACGGCGGCGGAAGCGAAGATGCTCGGCGCGTCCGAAGCCCTGCCGGAAATCTGCTCCTCCACGCCAGCGCTCATGAAGGACATCACGCCCGCCATCCTTGACGACAAGCGTCGCTATGACGCGCTCGTTAAGGCCGATCTGGTGGCCCTGTACCTTGATTGGCAGCGCAAATACGGCCACACGGCCTACCAGAAAGATATGTTCATCGCCGCCTATCAGGGCGGAGCGTGGCCCCGGCTCCTCGCCGAGTATGGCCCCTCCCTCGCATGGAAGTCGCTGGAGCGCTGGAAGCTGAATCAGAAGAAGGCAGGTTCCTCGTTGGCCCTCGCCGACAAGCGCGGGGTGGCCCAGCGCGGTTCTTCCATCCTGACCGGCGAACACCACAAGATTATCCTCGGAAATGTCCTCAATCCGAATGCACCAAGGATCAGCGAGTGCATGGAGAAGATCCAGCAGCGCTGCAAGGCACAGGGGCTGACGGTTCCTTCCGATGCTACAATCCGCCGTTTCGTCAAGAAATTCGATGCGCAATGCCATGATCGGTTCGTCTTTTGGCGACAGGGCAAGAAGGCGTGGAATGACGAGTGCGTCATTTCCATCATGCGCGACTGGAATCTGGTGGATGTCGGGGACATCGTCATTGCCGACGGCAAGGTGCTGAACTTCGAGACCATCAATCCCGATACGGGCAAGCCCTGCCGCATGACGCTGGTTCTTTTTTATGACGGACGCAGCCGCTGCCCTCTGGGGTGGGAGATCATGCCGACGGAAAACACGGCCTGCATCTCCTCAGCCTTCCGGCGCACCTGCATCATGCTCAAAAAGATCCCCCGCGTGGTCTACCTCGATAACGGCAGGGCCTTTCGTGCGGAATTTTTCAAGGGAAGCCCCGAATTCGAGCAGGCCGGATTTTGCGGCCTTTACCGCGACCTCGGCTGCGAGGTCATCCACGCATGGAGCTACCACGGACAGACCAAGCCCATCGAGCGGTTCTTCGGAACCATGCACGAGGCGGAAGTCTTTGTGCCGAGCTATGTGGGGCGCGACATCGCCCACAAGCCAGCCCGCCTGAAGCGTAACGAAACGCTCCACCGGGAGCTTTACGAAACCCTGGGCGGACGCCCTCTGACGCTTGAAGAAACGCACATGGTCGTCGCCAGATTTTTCGAGACCTATGCGAACCGTCCGCAGCACAGGACGCATCTGCAGGGACGCACCCCGGCTGAGGTCTTGGAGGAGGGTAGGGGGCCCGGCGTTGATTTGCAAAAGCTGACGCTGCTCATGATGGAGAAGGAAATCAGGACGATCACCAAGGACGGCATCCCGCTTTACGGACGGCTTTACTATGACGAAGCGCTGTATTCCCGTCGCCATCCGGTGCTCGTCCGCTACGATCTCCTTCTGTCGCCGCACACCATCCTCGTCTACACGCTGGAGGGCGACTACATCTGCCAAGCCCGCGACCGTGAGCATTATCACATCGCCTACGGCGTCCATCCGGCGGCGTCCATTCTTGGAAGCGCCGAAGACGTGCGTGAGCTTGAGGATGCCATCGCCATGAAGGGCAAACAGGAAAGCGCCACTTTTTCAGGCTTCCGGGGGATGCTTGAGCTGGTGAAGGCGGAAATAGGGGAAAGGGAAGACGCCAAGAAGCTCAAGGAGCGGATGTCGTTGAAGAGGCCCGCCCCCAAGCCCAAGGCCGTCACCGCCGCCGAAAAATCCGAGATCGAGGACGCCAAGGCCCGCGTCAGGCAGGAGATGGCGTCTCCGCAGGGATATGAACCATCCTTCACCCGGCGTTTCCGGGACGAGAAGGAGCGGTACGAGTACCTTTTTGTCCTGCGCTACGAGCGGAAGATCGAACTTGTTCCACAAGATACGGCATGGATGGAGGTGTTTGAACAGATGCCGACGTTCATCCGCAACTTCAAGGCCCAATACGACGCCCGGCTGGAGATCATCGCCATCCGGGAAGAGCGGGCCGCAATATAAAAGGAGAGTTTTCATGCGTGATGTGATCATCACCACGGACGCGATGGCCCGCTTCAATGCGGCGACGGACGAAATTCTGGAGTCCGGGAAGGCTATGTCCGGCTTCATCCTCGCCTATGGGCAGGCCGGGCGCGGGAAATCCGTAGCCGCCGACCAGTATCATATAGATCGCGGTGGGGCATACGTCCGAGTATGGCAAGGGTGGAGCCAGACGGCTTTCCTGCAGCGCCTTCTGTTCGAAGTGCGCGGCAAGGATACAGATATGCCCCGGCATACCGGGCAGCGCTGCAAGGAGATGATCGTCGACATCATTGACGAGCAGCGCCGTAACGGGGAGATGCGCCCCATTTTTATTGACGAGGCGGATCGCCTTAAGATCGACCGCATCGAAGACCTGCGCGACATCCATGAAATGACAGGCGTGCCTGTCGTCCTCATCGGAGAGGAAGGCTTGCTCGACATGCTGTCGAACCGGCGGCGCATCTGGAGCCGCGTGGTGCAGGAGGTCGAGTTTGGCCCTCTCAGTCCTGTTGAGGTCGGCGTTTACGCCATGAAGGCAGCCGGGCTGGACATTCCCGCCGACGAATGCGCGAAGATCACCACGCGTGCGGAAGGCGATTTCAGGCTGGTGCGCAACATGATGCTGTTACTGGAGCGTTCCGCCAAGGCATCCGGGGATTTCGCAGTGAATGCGGACACCCTTGACATGGTGCTGTCCTCCAGAACATGGCGGAGGGCCTGATATGGAAGGCATCTCCGTAACCGTGGACATGGTGCGCAGCGCTCTGCAGAGCTTTTGTTTCGGAGGCGGGCAGGTCACGACCAAGCAGTTGATGGCCGCACTGGGGCTGGAGTGCGAAGCCGAGAAAGCGCGGCTTAGAAGACGGCTTTCTGACATGGTGCATCATGGCGAGCTGACGAGGGTTGCAGAGGGCACCTTCAAATACAACTTTTCGCATCGTCCTCGCAATCCTCAAAGCTTCAGCAAGATATGGCGCTTTGTCCGGCATGCGAAACCGGGATGGAGCTTTAACTCCGCAGCGTTGATGACGCATCTATCCTATACGCAGGTCAGCCGTTACTGCGCGTGGCTTGAGGAGGAGGGCTATATCTGCCGCTCCGGACGGGACGGGCAGACGACTCTGTATCAGGCGACACGGAAGGCCGATGCGCATCCCGAGACGCCGTATCCTCCGCTTCGGGATGCCGATCCCTTCGCCAAGGAAAAGGCGGCGGCAGCCCGGATAGTCCAGCTCCTACTCTGCCACGACCCCTATTCCAAGAAGGTGGCCACGGGCGTGCTGGAGGCCTGCCAAACCCTACTTTCCAGATTTGAAAAAAGTTTCACCCAAAATGAGAATGGACAAAATACCGAAGGAGAATCCCATGTTTAGCGACGAAATCAGAAGCGTTATGGCTGCGCTCGGCGTTCTCGCCGGAAAGGTGGGGGAAGATGAATGGGCGCTGGTGCGGCTGGCCCGGCACAATCTCGGCGAGCTTGCCGATCGCGTACAGGCTGTTGAAGGTAAAATTCAGGTTTCCGTGTCGGAAGAGGAGTAGGGCATGAAGGTCAACCGTTATTACAGCGATCAGCTCAGGAGCGTTTTGTACCAGCTGATTGATGCGGGCAGGGTGTTGCAGCCGGAGAATCAAGCCGAATTCAGGGAGCTGTTGCAGGAACTCGGAGCTCTTGCCGATACCGTAGAGAGCTTTGAGGATCTTTATCTCAGTATACCGGGGGCGAAATAACATGTTGGAAAAGCTCACTATCAAGAATGTGCCGCAGGCCGAAGGCGTGCTTGCCGAGATGTCGGCCATCGGGCGCAAGCTCTCGCTGATCGAGGGCGCGATGAACGAAGAGATTGATGACGCCAAGGCGCGGGCGCAGCAGGAGGGCGCGTCCCTGATCGCTCGGTACAACGAACTCGAAAAAGCGGTCAAGGCGTTCGGGACACTCAACAAGAGCCGCCTGTTTTTCGAGAAGAGGAGTCTCGAACTGACGTTCGGCACCATCTCGTTCCGGCAGTCTACGCGCATCACGCTCCAGCCCCGTGTGACCGAAGAAATGGTGCTTCAGGCGCTGCGGGAACTCGGACTGTCCGAGGGCATCCGTGTGAAGGAAGAGCTGGATCGGGCGGCGATGTCCGACTGGCCGGACTCGAAGCTGGAGACCGTGGGCATGAAGCGCCGCACGGTTGACACCATCTCCGTGGACGTCAAGTCCGAGGCTCTGGCGGTGTAGCACATGGCACGGGTCACATTTTCCAAGGCCGGGCTCGAAGCTCTCGGGAGGAAGTACGCGGAAGCGGTGCTCCGAGATGTAAATCTTTCTCCGGAGTCCATGCCGCTGCTTATCGAAAGCAAGGAATGGGCGGAGGCGTCGGACACGCTCAGGAAGAGCGTGTGCGTCGCCATCCGCGACAACGCCCGCCGCGAGCTTCGCAATGCGGGATTCCCTGCGGAGAAGATAAACCAAGTCATCAAAAGGAGTTGATATGACCAAAGCTGAATTGCTCAAGCGCTGGAAAGAAGATGGGAACGAGGCGTACTCTATGGCGCAGCTTGACGTGCTGTTCAAATCTTTGTGCGCCGTGATGGCTGCGGAGCTGCTTCAGGGCGGCGAGGCTTCCCTGTACGGTGTCGGCAAGCTGGCAACGGTCAAGCGCGCTGCCCGGGACTGCCGTAATCCCCACACGGGTGAAAAGGTACATGTACCGGCGCGGTTGAAGACGGTGTTTAAGGCTTCTAAGGAATTCAAAGAACTGTTGAACTAAGGAGAAAAATCATGAGCGAAGAACAGCTGATCCATTGCAGCTTTTGCGGACGTTCCGAGTCGGAATGCAAGCACCTTATTACGGGAAAGGACGGCGTACATATTTGCGGCAATTGCGTGCTGGATTGCGCAACTATGCTGATTGAAAACCAAAAGCAGGAAGATGCCGAGCAGCAGAAAGAAGACGGGGAATAGACGCGAAACGGCCCACACGGGCCGTCATCCGGGTTGGCTACCGGATCTGATGAGCGAGCCAAAGGAGGAGAAGCATGGCTGATGAAGACGATTCGTTGAGTTCCGACTTTGAGAACGGGATGCTCGCGGGTTTTGTAGACGGGGTATCGAGCATGCAACAGCTGCTTATCAAAGCAGCTGAAGACAGGGCGTCTACGACTCCGGCAACCAGCGCTTATTTAAAGGCGCTCACCGTTGGAATAGGGAAGTATCTCCCGGATGCGCTGAAGTCCTACCACAAAAGAGAGGGGCTTTCCGTGCCGCTTGAAGTCGCTGTTACAAGTGAGGACAGAAAATGGAACTGATTGACCACATGCCCGTCACAGAACGCGGCGGCAGGACGATCATCGGCGAGGGCGTCAAGTTCGAGCGCATCCGCCGGATCACCGGCTACCTTGTAGGCACGATGGATCGCTTCAACAACGCCAAGCGCGCGGAAGTGCGCGACCGCATCAAGCACGTAAAGGTGACGTGATGGATAGAATCATCGATAGGATACGCAAGCTGCTGCGCCTGTCTCAGTCGGCGAATCCGCACGAGGCGGCTCTTGCCGCGCAGCGGGTCCAGCAGATGTTGTCCGAGTACAACCTCACGATGGACTCCATCGGATGCGACGCGGAAACGGCAAGCGCCCGGCGGGTAGACCGCAAGACGCGGAAAGCTCTGGAAAAATGGGCGTATGTCCTTGCCGCCAGAACGGCACGGGTTTTTGACTGTGACTATTACCACAACGAATTTACCGGCGAGACCTCCTTTGTCGGCGTTGGTGCCGATCCCGAGGTATGCGGCTGGATGTACGGCTATCTGTACAAGACGTTGTTGCGTCTGGCTTCCGAGCACATGCGCGGCCCCGCCCGCAGGCTTCGTTCCGCAAAATCGAAGCGCGAGGCGCGGAACTCCTTCCTTTTCGGTGCCGTAGACGTGATCAGCAGCCGAATGATTGCCCAGAAGAAGGTGGCTCCGGTTACGTCCGACGCACTGGTTCCGGTCAAGGACGCCCTTATTCGGGCCGCAATGCCTGACAGTCTGAAAATAGGCGCTCCTATCAAGCCGTGCGAAAGCCGCTTGCAGGATCGGAGGGCCGGGATGCTGTCGGCAGAGTATATTCCTTTATCCACGCCGGTCACGGGTGAAGCCTATGGAGCCATCGCATGAAGATAAAAATCAATGGGGTTGAGATTTCCGAAGCAATGCTTGACGTCGCTGCACGGGCATCTGGCTTTTCCGATGGTCTTCAGGTGGCGATTGGGGTCATCAAGGAAGAAGCTCCGCATATCCGCTTCCACTCCGCTCGAACGCTTTTGGAGAATATCGCCCGCAAGATAGAGCAAGAGTTGCCGGAGATTGTGAGTATGTACATGGATAATACCGCCAAGGCACACGGTTGGGAAAAGAAAGATGACAAAGGGCAACCTTAAGTACGAAGAAGCAAGCGGAGCGAGTGAATCTGTAAAAAAGCTCCAGATGTTCCCCAAGGAAGTCATCATAGAAGGTTTCCTTTCCGCTTGCTTGTTCTTACGTGTGGACTCCGTTGTTTCTGAATGCAGAGAGATACATAGGGACAGGCAGTTTAAGATGCTCATGAAACGCGATGAGGAACTCAGCAAGCAGCGGTGTATACTCGCAAACGCACAACCGGAAGGAGACATAGAAGAATATTGTGTATGGATGAAAAAGATGAAGAAGCTCATCAACGAGCAGAACATCATAGAAAAAAAGATAGACAGGCTGCTAGCCAGATAACCATGCGAAACGGCCTTTCAAGGCCGTCGCCGGACGATTTCCGGCCTGATGAGCATAAGCAAATCGGAGTAGTTATGCATTTGGACACGTATTCGACATGCGAGGATTGCGCGGCACTGGTGCGCCTGCGGCGACGCGACCTGCCTCCGGCGATTTATTGTCGCCTCGGTTACCCCATGCACAGGTTGGTTCCGGCTGGCATCTGTCCACATCCGAAAACCTCGCGGGAAGTCGACCTTGCCCGCAAGCTCTACAGACGCCATGCGAGATAATCGAAAATTTATCGGGTCAATTTGTGTCAGAATCGGCACGGAACGCACAAAGATCGAGCTGTCTCCCGCCGCCAGCCACGGCGGCGAAGACGGTTTTCGCGTGCGCGTGAACCGGCGCTGGCTTGACGCACCGGAAGGCGGAGTGCTTTTCGTCGGCCCGGATCGGCTTGGTCAACTCATTGCCGACGTCGCGCTCGGCGGCATGCCCGTCCCGGAACCGGCTCCCGATCTTCCCGCGAAGACGCGGGTGAGCATCCGACGGGAGACTGACGACATCGTCTGGCATGACGGTGCATGGACTGTCTCGCCGCCGATCCGGGCTTATGATGGGCGCTGGTACGTCGCCGTCAGCACGTCTCGCGGCAGTATTGAGTTTGTTCCCGTAAGCAGTATCATCAGGAGTAAGTATAATGGCCACACAGAATAGACGCCCTCTTTACGCAAAGATCGCCATAGCCCGGAAGCAGCTCCCACATCTTGATGAAGACGGGTACCGCGAGCTGCTGAAGAAGGAATTCGGCAAAGAAAGCTCCAAAGATTTAAACTGGTATCAACTCGAGCGGCTGATTCACATCCTCGCCGAACTCGGGGCGAATTTCGAGAGCAAGGGCAGTAGCCGGAAAGTAACCGCCAAGGCCCGCCCGGACTGGATTTCCGTGCCCGACGATGCACCCCATGCATCGCTGAAGCGCCAGATTTTGGCGATCTGGAAGAAGCTGGGCTACAGCATGACGAGCCTTGAAACCCGTGTCCAGCGCCAGTTTGGCACGCACACCTTTGCGTGGGTGCATGACCATGAGAAGCTGACGGCCCTGCTGACCGATCTCCAGAAGCGCGAGCGGTCTTTCGACAAAAAGCGCGGAGCCACGGCGTGAACGAAGATCTGGAACGCCTTCGGGCCGACGTCCTCGCCCGGCACGCATCCGTCTATGCGTTTTGCAGGCAACATGAGAATCTCAAGCGTTCCACAGTGTACGCGGTGCTCGCCGGGCGTTACGCGGGCGATGTTGAAGAGCAGCTCGTCCGCATCCGGGAGGCACTGAGCAGCCCGGCTTCACGGCGGGAAGAGCCGACGCCGGGCCGGATAGCCGAAGTGCTGCAGCATGTGAAGTGTCTTCGCTGCCGTCCGGCGAGCCGCCGGAAGTGCCAGAGATGCCGGGAGAAAACGGAACAGGAAACGCAGGCCGTCATGGACTTTTTGCATCAGGAGAGCGTATGTCGAGGACACTGATTACAGATATCGTCCAGCTGACCCGGGACGGCTGGCGTCCGTACGGCGGTCGGCCCGAAGGCTATGTGTACGAGCGCCTTGGCTGTCCGTACCTGCTGACGAAGCGCAACCGACCGTATTGGTTTGTCAAAAGCGACTTGTAGCTGTGCGTCGGCTGCGCCCGGCGATGCAGCCTCGTGCGCCCCGACGGCTTTCCGCTCCCGCTCCCCATCCGCTATCCCGAGCCTCGGCAGCCGTACACGCTGACACCGTATGAGATGGTCGAAAGAAAGCCCTTACTGACTGTCGAAGAGGCTGCCTACTGTCTGAACGTCTCCAAGCGCACAGTGTACGACTACATCGATCTCGGAAAGCTCAATGTCCTGAAAGAAGGCCCGAAACGCGTTTCTTCGCGGGATGTTAGGCGTATGATGGAGAATTTCGTCTTTGAGCAGTGAAAAAGTGTGCACAGATTGCGACGTTTCCGGAACGGCGGGCCCCGGCATGGCATTCTAGCCATGCCGGGGCTTTTCATGTGCCAGCCCCGGCGGCTCTCCTTCCCGCCGGGATTGGCCCGGCGGGTTTAAACCGCTGAGGTTCCTATGAAGTTTCTGAAAGCTCTCGTCTCCGCGCGTCGCTGGTTTACGCTGGCGCTGACGTGCATCCTTTTCCTGTCCGCCCTCCTTGCGCTGTCCGCGCCGCTGCAGATCCCGGTCGTGCACTACAAGCTGGTCTTGACGCTGCTCTCCGGGTTTGTCGGCTACATGCTCGACCGCGTGCTTTTTCCTTTTGCCGCGCCGTCCTCGTATCTCGTCGAAGACTGGCATGACGATCCCGACGCGGATAACCCCGGCAACGCCGATTTTCCCGTAGTGTCCGGATATGAAAGCATTTTTTGCTACGCCATGATCCGGCAGGCCGTGATTGTCGTCGGCGCGATGCTGTCCGTGGGACTGGGGCTGTGACCATGGGCGTCAGACAGTATCTGTCCCGCGCATGGGAGCTGGCGTCGCCTCACGTCAAGACCGTGCTGGCGGCGCTCTGGCGATGGCTGAAGGGCTGGCCGGACTTCATCCTGCTCGAATGCGCCAAGGGGTACCCATACTTTCGCGTAGGGTTCTGGTTTGTTCTTGGTGGTATGTGTGCTCTTTCGTTTGTTATTTTGTGTTGTCACACGAGCCATGCCGCCGAAGTCCAGATTCCCCGCGCCGCCCTGCAGTACCGCTCCGAGCTGATCCGCTCCTCGCGCATGGTCTGGGGGCTGGATGCGCCGGTGGCCGTCTTCGCCGCCCAAATCCATACGGAAAGCTGGTGGCGCAACGGCACGGTTTCTTCGGTCGGGGCACAGGGGCTGGCGCAGTTCATGCCAAGTACGGCGAAGTGGCTGCCCTCCGTCGCTCCCGAGACCGGCACGCCCGCGCCTTTCGATCCCCGCTGGTCGCTGCGGGCCTGCGTCACCTACGACAAATATCTTTTTGACCGCATCGCCTCGCGCCGGGGCGGACATCTCACGGAGTGGAACCGCATGGCGTTCACTCTGTCGGCCTACAACGGCGGACTGGGATGGACGAACCGCGACCGCGCCAGGGCCGCGCAGTCCGGACTCAGCCCCGACGTGTACTTCGGGCACGTCGAGCAGACCAACGCGGGACGCCGGGCCAGCGCGAAGCGGGAAAATCAGCGATATGTGCAGTTTATCATGCGTGAGCGCCAGCAGGCGTACGTCAAGGCCGGATGGGGCCGGGGGGTGGCTGATGAGTAAGATCCAGATCCTCGCCGCGTTCGTACTGACCTTTTTCCTCGTCGGGTGGGGCTATGTGAGGGGCAGCAGGGACAGTTCCGCCAAGTACGCCGTGCTGATGAACGAAGAGAAGGATGCCCATGCAAAGACGAAGAAGGCGCTCGAAGCCGCCATTGCGGCGGGCATCGGCTGGAAGGCTGCTTACGAGGAGATGGAGACTTCGGCTGCGGCCTATCGGGATACCGCTGAAGCCTGTCTCGTCCGGGAAAAGGACTGGCGGAACGCCGTGGAGCGTCAGGAAAGCATCCTTCGCGAGGCTTCCGTCCGCCCCCGAACCACCGAGGAGCGAGAGCATGTCGTGGATGATACGACGCGCCGCAAGGCCGCTGCTCTCCTTAACGCTGCTTGGTAGCCTGCTGCTCGCCGCAGGATGCGCGGAGCGGCTGCCGGAGCTGCCGGCACCTCCGCAGATCTTTCCGGCGCGGGAGTGCCCGGCTCCCGAGCGGCCCGTCCTGCCTCCCGTGGATGGGACCCTGCCGTTCGATTCCCCTGAGAATATTGCGGTATTCATGCGGCGGGACACAATTTTGAAAACCTACGCCAAGGGACTGGAGTCCGCCGTCGACTGCTACCGAAAGGCAAAAAAGGAGGACTCCGATGCCCGTGGAACAGCTTCCGCAACTTATTGAGGCACTGGCTTCCATTGCCGGGATTCTGGAGCGGCTCGGCGTGCCGGGCTTGCTCGGGCTGCTGCTCGCCGGTCCTGTGGCCGTGATCATAGCCCTTATGCTGATCAACCACGCCGCCGCAAAAAGCCTTTCGGCGATGCATGAGCAGGCCCGCAAGGACACGCAGGCCATCGTGCAGCAGCTGCGCAGCGACATGGCGAACGCGCTGGAGACATACCGCTCCGATACGCTCGATATTGTCAAGGAGCTCGGCAAGAACCAGATGGCCACCGCGCAGTTTTATAAGGACAATGTCGAACTGGTGAAGAACTATCAACGCATGGCCAATGACCTGTCCGACCTGATCGTCAGTAATGTGAGCGTCCTGCAACGCCTTGCCGGACTGATTGAAAACAACATGTCGTGCCCGGCAGTGCGCGAGGCCGCACACGGCAAGAAGTAGGAGAAAAAGCTATGAGTGTGGAAACACAGACCTTCAGAGCCCAGAGAATGGATCTTCGGGAACGGCGGCAGCGTCTCGATCTGGCCTGCCGCAATACGCTTGACGTGCTGCGTACACGGCTGAATCCGTCTCTGCCCGTGGTGGAGATCTGCGAAGATCAGGCCGTGGACGATATGCTTAGGTTCGCGCAACAGGTGCGGGAATTGCGGGATATGGACACCAGAATCAAAATCCTCAGCGCACAGCTTGAGATGGATTAGGGGCTGCCATGAACGCACTGCAGCAACTTGAACAGAGAATTCTGGAGCTGGAGGAAACGGCGGAAGCGTTGCGCTCGCGCATCCAGTACCTGCTCTACCTTAATGATGGTGCCGAGTTGATCGACGGGGAGCGCGTTGCCGCCGCGTCGTCCGCGCTACAGTCCGTTACCGAACTGCTCCGGTCGCTTCTCGCCGAAGCCGAAAATCTTCGAGAACGCGATGGGCGTTGAGATCGATGCCGATACCCGCTGGCGGGCGATGGAGCTGTACTGCGCCGACCGGCTGACCTTCGCGCAGGTGTCCGAAGCCACCGGCATCGCGGATTCCACGCTTCGGCGCTGGGCAGACGCCTACCAGTGGCGGGAACGCAGGGAAGAGCTGGCCCGGGCGGAGGCGGACATCCGCATCGATACGATCCGGAGCCGGGCCGCGATCCTGAAGCATCTGCTTGAAGCGGAGGACGGCAAGGCCGCATCCCAGATTGCCTTTGCCGTTGCCAGTCTCGGAAACCTTGAACTCCAGTATCAGAAGGCCATGCTTGCCGGGGAAATCCTCAACCCCGCCAAGCCCGAGAAGCCCGTGAGGGTCTCCAGTCGTGCCGAAGCCGTCGAGGTGCTGAAGCAGGCCGTAAACACCAAGCTCGGTACGATCCTGTCGGATGAAAAATACGTCACGAGCGACAGTATCGCCGAGGTCGCCAAGTGTCTCGCGCTGGTGCAGGAGCTCGAGGCCACGCTTCCCAAGGAAGAGGCAGATACGATGAAGACCGGCGGGGTGTCCGCCGATATCGCTGAAAGACTCGACAAGGCATTGGGGTTGGTCAAATGAGCGAATTGGGTGTGTTGCTGCCGTATCAGGAAAAGTGGGTGCTGGACGATGCCACCGTCAGCGTCTGGGAAAAGTCCCGCCGCATCGGTGCCTCCTACGCCGAGGCCCTCAAAGCCGTGCGCTTCGCCATGCGCAACCGCGACGCCGGAGGGCAGAACACATACTACCTTTCCTACAACAAGGAAATGACGCAGCAGTTCGTTAAGGATGCGGCCTATTGGGCAAAAATCCTCAACGCTGCGGTCAGCGATACGGAAGAGGTGGTGCTGCGCAATCCAGACGGGGACATCACCGTCTACCGCATCCGCTTCGCCTCCGGCTTCGACATCTGGGGGCTGCCGTCCGAGCCGCGTTCCCTGCGTTCGAAGCAGGGCCGGGTCATTATCGATGAAGCCGCTTTTGTCGACGATCTTGCCGAGCTGATCAAGGCCGCGATGGCGCTTTTGATGTGGGGCGGGTCCGTCTCCATCCTGTCCACGCACAACGGGGAAGACAACAGCTTCAACGAGTTGGTCAAAGACATCCGGGCGGGAAAGCGTGACTACTCGCTGCACCGGACGACGCTTGACGATGCTCTTGCCGACGGCCTGTACCGCAAGATCTGCCAGTCGCAGGGGAAGCCGTGGACGCAGGATGCGGAAGCTCACTGGCGTGAGCGGCTCATCACCGACTATGGCGAAGGGGCGGACGAAGAGCTTTTCTGCATCCCGAACCGCTCATCCGGCGCGTACCTGACCTCCGCGATGATCGAGGCGTGCATGGCCGACGGCGTTCCGGTCATCACATGGACGCCTCCCGCCGAGGATTTCGTGGACTGGTCGCTGACGGCGGCGGAGGTGGTCACGAAACAGTGGCTCCATGAATATATCGATCCGCTGCTCGCCGAGCTGTCCGTCGGATGCAGCCACTTTGTTGGCGGCGACTTCGGGCGTTCCGGCGACCTCTCGGTCTTCTGGCCCGTCACCGAGCGGGCCGATCTGACGCTGGCCACTCCGTTCACCGTTGAGCTGCGGAACTGCCCGTACCGCACGCAGCAGCACATCCTCTTCCATATAATAGATGCGTTGCCCCGGTTCTCCGGACTGGCGCTCGACGCCCGGGGCAACGGCTCCGCGCTCGCGGAGTTCGCCCGGCAGGAGTACGGCCCCGCGCAGGTGGAAGAGGTCATGATCTCGGAGGGCTGGTACCGCGAAACCATGCCGAAGCTGAAAAGCCGGATTGAGGATAAGACGGTGCTCCTGCCGAAGAGCGCGGATGTGCTGTCCGACCTGCGTTCCCTCCGCGTGGTCAAGGGCGTTGCCCGTGTGCCGGATGCCCGAAGCAAGGACGCCACCGGGAAGCGCCACGGTGACGCCGCCGTCGCACTGGCGATGGCCATCCACGCCCGGGAGAAGCTCGGTAGCGTTGAGCCGTGGAGCTGCGAGACGGTAGATGTATTAGGTGGTAGCAGATTCATATTTGATGGATTTTAGAGAATGTATTTGTGGGAAATCAATAAAATACTGTTCCAAAGCTCCGTCCGAATTTTTTGATTTCTTCAGCTAGGCCAATACGATGTAAGATCATAAACAGGCTTGTGCAATTGCAATCATGCCCAGAAGGTTTACGTGCTTTAGAATCAAAATGATTATTATATTTCTTTAAATCATTTGTAGTCACTTGCTTGCCTTTAAATGTAATATACGTATTGAATATATCTTCAAAAGATATTGATATTTCTGATTTTCCGCGAATATAAAATAATTTATTATCAGAATATTTATGAATAGTCGTTGTTCCTCCTCCAGGATTGTTAAAAATAGTTCCAATAGGAATACAATGTACAATTTTTGCTCTAAGGTATTGGATATCCATGTTGTGAACCTATAACTACTTATGTATACGTGTATAATTAGGGTCAAATTCGTTACTTTCAAAGGAACGAATGCAATGGTATGCAGGAAACGTTTCATGCATACCCTGTTTTATGTTTCCGAAAACCAGTTAGGGCGTATCAAGCTTTTTTTCTGTTTTGTATTCCCAAGTTTCCAAAGCGAACAAGACTAATGTGTGGGCAGCATGCACAGCAAGTCGAGCATGGCGAGGCTGGATTTTATATCCTTTTTTTCCCCGTCCATGAGCTGAACCGGCATGTGTACGCAAGGCTCCAACTCCATCAATAATAGAGCTTAATCCTCCCAATATTTTTTTCAGATCATCATCCTCTAATCGGCTAGGGTCAAACCCTAAATCTTTAGCAATAATTGACCATAATGGTTTTATTGTAGCCTCTTTGGGCGCATCTAACTTCCGTTCTTCAATGTATACCTTGCAAAAGGATTCAACTATTGAACAAGCAGCCGTCAAGCTAGTGGGCGGATCTTTTTCTATTTCGTCCAACGCTCGTTTGAATTCTATTTCAATAGCTGGGATATTCTTTGATTTGAGTATTTGCTCTAGAGATTGGGACGGGCTAGAAATTCCAATTTGGTAGACAATTCCTCCTTGAAGATATTTCAAGCCATATCTACTTAGAAGCTCATGTAATTTTTGTCTTTTAGCTAAAAATATATGGGCGTAAGAATCTTCTGGCGCAAAAGGGGTGGGGTCAATCTCCACGACCCGCTCCATGTATTCTTCTAGGACTTTACCCAGTATTTTGAGTGGATCAAGGCCATCGCCATTGCAACGTAACAACCATTCTGTCGTTTTATCTTGTTTGTTGCGGTCTGGAGGATCTCCAGGAGCATCCGCCCTAAAAAATATGGAGTTCAAGTCTGAATGCCTATATATTTCACTAAAAACAATAGCTATTTCTGAGATAACCGGTCGGGGAATTTGCATTGCCGTCTATTCCTATCACTAATTTTTTAAGTGTATTCATTCAGGGTCTAAAATGTGAGTGAGTAAGAATACCACTTATAGAGCGGTCTGAAAATATGGGATCTTCTGTGTTTTTCTTTGCACAGCGTGCGAGGATTCCGGCAAAGCCTCCGGTCTTCCGTCATCATGACGGGGATCGGAGGTTTTCTCATGACTGACGGACTCTATCTTCCTGACGGCACGTTCCGGCCCTTTTCTATCGAATCGCTGACCACGGAGCTGGCCACGCGCCAGAACGCCGGGCTTTTTCTCGGCGACGTGGGCGGCTGGCTCATGCAGCTGCCCGATCCGGACCCCGTGCTCCGGAAGCGGGGCGAGGGTGCCGAGGTGCTCACAGAGCTGGTCGCGGATGATCAGGTGGCAACCGCGATGCTGGCTCGCAAGTATCGGGTGCTGAACTGCCCCCATTACAGCTTCAGGGCCGGGGCGCTCGACGGTGGGCAGCCCGATGCGCGGGCCACCCTCATCTATGAGAGGTTTGTGGCGGATCTGGAGCGCACGAACATGCGTACCCTGATCTCCGGCATCCTTGATGCGCCGTTTTACGGCATGACGCCGCTCGAGCTGATCTGGGAGTTCACGGCGGGCTGGTGGCATCTGAAGGACATCAAGCCCCGCCCCTATCACTGGTTCGCCTTCGACCAGAAGAATAACCCCGTTTTCCGTGGGGCTTATGGCTGGGCCAGTGCCGATCCGAAGTTGCTGGAGCCCGGTAAATTCGTCATCGCCGTCCACCAGCCGACCTATGATAATCCTTACGGCCTGCGCCTGCTCTCCCGCTGCCTCTGGCCCGTGGCCTTCAAGCGTGGGGGGCTCCAGTTTTACGCGAAGTTCGTCGAGCGACACGGGCTGCCGTGGGTTGTGGGCAATGCGCCGAGCAAGGCGGAACGGGATGAAAAGCGGCAGATGGCGGCGAACCTTGCCCGAATGGTGCAGGACTGCGTTGCCGTCATTCCCGCCGGAGCGGACGTGAAGCTCCTGAGTTCCGGGACGACGCAAGGACAGCTCCACGAGGATTTCCTCGCCCGTCAAGATCGGGCGATTTCTAAAATCCTGATGGGGCAGACTCTCACCATAGAAACCGACGGCAAGAATTCGCTTGCGGCCACGGAAGCCCACAAGGGCGTCGCGGACGACATCGCCGATTCGGATAAGTCGATGGTCGCGGATGTCTTCAATGAAATCTGCTGGCTCTATACGCGGTTGAACGCCGAAGAGTCCGTCCTCGCCCCACTGTTCAGCTACGAAGAGCCGGAAAATCTGCTCTCGAAAGCCGATCTTGATCTCAAGCTCAAGAGCGTGGGCGTCAAGTGGCTCCGTCCGCATTTCGAGAACGATTATGGCATGAAGCCGGACGAGTTTGAGCTGGAGGGGGAAGGCAAGCCTGTGGATGCGCCCTCAGCTCTGGAGGAGCGGGATGCCGATGAGGGCGGCGGGCGAGATGTGGAGTCCGACGATGAAAGGGCGGACTTCGCGGCTCCTTCCGGAAAGCAGCTGCTGGAGGAAGCGCAGGAGCGTCTTGACGCCGCCATTGCCAGACATCTGCCGGATGTCATGAAGGCCGACGCGGAGTTTATGGGCGGCTTGAAGAAAGTTGCCGGGCAGGTTGATACCCTTGAGGACTTCGAGCTTGCGCTGGCAGACAGGTTGTCGCCGCAGATCGGGGCGACGGCGTTTTCCTCGCTGCTCGAAAGCTGCATGGCGCAGGCGGCGGGTTACGGTGCCGCCGCCGTGAATGCGGAGGCTGGCGATGCCTGAAATTCCCGATCCGGAGATCGTCTTTGAGGGCGTCAAGCCCCAAGCAGCCATTGATTACTGGAAAAGCCTGTCGCTCATGACCGGGGAGCAGGCTAGGAAGCTGGACGCTGGAGCCCGTTCCCGCGCCTACTATGTCTCATGCCTGAAGGAGATGGACGAGATCGCCCTTGTCCACACCGCGTCGCTGGAAGCGCTGGAGAACGGGTCGACATTCCCGGTCTTCAAGGAGCGCCTCGCGTCTCTCGGGATGCCCGATCACCTCCTGAAGACCATCTTTACCACCAACCTCCAGACGGCCTACGCCGCCGGGCGCTACGCCAAGATGCAGGCGGTCAAGGGGACACGCCCGTACTGGCGGTATATCACCATCGGCGACAATCGGGTTCGGCCTTCGCATGCCGTTCTGAGCGGTATGGTCTTCCCGGCGGATCATCCGTTCTGGAACGAGAACCACCCTCCGAATGGCTACCGCTGCCGCTGCGGGGTGCAGTCACTCTCCGAGCGGCAGGTGAAGCGGGAAAAGCTGAAAGTCCAGAAAGAGATGCCCGGCGACATGATGTGGACCGACCCGAAAACGGGGATGGAGTACCACGTCGCCCGGCCCGGCGCGGATGACGGCTTCCGCAACAACCCCGGCAAGGACTGGTTCGCGGGGCTCCATCCGGAGGAAGTTGCGTTCGACGCGGGCGAGGACTTGGTCAAATCCGCCCTGTGCGTCCTGCCGAAGCCGGACAGCGCCGATTTTGCCGACGACTATATCCGGCGCACGGTCGGGCGCGGGCAGGAGTGCCTGCCGCCGCTGGCCGAGCTTGCCCCGGAGCACATCCTGCCCGTGAAGAAGGCGGACATCCTGCCCGAGGGCCTGTCCGAGGAGGCCTACGCGCTGGCGTTCCTCAAGGAGTTCGGCCTGAAGTCGCTGGACGACAGCACGCTGTTCCGGCTGCCGTGGCTGCGGGTGCCGCTGCTTATCAGCAAGAATCTCTTCTACAAGAAGGACAAAGCTCAAAATATTATCAAGCTGAAGGCTAATAAGTTGGGTCGTGGCCCCTACATGCGTCTACTGGCCCGCGCTATCCAGAATCCTTACGAAGTGTGGCAGGTTCCCATGAAACTGTCTGGGAAGCCGTATGTCACGCTGCGTTTCATTCGGCTCTTTAAGGGGGAGGGCAGTGAACACGTGGAAGGCTACTCGGCCTTCAATTGGATCGGGATGCGCTACTGGTCAGGAGCGACCGTGTTTAAGGCAGGTAAGCCCAAGATTGCCGAATCCGGCATCCTGTACTTGGAGGAACAGCGCAACGGGGTTTTGCTTTTCCGAGAAGGGGGAGGAGGGGTACTTCAGAAATAGAAAAGCGTCGGTGGAAACAGGCCCCGACGCAGACGACACCCTTGTTGCGATCCCGGCCTGTTCCGGGCTCAGGGTACGCCGCCTTTGGTGAAAAAACATTACCCCATATCCCTTTAAGGAGTCAACAACATGTCCGATACCGTCCGCATAGCCATAGCCCGCACAGGCCGCTTCACCGATTCGCAGGGCCGCCCGCAGAGCTTTTCCGAGGCCGACCTCGACGCCATCGCCGCCAGCTACGATCCCGCCAAGCTCGAAGCGCCGCTCGTCTTCGGGCATCCCGCCGTGAGCGATCCCGCCTACGGCTGGGTGAAGGGCCTGAAACGCGAAGGTGAAAGATTGTTTGCACAGATTGCGCAGATTCCGGACGCGGTGCGGAAGCTCGTGCAGGATGGCCATTACAAATACGTGTCCATGTCCCTGATGCCCGACCGGAAAACGCTCCGGCACGTGGGGCTGCTCGGAGCCGCCGTGCCCGCCATCGATGGTCTGGGCCCGGTTTCTCTGTCCGGTGACAGCGACGCGGTAACCATCAATTTTTCAGGAGGCGATATGCCCACCATTGAGGAACTGCAGGATAAAGTTGCCGCGCTCACGACCGAGCGCGACGGCCTGAAACGGCAGCTGACGGAGGAGCAGGGCAAGAGCGCACAGGTGTCCAGCGACTTTACGGCGTACAGGGAAGAGGTCGAAACGAAGGCCCGTGAAGACCGGGTTGGCGCGCTGATCAAGGAAGGGAAGGTGAAGCCCGCCGAGCGCGCCCGCTGCCTGAACTTTGCGTCTGTGCTGGCCAAGTCCGGAGAGACCTTCGATTTCGCGGCCGCTGACGGCAAGGTCGAAAAGCTCTCGGCGGAAGAAGCCTACTTCCGCGAACTGGAAGCCCGTGAGGCGAGCCGCCTGAACCTCGACTTTTCGGAACAGGTACCGCCCGCGCACACATTTACGAGCCGTGACGAGGCTGCCGTGCGGCCTTCCGACATCATCGGAAAACTGTAGGAGGAGACAAATATGCCTGCTGAAGGAATGCTTGGCGGATACAAGATCTCCGGCGATCGGGTCGGGACGGACGAGCATCCGCTTGTCCGCAAACACCTGCCCATTGATGCGACCGTCGTGACCACTGTGCTCGAACCCGGTGTGTTGCTGAAGGAAGTCGAGGTGAAGGGCACGGGCGACCAGAGCGCCGTCGTCATCGAGCACGCCTATGTGCCGTGGACTGAGACGGACGTGGTGCCCCCCTGCGCCGTGGTCGACGACCGTTTCGATCCTGCCGCCGACACCGGAGCGACCTGCATCGTACACGGCTGCGTCCGGACGCGGCTGCTGAAAGTCGGCGCGACCGGCACCACCGCGCCCAGCGTGCTCGCGATCACCAAACTCATGCACAACGGCATCTTTGCCGCATAAGGACAGGATATGCTTGCGAATTTGAGAAAAGTCTTCAATCCGGCGGCGGTGGCGCAGGCCCTGCAGCCCATGCCGCCCTTGAAGTCCACGGTCATGGATACCTTCTTCACCAACCGGCCTTCGCATCCGATGGTTGTGATCGGCCTGAGCGAGCTGCACCGCGTGATTGAAACCGTGCCGGTCGTGCGCCGCGACGGCGCTCCGGTGGCGCTCGGCGGGGAAGACTTCGAGACGCAGTTCTTCGCGCCTCTGCCGATCAAGGTGAAGGTGGCCGTGACAGCTTCGGAGCTGAACGATCTGCGCATGATCATGAGCGACGCCACAGCTGTGGCCGCATGGCGCTCGGCGAAGATCGAGCAGATCCGGCGGACGGTGCGCCTGACGACGGAGGCCATGTGCGCCACCGTGCTCACTACCGGCAGCATCTCGTGGCCGAAGCAACTCGAAGGCGGACGGAGCGAGACCTACACCATTGATTACGGCGATCCGCTGACACGCACGCTGGGCACCAAGCTGGCGGCGGACAGTAAGATTTCCGACGTCTACGATCTGCTCGTCGCGATGGAAGAGAATATCCAGATGGCCGGGGTCGGCGGTTCCGCCGATTTCTGGTGCGGCAAGGACGTCTTCAAGGTGCTCATGGACATGGCGCAGGGCTACCTCTCCACCGCCGATCAGAAGATGATCCGCGTCGAGCTGGGTGCCGGACAGATTACCATCGGCGGCTACGTCATCCATGTCCTCAGCGAAACCTATCCCGAGCCCGCCAGCGGGGCGTGGGTGCCGAAGCTCAACGCGAAGACGCTGATGGCCGTGGCGAAAGACGTGCCGGGGACGATCTGGTACTGCGCCCTCGACAGCATCAGCGCCAACCTCGCGGCGCTCCCTCTCCATATCGTTCCTATTCAGGCGCAGGACGATTCCGGCATCACGCTGATCGCACAGTCCAAGCCCGTGCCCGCCCGCCCGCCGAAGGCCACCTGTCTGTGCGTCGCCGTGGCCTGAACCGAAAAACGCCGTTTCCGGCCCCTTTGCGGGCCGGGACGGACAACGAGCCGGGTGGAATCTTTGGACTAGTCTTAGACTAGTCTTAAACGCCCGCAAAGGGGAAGCCATGCCGTTTTGTACCCGCGAACAGATCACGGATCTCCTGCTCGCCGACTACGTGAAGGTTTGCGAGGGGAAAAATCCCGGTCTCGTCGACCGTACCATCGAAGCGGTGACCGGGGAGATCTCGACGGTTCTTTCCTACCGTTACCCGCAGCCGTGGCCGATGGTGCCCGAGCTCATCCGGTACATCGCCAGCGTGATCAGCGCCTACCGCGTCGTGGAGGCGATCACCACGCTCGTGGACAGCGAATCGGAGGTCGACAACGAGTGGGTGACGCTCCAGAAGCAGTGGAAGTACTGCACGGATCTCCTGAAGGACATCCGTGACGGCAAGCTGAAGCTGCCGCTTGATGAAGCCAACCCCGACCGTGAGGAGCCCACGTTTGCCGTGGGCAGCCCCGAGCCCTTCTTCGACTTCCGGGGGTTCTGATGGCCAAAAGCGGCGTGAGCCTGAACTGGGGCGGCCTTGATCGATGCCTCATGGAAACGGCGCGGGGGCTGGCGGATCATCAGGCCATCCTCGCCGATGTCGGCGAGGCGCTGGTGAGCAGCACCATCCAGCACTTTGTGGAAGGCAAGGGCCCGGACGGCGAAGACTGGAAGCCGTCGGAACGCTCGGCGCGGGACGGCGGCAAGCCCCTGTCCGATACCGGGCGGCTCCGCCAGTCCATCGAATACGCCACGGCACCGGACAGCGTGATGGTCGGCACCAACGTGCTCTACGCACGCATCCACCAGCTCGGCGGAGAGATCAGGCCGAAGAACAAAAAGGCCCTGAAGGTCGGGGGCAGGCTTGTCTCGAAGGTAACCATGCCCGCCCGTCCCTACCTGTATATGGATGAAGAGGACAAGGCGGAGGTGGCGCACATCATCGCCCTCCATACCAAAGGAAAACGCTGATGGAAAAGCTCATCATGGAAGCGGTCACGCGGGCGGCGGTCGCTGCCGGGCTTCCGGCGGAACGGGTCATGACCGAGTCCGCGAAGGACAATCTCACGCTGCCTCGCCCCCGGGTTGAAGTCCAGATGCAGCCGGCGACATACAAGCGCACGGGCAGGAAGCTCGGCGTGACGCGCACGGAGACGCGGCACATCACCAAACGTGAGCTGTACGAGGTTGGGCAGCAGGTGCTGCTGAACGTCCTCGCCGAGGACGAGAGCTGGTTGTCGAAGTTCGGGTTCGACTTCGTCATGGCGCTTCCCAAGGGAGTGAACGACGAGCGGGGCAACTGGGTGGGCATCCGAGTGCAGAAGGCCACGCCGGGCAAGCCTCCGGTGAAGCGCGTCGGCGAAGCCGAGATCGTGGTGTTCACCCGGCTGAACACGCTGTTTCTGCTGACGTTCACGGGCCGGGTGACCGAAGATATTGAGCATGATCTCGTTACCGATGTAACCATCAACCCTCATTGGGAGAAATGATATGGCTGAGAAAGAAATCAAGACCGAGTCCGGGGAAGCTTTGGAGCAGCCTGTGGAGACCCTTGTAGTCCCGGAGGCTGAAAAGAAGAAGGGGGCATCGAAGAGGCAGAGCGTGGATGCTCCTGAATGCTCCGGGGCCACCGAGCCGCTTGTCACGCAAGATGAGAATGGCGGCTTGAAGACTCTGGATGAGCTGGCGCCGACGTTCCGCACGCCGTCGTGGATGCAGGGTGGGTTGTTGCGTCTCATGGGATGGGCGAAGGATAAGATGGTGACGGAAGACGAGTACGGGCGGGCCGTTGAGCGCTTGTCCGGTCGCAAGCTCGGCGGCGGGAGGCTGTAATGGGTGATGTGCTCGAATATCTGGTCGACGGCACCAGCGGGCTCGCGCCCGGTGGGGTCGACGGCAAGGCGATGGTCGCCGGGGTCTGCTCGAAAGGGCAGGTCGGCAAGGCGTATCTTGTGGGCTCCCGCTCCGATCTAGCCGGGCTGCTCGGTGTCGGGCCGCTGGTTGACAGGCTCCGCGACATGCTGGCCACCGCCGGACAGGATGCCGTCGTTGTGGCAGTTCCCGTGCGGGGACAGCAGAGCGGTTACATCTCCGCTCCGGTCTGGAGTGGGGGAAACGGCAAATACCCTTCCGCGTCGGTTTCCGGCGTGCCGCAGAAAAACGCCGATATTGTTGTTGAAGTAACCGCAGCCGGACAGGTCGGCACGGCGACGGTCAAAGTCTCCACGGACGGCGGGGCGACCTTCGGCTCTCCGGAGACGGCAGCCGCACAGCTTCACATCGGGAAGTCCGCCGAAGCGACCGGGGCCACGCTCCTGCTGCCCGAGAATGCCTCGTTGGAAGAGGGGCAGCGCATCCGTTTCCTCGTGCGCTGCGCGGTGGGGCCCGTCGAGCGTGTCGGTGATGCGTCCAGCCCGCTCATCACTGTCACCGGCGACGTGCTGGCCGGAGCCGAGCTGTCCATCCGGATTACGAAGGGCGGCGACCGTAACGAGGGGACATATCAGCTCTCCGTCGACGGCGGCGACACCTACGGGAAAGTCCGAACAATCCCCGTCGACGGGGCGGTGGCCACCGACCTCGGTGTGACGCTCACCTTCCCCACTGGCGACTATGTCGGAGGCACGATCTATTCCTGCCGCCTGCTTCCCCCGGAGCCGAGCATCGTGGACGTCATGGCGGCGTTGGAATCGCCCTTGTCCGTGCATGACGTTGAGTTCGTTTACATTGCCGCACCGTCCGATTCCGTGGACTGGGCGGCGCTGGCGGTGAAGGCCGACGAGCTGTGGAACCTGCACCGGCCCACCTACTTCAAATGCGAGACGCGTCTTCCCCACGACGATGAAGACCTGAACGATTTCACGGCCTACCTGCTTGCGGAAAAACAGGATTTCGCCTCCAGATTCGTGCAGGTGTGCTGCCAGTTCGGGGAAGTCGTGGACTCCACAGGGCTTTCCAAACTCCGCAACTGGGGCGGCCTGCAAGCCGGGCGCGTCATTTCCATCCCTGTCCAGCGGGCCACCGGGCGCGTACGTGACGGGAACATCGCGCCGGGCACGCTTCCCGACGGATGGGAGACGGTACAGCCTACGCTCGAAGAGGCGGGATATCTCACCGCGAAGAAGTACGCCGGGTTGTCGGGTGCGTACTGGGGCGATTCCCGCACGATGGCCGACGCCACCAGCGATTACCGCTACGAAGAAGTCCTGCGCGTCGCCTTCAAGGCCGTCCGCAAGATGCGTATCGCGGCACTGAAGTCCATGTACGACGATCTGGACCCCGTGGTGCCGGATTCGGATACCGGGCTCGGGTACCTCAAGGCCAACATCGCCGGGGCCCTCGACACGATGGTCGCCGCCGTCCCCAAGGAGCTGGCAGGATACCGCATCACGATTCCCTCCGGGCAGGACTACGTCAACAATGGCGTCGCGGTTGAAACCCGGCTCATCGGAATCGGCATCATCCGCGAGATCAAACTTTACGCCTCCTATGCCTACGCGGGCACCCGGGGTGATACCAGACTGGAGGGATAATATGAACATCGTACACTCCCGCGAGGCGGTATACCGCTTTCTGTACGAGATGCGCGTCGAGCATCCCAATACTTACTACAGCCCCAACGACTTGGAGCCCTTCGCCGAAACCGGTCAGCTCGCCGCCGTGCTTTCCTGCGGCGTGGAACTCGGCCACCTCGAGCGTTACCGCAAGCATTATAAGCTCACGGCTCAGGGCATGGTGTACGCCGAGTCGCAGGGCTGGACGGAGGAATAATGGCTATCAACGGCAGACAATACGACTGGGAAGACATCTCCGTGGCGCTCCCGTCCGGGGTGGCGATCGGCATCACCGAGATCAAGTACACAGACGGACAGGGCGCTGAAGCCCGGTACGGCAAGGGTGCGATCCCTCGCGGCTACGGGCGCACGAACTATGAGGCGTCGGGTTCCTTTGTGCTCGACCGCGATGAATGGGAGCCGCTGAAAAAGGAGCTGGCGGCGTCCGGCGGCGGGGGCATCTATGACCATGTGCCGTTCCCCATCGTCGTGAACTACGCCAACAACGACATGGGCAGCATCACGGACACGCTCCCGGATTGCAAGATCACCAAGTTCGACGGCGGGGGCGGCGCGCAGGGCGATTCCAACGTTTCGGCGATTACCTGTGAGATCGTGATTCTTTCTCCGATCCTCTGGAACGGGACGCCAGCAAAAAAGGCCACCAGCGGGTTGAAGCTGTGATGCCTTAAGTGGCGTGCGGTTTTTTTTGCATAAAAATGAAGTGACAATGAAAAAGGCCGGGCATATCCGGCCTTTTTCATTGTCAATCAACGTCAAGCTGGCCGTGCCCGACAGTGCCCATGTGGGCAGCTGGGGCGGTTGGCGCTGTTCGCATTAGTGCCGGTGGCGTATAAACGTAACGCCAGTCCTGTCACCGGGGAAAAATGGTGGGATAGAATATTCTGTGATGCTGCCTTTATCTTTTGTATATTTCGTTTCTACTGGACAGTTTCCAATGACATCCAGTTTTAGTTTATCGCATGAATAAAAATTTCGTAAATTATAACCAAGTATAGTGATAGTATGTTCAAGAATGGCGCATTTTCCGTGATTGACCCGCTTTTCAAAATTATTTTTTATATCTTCGTAAATATCAGGGCAAGTTTCACGGAACATTTCAATAGATATTTTTTGTTCAGCAAGCTCAATCAATTCAGCTTTTTTACTTTTTGGCGGTATGTCTATTTTGAGTTTTTGCAAAAGGTTTTTTATATCTTTGACAAGAGTCTGTTCAAGCATTGTCCTAAGACGCAATTCTGAAAAATCCACCATGCAAAGTTCAGGATATTTTTTCCACATATACGGAAAGTCACCATCTTTCAAAAAAATGGCTTTCCATTTGTCAAATTCAGGCCAACCCCATTGTCCCGACAATAAAAATTGTTCATACGTCGAGATACTGTTGTCGTGGGCAAGAGCGACGTACAGGTCGGCCTTGACGCGATTGTCGGCTTTCACATCCGTCATGACTCGTAGATAGGCGGCTTCAAAACCGCGCGGAGCATTCAGGGCGGAACCGCCTGTGACGCCTTGTTTTCGCATGGCCTTTTCCGCGTTCTTGCGGACGGAAGCATCAAGCACCAGTTTGGTTGCCGGGGTAGAAGCGGATTTTTTTCGTTGCCGTATCCACTGAATTATGGCGACGATCAAGACGCAGATGACGAACTCCCTCATAGTTCCTCCTTTCTGGACCCATGAGTATGGTTTTTCGCGCAGATACGCAATCTCCATTCTCATCTTGGGTGAAAAACTTGTTGACGATGTAAAAATGTCTTGGTACCAACATGTCAATAAGGAGGTGATATGGAAAGCGAGAAACTCAAGCAGACCACTTTTCGTTTGAGTGAGTCTGATCATCAGAACCTAAAGATTCTCGCGGCAAAGGAAAAGAAAACCATTCAAGAGCTTATTCTATTGGCTTTGGACAAGGTTTTCCCCAATTGGCGAAAACAATGAGAACAGCCGTTGTCTGGTCTCGACCACCAGACAACGGCCTAACCTGAAACTCCCCGCATAGGAGGGAATTATGGCTGAGAACACAGTATCTACACTCGTACCCTTTGACAAGGGCGAAAAGCTCCACTTCATTGAAGAGAACGGCAACATCCTGTTTACCGCGGAGGAAGTGGGCAGGCATTTGGGATATGGCGATCCCGCCCATGCCATCCACAAGCTCTACCGTTCCAACCAGAACGAACTTAAGCTGTATGCAGTTGAGACCAAAACGGTCTCGACTGATGGAAAGAGCTATGCCACACGCGCCTTTACCGAAGAAGGCGTGTATATCCTGTCCATGCTTGCCCGCACGAACAAGGCCAAGCTCTTTCGGGCCAAGGTTGCGTTGCTCCTTCGGCGCGTCCGGCAGGAGCGGCAGCAGCGGGACATCGAGCTCGCCCGCGAGTCCGGCTACCGTCAGGGCCGGGAGGAGACGCTGGCTCTGCCCGCCACGCGGGAACTCATGGAGCGCATCCGGCTGGAGGGTGTGGAGCAGGGGCGCAAGCTCCAGAAGCGGCAGGACGGCTACGCCATGACCATGAAGGCCATAGGCTACCTGCAAAGGGGCCTTACTGTCGCCGAAGCCGCCAAGCTGTGCGATCTTTCCAAGTACGCCTTGGAGATGCGGCTGCGTCGGCTGCGTTCCGGCATGGCCTCCCTGCGCCGCACGAAGCCTGTACAGGGGAAGCTCATGGAGGCGGCGTTATGATGGACTATCAGAGTGAAAATCCGGGCGACATCTCGACGCAACTCCATGCACGCATCTCCTTTTTGTCATTAGCAACGCTGGCTATAAGCGAGTATAGCGAGCGCAACGATGTTTCCGATACCCCGGCATGGACGGGGTTGTTCTACTTCACACTGGATTTGTTGGATATGAGTTCGGCATTAAAAGAAAAAACAGCCTGATATGATTTGAGAGGGGGCGGCTTTCGGGTCGCCCTTTTTTCTTTGCACAGCGTGCGAGGATTCCGGAAAAGCTCCTCGGCTCAGGGTAGGGTGGCGTTGATGGCCGCCGGTCGGCCCAACCTCAACCACAAGCCAAAAGGAGTATCCCATGTCCGATCTTGCAAAAAAGTACGCCGAGTTCTCCCATTCCTTCGTCGATCCGTGGGCGGACGACGGCGAGGAAACTTCGTTCTCCTTCCGTTTCGCCAAGCCGAACAAGGCGCAGATCAAGCGCATGCAGGACACCGCCGGGAAAAGTGCGGCGCTGGCATCCCGTAACCTGCTGTCTGAAATCGTGCATCCCGATGAAAAAGACGCGCTGCTTGCCGCCTTCGATGAGTACCCCGGCCTCGTGACCGCCTTCGCTTCCGCGATCATCAAAGGCATCGGCATTGCGGATCTGGGAAAGTAGAGCTGTCCCCTTTGGACAAAGGGGACGCCCTCGTCCGGTTTTGGCTTCATACTGAGCCGGAGGACGACATTGAGGCGTGGAGCGTGCAGCTCGCTCAGGCGGGCTTCATCGAAGAACGCACGCTCCGCGCTCTCGCGCAGATCATCCACGGCAAAAAAGCGGTGAAATAATGGAAGTTTTTAGCGTCTTTGCAACCATGTCCCTCGTTGACATGCTCTCCAATCCCCTTGAACGCATCAACAAGAACCTCAAGGGGGTGGACGGCAGCGTCTCCGGGCTCGGCAAGCGGATGGGGGCGCTGACGATGTCCATGATGCCCGTCGTCGTGGGGGCCGGGCTGCTGCTCGGAGTCTTCGGGCTGGCCTCGGCTGCCGCGATCAAGTTCGAGAGTTCGATGGCCGATGTCGCCAAGGTCGTGAACTTCGATACGCAGGCCGAGTTTCAGGCCATGTCCAAGGAGATCATGGACATGGCCGGACGGATACCGATGGCGGCGAGCGGCATCGCCGCCATCGTCGCGGCTGCGGGGCAGTCGGGCATCGCCAAGCAAGATCTGACTGAGTTTGCCGAGCAGGCCGCGAAAATGGGCGTCGCTTTCGACCTCACCGGCGATCAGGCAGGCAAAATGATGGCGGACTGGCGGGCGGGCATGAACCTGACCCTGCCCCGCACCTATGCGCTCGCCGATGCGGTCAACTATCTGTCGAACAACATGAACGCCACCGCACCCGCACTCGGCGAAGTCGTCCAGCGCGTCGGCGCTGTGGCGATGGTGTCCGGGCTTGCGGAAACGCAGGTTGCGGCGCTCGGCGCGGCCTTCCTTTCCGCCGGTGCTTCTCCGGAGATTGCCTCAACAGCCCTGAAGAGCTTCACGACGACGCTCGTGAAGGGCTCGGCTATGACCAAGGCGCAGGCCGACGCCTTCCAGAGCCTCGGCTTTTCCGCGACGCAACTTGCCAAGGACATGCAGAACGACGCGCAGGGCACCATCTTCAAGGTGCTTGAGGCCGTCGCCGCCAAACCGAAGGAGCTGCAGACCGCCTTCCTGACCGAGATGTTCGGGCAGGAGTCGCTCGGGGCCATCGCGCCGCTCCTGCAGAACCTCGACAACCTGTCGCAGGCTTTCGACCTCGTTTCCGATTCTACAAAGTATGCCGGAAGCATGCAGGCCGAGTTCGAGACGCGGTCGAAGACCGTGGAGAATGCGCTGCAGCTGCTCTCCAACAAGCTGACGAACCTCGGCATCGCCGTCGGCAACGTCTTCCTCCCCGCCATCTCGGGCGGCGCGACGCTGCTCGGCGGGTTTGCCGACGCCCTGCGCTCCGCCGCCGAAAGCCCCATCGGACAATGGCTCATCGGCGTAGTCGGCGGATTTTCGGCGCTCGTCGTTGGGATTGCCGCGACCAGCGCCGCCATGTGGTTCTTCTCGGCTGTGGGCCCGCTCATGGCCAAAAAGCTCCTGCCGCTGAAGACGGCGCTCATGTGCATCTCCGCTCCGATGTGGGCGGTCATCGCGGTCATCGGGGCGCTGTACCTCGCGTACAAGACGAATTTCGCGGGCATCGCGGACACGCTCGACGACTGGTGGAAAAAAGCCACGCTGGTCGGCAAGGGAGTCCTCGCGGTTTTCGAGAGCCTGAAGGACGGCACGGGCGAGATCAAGGGCGAGCTGGCCACCGAGATCAAGGCTGCGGGGCTGACCGGGCTTGTGACCACGGTCAGCCGCGTGGTCTTCCGCGTCCGGGCCGCGCTGCTCGGCTTCCGCGATGCCTTTGCCGCCGCCATGCATAAGGTCGACGTGATCCTCGTGCCCGTGCGCATCGCGGTCGCGGAGTTGATGATGCGCATTGGCGTGTTTTATTTTGCAAAAGCGTGACGGTAGCCTTGTACTTTATTCCATCCGCCGCGAGTGAAATCGGGAACTTCTACCGGAGCAGAATTGTTTTCGATGGAAAGTCTGGTAAGTTCGGCCATGCAACACCACTCTGCTAGGTCATAAACGTCCATATCTAATGGTAATCCATTTTGCAGGCAATATGCCAGACGGTAGTCCATGATAAAGTCCATACCACCATGTCCACCTACTTTCTTGGCTGTTTCTTCCAACTCTATATGAATAGGATCTTTATATTTATCCATCAAGGCTTTTTTTACGTTTTCAGGTACAGAACCATGTGCATTCAGATTCTCATGATTAGGCACATCTTTTGAATCAACTAGTGAAGGTCTCAGGCAATATTCTTCAATCGGATATTTGCTTGCGTAACCATCGGCTCCCACTATCTGATACATACGGCTGTATGGGCGTGGAGTCATTACGTTGTGCTGAATCAACATTGTTTTACCGTTCTCTGTGCGAATCAGGGTAGAAGTCTGGTCACCATTCTGGAAGTCAGTCACCTCTTCTCCTGTTTGTTTCTTAATATAAGCCGGTCCGTTGACAGCTTTCGTATCCATCGATACCAATGTTTTCATGCGGTCACCACGGTGGATATTAAGTACCTGACAAGCAGGGCCCATGCCATGGGTAGCATATACATCACCGCGGTGTAGATGATTATAATCCATTCGCCAGTTATTCCAGTATTCAGGCCAGAAATCTTCCAGATTATGGATATATGAACCTTCTACATGAAGTACTTCTCCGAATACGCCTTGTTGTGCCATATTTAAAGAAGTCAGTTCAAAGAAGTCATATACGCAGTTTTCGAGCTGCATACAATGCTTACGTGTCTTTTCGGAAGTATTGATTAGCTGCCAGATTTCATCCAGTGTCATGGCGGCAGGAACTTCGATAGCTACATGCTTACCGTGTTCCATGGCATAAACACCCATTGCTGCATGATGTTTCCAGTCGGTGGCTATGTATACCAGATCAATATCGTCCCGTTCACAAAGTTGCTTCCATGCCTCTTCCGAGCCACTGTAAGAAGCAGCTTCAGGAAGTCCGGCATTCTTCAAAATTTCTTGTGATTTTTCAACACGTTCGGGAAGCAGGTCGCATAATGCTACAATCTTAGTTCCCGGAATATGAGTCCAGCGTGCTACGGCGCCGGGACCACGCATTCCTAAGCCGATGAAACCAACACGTACGGTATCAATTTTAGGAGTAACGAGTTGGATTACATCTTCTTGTCCGGCAGGGCGGGCAGGAGTTTCTACTTTGATAGGAGTAAAGGCTTCGGGAGCCTTTGGTTGTAGAGTACAACTGGTGTGCCAAGTTAACAAAGCCAAGCCGATAGCCGTGACTGTAAATAGTTTCTTCATCATATTTTAAAGTTTTTAATAGGGGTTATTCGCTGTTTTTCATTTACGTGTCAAAAATAGTAATTAATTAGCCAACTATTTATATTTATAATCGATATTTTCATCATAAAAGTTTCTATTATGAGGTAAAAGATGAGTCTGACTTTTTCTACCTGATTTTGTGTAGGCTTATGTGATGTCAAATACATATAAAAGACATGCCATAAAAAGGCTCTTCCTAAAAAGAAGTCACCTTTTTAGAATTGCTTAACGTTTACTGCTCCTGTTGGGGTAAACTACCTACTTCGTCTGTACTTCTGATAGAACCTAGTATTTGTATTTTTTCCAGGCTCCCCTGGTGAAATCCGGTATTTCTACTGCCATGCTCTTATTCAGTACAGATTTTTCACTTAGTTCTGTGATACACGACCATTCGGCTGCATCGTATACATCCATATCCAGTGGAAGCCCGTTGCGCAGACAATGAATAAGGCGGTAATCCATAACATAATTCATTTCATTGGGTAGGCCTCTGCGATGTGCTTCTTCGCCAATGGTTGCGTTAAAAGGATGTTTATAGCGTGCCATCATTTTTTCTAGCAGTTCTCCTTCAAGTGGAGTGTCTCCATTAGGATCTAGGGCGATACAGGGGACAGGGTATTTTTGGGCGAATCCCAGTGTGCCGCATACTGTTTGAAGGCGGCTGTAAGGACGTGGGGTGGATATGTCGTATTGAAGCATGATTGTCTTCCCTTTGAGCGTGTGGATAAGAGTGGTGTTTACGTCTCCCAATTGATATTTCTGGTGGGCTTCCGGTGAATATTCGCCGAATAGTCTGCGGGCATACTCGCTCATTCCTGCCTGATGAGTAGACATGGACACGAGATATTCCATTCTGTCACTGCGATGAATATCCAGTATCTGGCAGGCGGTTAATTTAGCAAAGCCGTAAAAGCCCACAGCCGTACAAAACAATACCACTGATAG
>OGWR01000546.1_pt1 | contig 33686 bp, 38 predicted proteins | sample 1576061 | NCBI WGS metagenome assembly OGWR01 (sample SAMEA3541511, study PRJEB24748) | human gut metagenome | biome: human gut; feature: human-associated habitat; material: faeces | place: China | collected 2012 | reverse complement strand
ACAAATTTAAATTAAATTTTTTTATTTTTGATTTGACATTTAATAGTTAGTCTTATTTAAAATTTATAGATCAATTTAGCTTTTCTTTTTATATCTTTTTTTTGGGTAGCACCAAAATATCGGCCGTCAAAACTTCTATCTGTTTTGACTAAGAGTAAAACTTCATCTTCTTTTAATTTCAAATTTGCTTTAGGAATTTTTTCTCCTTTTCCGTCAAAACTATAAATTTTTCCCCAAGATATACCATTTATAAGTAGTTCATCATTTTGGGTGTAGATCTCATCTTCTTTTGTTCCAGCAACTACTTTCATCATATATTTAGTTCTAGTAGGTACATACTTTTTTGCTAGAGGTACTACAGAAATTAAAACTATATCCCCTTTTTTTACTTGAAATACTGGATAAATAAAGTAAATCCCTTTTGGCATACTTGGAGTTATATTTATAGTAAATAAAAATGACGTTAGATATAAAAAAGTAATTATACAAAAGCTAATTTTTAAACTTTTTAAAAATTTTTTAAACATAATATTTTAACCTTATTCTAAATATTTTGTTGCGTCATTATATCCTGAAGAATTTTTATTTCTAAAAGCACTATACATTCCTTTTAATCCTCCTGCTTGATTATAACTTTCTCTCATTATATTCAAACCTGCACCAAAAGAAGCCCCAGCTATTCCCCCTATAACAGCATTTCCTGATGATCCCATACTTGCACTTCCTGATAGTAAAGCGTGTACTATAGCTGGTACTCTTTTTATTGTTCCCCATAAGAATATAATTACAAAAATAGAAACTACCATTTCTTTCCAAGATAATATACTAAATGCACTAAGTGATGTTTCTATATAATTTTTCCAAGCTTTATCAAAAAAGTTCAAAAGTGAAGTCATTATCATTACTTTTATTCCTTGCCCAAATATTGCCCCTAAAGCTTTTTCTGCAAGGAATCTTGTCTTTTTAAAAACTCCAAAAGGTAATAATACTATTGCATATACTGCTACTGAATAAAATTCAACTAACATCATTCCTATTTCATAAGATAGTAAAAGTGCTGATAAAAACATTCCTATTAATAAGAACATCAAAGCAATAGGAATACTTTCCAACTGTAACAATGTATCTAATGCTACAGCTCCAGTTGTTCCAATAGCAAAAGCTGGTGCAGTCAAACTTAATGTTCTTAAAAAGAAATATAATGGAGATACAACTAATTTGACAGAGTTCAGTCCTACTGTTCTATTCCCTATCTCTATACAACCGTTAAGAAATTGTCTTAATACAACATTGTCGTAGTCTTGAATTAGCCATAAAAAGAATCCATAAATTAATATTTTCTTTATAAGTGTTAAAAAAATATCTTCTTGATTGAACATATAATGTAACACTAAGTCTAATACCATTAATGAGCCTATTATTCCAAGCATAGCTGGTTGAAGAAAGCCTAAAGCTGTTGCTATATGTGATAATAATTCTTGAATTATTGTTTCCATTGTTCCTCCTAAAAATTACCCCATTCGCTTATATCAAAACTTTCTAATTTATCTAAGCTTTCATCTATTTTATTTTGATTACTTTCTTGATTTTTTATATAATCATTTTCTATTCTTTCTTTTGATATTGCCTCTGAAGAATTCATTTGATTGATTTCTGCCTGAATTGCATTTGCTGATATTACTGATGTTGATAATACTTCTCTTATATCAATTAATATTGAAGCTAATTGCCCTAATATAGCATTTCCTGCTTGAATAGCTTGTAATGCCCCTTCCGTAGTACTTGATCTTTCCATTAACATTTCAACATTTCTTTTATCTGCATTTAGTTTTGGAGTAAAATCTGCTTGTTTCATAGCGTCATATACTACATATTGTGTTTGTTCTCTTATTTTTGCCAATCTCTTGTTGTTTTCTTTTATTCCTTCATAAATATTATTTGTTCTTGCAAAATTTTCTTCTATTTGGATATCCTTTTGATAAAGCTCTGAAAATTTTCTATTTATATCTTCTGCTTTATAAAAAATAGATTGAGTTTCTGCTTTTAAATATAAAATTTTATCTAATCCTTGATTTATTGCTTCTAAATTCCCTTCTGATATTTCTTTTCCAAGTGCTTTTAAGTTTAAAGCTTGATTTTTTAAACTTTGCATTTGATTTTGGATTTGAGTTACTTGATTTGCAATTTGATTTGCAAATTGTAAACTTTGCTGAGCTTGTTCTAATTGCATTAAATGTTGTTGCTCTGACATTTTAGTAACTATTTTTAAAATCTCTGTTATTCCCTTAATACTAATACTTTTTGGAAAAACTATAGTTGTAGAAATTAATAACATAGCAATTATAACTATTTTTTTTTTAATTTTTTTCATTAAAAAATTCTCCTTTCTATTTTTCTAATAATTCTTTTATTATATTTTTATCAACTTTTTTATATTCTAGCCATTTATAGCAAAGTTCTTCTGAATCTTTATATATTTTTTCTAATTGTAAAATTGCATTTTGATCATCTAAAGAAGTTGCAGTAAGAAATGCTAATCCTATATCTTTTAATTTAAGATCAAATAATCTTGAGCCTTTAGTTGATTTATAATAATAATCTCTCTTCATAGTAGCATTTGCTATTATTTCAATCTCTCTTGAGTTAAGATTAAAAGATTTGTAAGTATCTCTATATTGTTCAGTTTCTGCTAAATCATTTGCTAAGAATACTTTAGTATCACAAGCACTTATTATTGTATCTGCTATACTTGATTTTCTAATATCTGTAAGTTCTTGAGTTGCAAATACAACAGAAGTATTTTTCTTTCTCAAAGTTTTTAACCAATCTCTAATTTTCCCAGCAAATTTAGGATTATCTAAGAATAACCAACACTCATCAAGTATAATAATTGAAGGTTTAGCTTCTGATATTAAATTTTCTACTCTATGAAATAAGAAATCCAATATAGGCTGTATAGCTTGTTTATTCCCTACTATTTGCCCCATTTCAAACACTTGCCAATTTGTATGTTTGATATTGTCTGAATTATTATCAAAGTATCTTCCTAAAGATCCTTCTTTAGTATATTGAGTTAAAGCATTTTTTAATTCTCTCTCATTTATATAACTTTTTAAAGTAGACATTGTTCTTAATTCTACTGGTACTTTTGAAACAAGAGTAAGTGCTTGCCAAGTTTTAGATTTAATTTCTGCTGTAATTTCTATATGCTCCTGTTCAAATATATCTAAAATCCAGTTATTAGCCCATTCTAATTCTTTTTCATCATCTATATTTCTTAATGGTTGAAATGATACATCATCATTTCCTAAGTCATAAAATTTTCCTCCCATTAATTTAGTCAAAACTAATGAAGATCTATCTTTATCAAAAAAGAATACTTGGCTATCTTTATATTTCCTAAATTGTGAAGCTATTGTTCCTAGTAATACTGATTTCCCAGCTCCAGTCTTTCCTACAATTATTGTGTGTCCGACATCACCTATGTGAAGGTTAAATCTAAATGGTGTTGATCCATCAGTTTGTGTATAAATAAGTGCTGGTGCTTTCTTACCATCTTTTGATAATACCTTGATATATTCTTCTCCAGCCCAAATATTACTTGTGGGTAATAAATGAGAAAGAGTTAAACTATTTATAATTGGAAGTCTGATATTATTGTAGATATTTCCGGGTATAGCTCCTAAAAAGCTTTCAACACAATTAACTGTTTCATTAATAGTTGTGAATCCTTTTTTATTTATTACTTCTTCTACTGCTCTTGTTTTTCTTTCAAGTTCTCTTAAATCACTATCAGATAATATAATTGTACAAGTATAATATCCTTGCCCTACTACATCTGATTGTGTAATCTCTTGTTGCACTTCAACTTGTATAGCTTTTTTAACTGCTGAAACATCTTCTTTTTCAGGTGCTTGCCCAGTTACTTGTTGTTTTAGCATATCCAGTACTGAAAATCTTGCTGTAAACCATTTTTTCCAAGTTTTATTTAATAACGACATAGCTTCAACTTTACCAAGTGCCATAAATCTTGTTACCCATCTATATTCTATATCTAGTAAATTCAAATCATCAAAAAGAGAAGGATAAGTATAGTGAGGAAAACCTTGTAATGAAATACATTTAATATATTTTTCTCCTAATTTTGGCTCTAATCCTCCAGTCATAAAGCTATCACACAAATAGTTTGATATATACATTGGAGTTGCTGGTTTTATTACTTCGTGTTCCTTAGTAGAAATACACCCGTGAAGATATGTATATATTTCATCTTCAGTTAGTTCTTCAACCTCTAAAAAAACTGTTTTCAATAAGTCAAATATTCCTAAAAAAGCTTTTCTAAATTCTTCAACATAATCTCTTTTTTTTACCTTTTCATCTGAACTTTCTATTAATATTTCTCCCATTTTTTTAGATACATCTTCAGGTAAAAGGTATGTAATAGACATATAGCTTTTGCTCTCAAAGTGTTGATCTCCATTAAAATATTTTTCTCTTTCTAAATCTATTAATTTCCCAGCTAATTCTGTAAAATCTCCAGCTACATATTTTTTTATTTTTTCTCTTCTTGTTTCAATGTGTAAGCTCCAACCACTTTCCAGTCTTTTTAAAATGTTATTTAATTTATTATTATTTAAAATTAATTCTTCTTTAGTACAATTATTTAAGTCATTTCCTCTAAATTTGATTATTTTTTGTAAAGTACCATTTTTATTAAGTAAAATATTATTTTTCAATAATAATAATTGTGGCATATAATAACTTAATTTTGATTTTTCTTCTGTATATTCTTTTATCATTTTTACCCCTCAAAAAAATAATCTCTTTGTTTTATATATTTTTTAAAAAATATCTTTAAAACTAAAGGATCTTTTTTACAAATTCTATATAAAATATGATATGTACATAGAAACAAAGGAATTGTATATAACATTCTAAATAATAAAATAAATGTTATTGCAACCCCAAAATGTGCAATAAAAGCTTCTCTTTGAACTCCAGCGATTGTTTGTTCTTCTAATAAAGCTCTACATACTTCTACTTTGTACCCTTCAGCCATCTTCTCTCCTTTCATTAGCAATGGACAGAACTGTCTATTGTTAACATAAATTTTCCAAAATATAATTTCCTTCTTTATCTAATCCTTTTACCTCTACCATTTCTACTAATTTTCTTTTTGTTTCTCCATCTTCAAAAACCTTGTCAATAACTACTATTAAATGAACATTATCTGCTATTAATTGTTTTTGTGGTGTTTGTGAAACTTCTTGAATATATCCTTCTAATTGTCCTAATGCCTTTCTAGCACTATCAGAATGTATTGTACACACTCCACCTCCGTGTCCACTATTCCAAGCTCTTAAAAGATATAGTGAAGCTCCATCTCTTATTTCTCCTACAATTATTCTTTGAGGTGTCATTCTAAGTGAAACTTTTACTAGATCTATCATTTTTTTATTTGATGAAGTATGTAAAAAATATCTATTAGTAGCTGTTGTTTGAATTTCAGGTGTATCTTCCAATATTCCAAGCCTTTCATTTAATTTACTAATATCATTTATACAAGCATTAGCAAAAGTGGTTTTTCCACTTCCTGTCGCTCCTACAACTAATATATTTCTTTTATTTTTAATATTATCTAATAAAATTTTTTTTTGATTTTGAGTTATTACCCCAGTATCTACATAATCATCTAAGGTTAGTTTTAATATTGTATGCTTTCTTATATTTATTGTCGGATTATCTGCTAATGGTGGAATCACACCAGTAAAACGGCTCTTGTCATATAATCTAGCTTCTAGTATTGGATTATTTTCATCTATAATTTGTTTGCTATATGACGCTACTACTTGAATTAATGATAAAGTCCTTGTAGGATCTATGTATTTTCCAGTAAAAACTTGACCTTCAGAAAAAGTATCTTTAAATAATTTAGTGTCATCATTAATAATTATTTCAGATACATCTTTATCATTCAAAAGTTCTAAAATTTCATTTCCCATATTGAATTTTATTAATTCTATTTCTTGTTGTTCATTATTATTCAAATTAATTCTCTCCTAACTCTTTTATAATTCCTTTCACTCCTTCAAGCATAAGTTCTTTATTTATTTTATTTTTAGTAATTTTTTTCAATTTATTAGCAATCTCTTCATCTTCAATTAACTCTAAAAAAATATCTAAAATTAATTTTTGCCTAAATTTTTCTCTTTCAACTTTTGCTTTTTCAAGACGTTCTACTGCTTCTAAATATTTTTCTTCTGCTGTCTTGCTTTTTCTTTTCTTTTTTTTCTCTTCTAATTCATCTATATTTTCCATTATTCCTCCTGTTAAAGCTTATCAACTTCTGCTACTCCTAAATGTTCATTTACCTTTCTTTCTCTATCAAAATACTTATCTTTAAAGTAATTATCAGCAAAATATTGAAATTTATCAGCTATAAATGGATATTTTCCTTCAAGACTTAGTATTAATTTTTTATCTCCTAATTTAGTACGTACTTCATCAGGATTTAATAATTTTTTTCCGGTTTGATTATAACTTATATTTCCGTCTGTAAGTCCTCCAAATTGCTTAAATGAACTTGTTCTATAAGTTTTTGTTTCTGTTCCTAATAATTTTGAAATATATTCAGGGGTTTTGGTATCTGTTCCTGCTGGAGCATAATATACACCTGTACCACAACCACTTATTACATTAGTATTTTCTCCATAAACATCAAATATCTGTCCTATATTTTGAGCAATAATAACTGCTTTTATTCCATATTGAGCAATATATCCAAGTCCTTTTTCAAGTAAAGGTACTTTCCCAAAGGCTGGAAATTCATCAAGCATAAGTAATATTTTATGTTTATGTCCTAATTTTCTTGTACTAACTCCTAAAAATTGAGTTAAAAAAATCCTTATTACTATACTTAATGTATCTAACTCCTCTTCTTTTACACACATATATGCTGTTACTTTCTCTTCGTTATCCATAAGATCTGACATTTTAAAATCTGATGATCCCATATTTTGTCTTATGAGGGGATCTTTAAAAAGTGCTATTTTATTAAGTGCTGTAGAAATTACTGAAGCTCTTTCTCTATCAGATTTATTTAATATTTCTGCTGAACACCTAGCAATAATAGGGTGTACCCCTTCTTCCATTCCAGTATCTCCATATATTTCTTTTATTACTGCACTATCAGGATAAGTTTTTTCAAGTAGTTCTTGTAATCTTTCTTCTATTGGTGCTGATGGATCAGTAAGAAAATCATATACATCTACAAGGCTGGCATTTTTTTTACTATATAAACTATGGAGCATAAGTCCTACAAATAAAGCATTTGAAGCTGTTAAAAAGTGATCTCTACTTTTTCCCTTTTCCGGCTCTGTCAATATATCTGCTATTATTTGACAATCTCTTACTTCATATTCTGTTTTTACCCTTACTTCTGAAAGAGGATTATATTTAGTAGAATTATCTTCAGAATATGGAGAAATTTTTAATATTTTTTGTTTTAATACTTTTTTTCTATATGCTGATGTCCTTTCAAAGTTCTCTCCTTTTATGTCAAGAACAAATAAACAATTTTTCCAAGTAAGAAGGGTAGGAATAATTATTCCTATTCCCTTCCCTGCTCTTGAAGGTGCTATGATTAATAAGTGAGTTATTAATTTATGAACTAGCAAATAGGCATTAAAAAATGTTTCTTTAACTCCTAGTATTACTCCATCTTCAGGGTATTTCTTCCCTTTTTTCACTAAAAAATCTTTTAATTCTGAAACTTTTGCCCAACGTGCTGATCCGTGTGTATTTTTATTTTCAAGCTTTTTTAAACTCAAAACAGTAAAAATTACTACAAATATTAAACTTATTCCTCCTGCCATACTTGTAGAAAATCCAATACTTCTTGGAGAGCTTTCTGAATATTTTTGGATAACAAATGGATAAAATAAAGGATTATATATTTTCTTATATCCAATTTCAAATAAAATATATTTATCTAAAATTTGAGTATAATTTGTTATATAACCCAATGCTTGCATACCAACACTGAATATTATTGTTAAAATTATAAATACAATTCCTAATACTTTTAATAGTTTTTTTCCCATAAACTTATTCCTCGTATGGACTTAATATAAGATCTGAAACAACCATAATATTAAATTTTTGTGCTGGCCGTATTTCTAATGTAGGTTGTTGATTTAATATTTTATCTGCCATTTTATTACCAAAATCTATGATAACTTCTCCTCCACCTTTTCCAGCTTCATAACGCCAGTCATCTTCTCCGTATTCATCTCTTGTAATAATTGCTTCTCCAGCTCCTAAGAAAGAACTTAGTACAACTGCTTGAAGAAGTTTAAAGTAATGATTATTTACTTTATCTTTCATTCCAGCATATCCTGATAAATCTACTCCTGGCATATTATCTAATCCTATAGATTTACCATTTGGAAATATTAATCTATCCCATACTACTAATACTCTTTCTTGTCCAAAAGTAACTGAACTATCATATTTACCCATAATTTTTGTTCCTTGTGGAATAAGTAAAGTATTTCCAGTTACTGTATCATAAACATTTTCACGTACTAATCCTATAATATTTCCGGGTAATTCTGAATTTATACCTGTATATATAATTCCGGGAATTATACTTCCTGCTTTTACTTCATAAGGAGCTATCGCTTCCATTTCCATATAAGAGTTATAAAATTTAGTATTACTTTTACTATTTAAAAATGCCTTTTTATCTGCTTGACCATTTTGTTCTTTATATTCACTTTGACCGAACGAACTTCCATTAAATAGATTTGGAGTTGAACTTGTAGTATTTCCTATTGTTGAATTAGTATTTTGACTTTGTTGTTGAAAATTAAGACTAAAGTTCATTTTTGAAGTTCTAGCTTCTTGTTCTTGTTGTATAAGTTGCATATAATAATTCATTAATTTTTCTTTTTCTAACTCGTATTGTTCTCTATATCTTTGATCTAAAGTATCATCTATACTCTCTTCTACTTTTTTAGTAGTATTTGTTTCTGTTATTAGAGTATTATCTGCTTTTTCTTTCCTTAATGAAGATTTCTTTATTAACTCATCTGTATTAAAATCTAAACTATCTTCAGTTACTGTTTCTTCCTCTTGAACTGCTTCAGTTTGTGTATTATTATTTTTTGCTGTTCCCATACTTCCTTTTATGAATCCATAAACAAATAATATACAAAATACAATTAGAATTAGAGAAACTACTTTTTTATTTATTTTTTTTGAAAGAGCTGGTATTTTTTTTTGTTCCAAATTCTCTTGTTTTATATCTTCCTCAATTTTATTTTCCATTCTTTATCTCCCAAAATTTTTATTTTTTATAATAACTCTTTTGTTTCCAAGTTGTAATGCTCCCTCTTGGAATAGTCTATCAATTATTAAGTAATTTCCTTTTTTTCTAAAATTAACAAGAGCTAATTTTTTACCTTCTTTAATATAAAAAGCTGGCATTTCTTGAAGTTCTTCTTTCATTACTAGGAAAGTTTTCTTTCCATCATCAAATATTGTTGAAGGTACAAAATCATATCTTTTTGTACTTACTGTATATTTATAATTTAATTTTGATGGATCTGTTAAATAAAGTTTTTCTTCAGTCATTTGCTTAAATTGTTTTATTTGTAGTTCTTCAGGGTATCTAAATTTAACGATTGGATTGTACCATTCTTTTGCTGATAATAAGTTAAAAGTGTAATATCTTTTATTAGTAAGAACAATAAGACTTGTCTTAATCTTTTTACTATCTGAATAAGCAAGTGGTTTTAATATTAATACATTTCTTTGTCCATCTTTAGATCCAGTTGTACTTGCTGTCATATCCCAACGAGCTGTATCTGCACCCTTAACTTCAACTACTTGTTCATCAGGATTTAGCATAATTGCTGTTACATTATTTACTCTACAATAGATGTTGTATATCTTATTTTCCTCATATAAAAATGTAGTAGTTACATTTTGCTTTGCTTCTTTTTCTCCGGAAATAATAACTGCTTTTTCAGAAGGAAAAATATCATTTATTATTATTTCTTCTGCCATTCCATAGCTTAAAGAAGTTAAAGTTGTTATTAAAAAAGTAAGTAAAATTAATTTATTTTTCATCTAATTTTCTCCTTAATTTTCTCCTTAATTTTTATTGTTTATCTAATGAAATTGAAAAGTCTGTTATCATTATTCCAAGTGGATTTATTGCTAATACATCAAGTGTTTTAGGTGTTTCTATTCCTAAAGTAAATATACCAGTATATTTTTTTACTCTTGAAATTTTTCCTTCAATATCAAATAATTCTTCTGTCCATCTTACTTGATAAGAGTTAGAATTGTTAGTTAATTTAGTAATTGAATTTATTTGTACTTGTCTTGTAAATCCTTCTTTAAATAAGCTTGAAATATCCTCTTGTTTTATCAATCGATCATATTTTTTTCTAGTAGCTTGTGTCATAAAATTTGTATTAATTTTATAAAATTTATTAACAAGTTCTACATCACTTGAAAGAGATCTAAAACGATTTAAAAACTCTCTTAAATGATATTCTTTGTTAGCTTCTGTAGGATTATAATTAATTTGATAAGCTGGATTAATTCCTTTCGCATTTCCTGTATCATCTACTTCAATTACATATGGAATTAAAGTAGATCTTGAAGATAAATAGAATACAAATAAAAGAGATATTAAACACATTGTTAAACTTAAAAGTGCTGTCAATTTCCAAGTATGAATAGACGCTGATTGTTTCATATATTGATCTAAATACTCTTGTTTAGCTTCTTCATATCTATTAAATTTATTTTCTCCATTTGGTGTTATATTCTTTATTTTTGTTTTATGATATTTATTAAAAAAATTTTTAATTTCCATTTTTTCACCTTAATTTTTAAAATAAAGTTCCTGAACTTACTTTATAAATTCCTGTAATAAATGCTGTTGCTCCAAATATAATTGCAAGACCACATAAGATTTTTAACGCTCTTCCTAATACTGGACCATCTGCCATCATCCAACTAAATACTGCTACTATAATTGATAGTATTCCTACACCAAAAGCTACTGGACCACTAACTGAATTAACAACTTGTTCTATAGGACTTTCCCATACTAATCCAGCACCTCCACTTGATGTTGCAAGTGCAACGCTTTTTATAGCGATTACACCTGTTAAAATTTGTAGTTTTCTTGTTACTTTTTTCATTTTTCATCTCTCCTTTTTTAATTTATTTAACAAAAAAACCTAATAAGAAAAAACTTAAATTTACATTCAAGTTTAATCTCATTAGGCTTTCAGGTTATCTGTTTATCCTATTTTATTTATTTTTTAATAAAAATATTATCTATGAATTTACCATCAATAAATATTTTTCCATTAGAAATTTCTATATCCTTTCCATCATAAATTTTACCATTTATAATAGTTTCCCCTTTAACTTTTTGTATAACAATATCTCCAATATTATTTTCTTCAAATGAAGTGTTATTTTTTTTAAAGTTTTCTTTTTCAGTCAGTAATTTGAAATAGAAATTTCTAACTTCTGATATATCTTGCTTCTTTAATTCCCAAATAATCTTAGGAATATTTTCAGCATTACTTTCAACTAATATTTTTCTTATTTTCTTTATATATTCTTCGTATTCATTTTCTTCTTCCTGTTTCTTTTTTTCTTCAGCTTTAGAACTAGATATAATAATAACTAAAAGATGAATTAACATTATAATCCCTATAAAATTTACACAATAAAAAAATATATTTTTTAAATCAGAAAAAATTATGTTATCTAGTATTCTACCCATATATTTTCCTCCTTTAATTAATATAGTGGGAGTACCCACACCCCCTTTGCGTTTATCAAAATTATAATCTCATTCTTCGCTTAAATTTTTCAAAACGCTCTTATATCCAAAGGTATTATTCCACTAATTTCTTATTAGATACTTTTATATTCTTACAACTTCTTTATAAAAGGATATTATAAATATATAAACTGTCCCATACAGTAATATTAATATAAGATTTTTCTTTCTTTTATTTGAAATTTTATCTCCACCAACAAGTAAAAAAGCTCCTAATAAAAGCATTGATATTTCAAATAAAACTAAAAATTCTTTTGATATTATAAATTTAAAAAAACTTTTAAATATATCCATATATTCTCCTTTAATTAATATAGTGGGAGTACCCACACCCCCCTTGCGTTTATCAAAATTATAATCTCATTCTTCGCTTAAATTTTTCAAAACGCTCTTATACTTTCTAAAATTATATTTGAATAAATATTCAAGATAATTAATATTAATGTAAAAAGTTCTAATTGAGCTTTTGTAGAACTACAATAGACTTTTATTTTTAATTCTTTTATTATATTTAATTCTTCTCTTGCTTTTATTTTTAAAGTTTTAAAACATTCAAAATATAAAGTCCAGCTACTAATTAAAATTGCATTTACCAAATTTATTAAATAATTAATAAAGAAATTTTTAATACGTATTAATGGAATTTCCCAATTATATAATCCCTCTATATTAACTTCTTCTTTAGGAGTAAAAAAATAAAAAATCATAAATATAATTATTGTTTCCATTACAAATAAAATAATATCAAATTTACTTATTGTTTTTATTTTATTTAGTTCTCTTATTTCTTTTTTTGTTAAATTCTTTACTAAATTTCTTTTATAATTTTTTATTGTATCTTTCAAATAACTAATATAAAAATAACAAAAAATTGCTGATAGTATAGTTCCTATAAATTCAAAAATAGCTCCCATAACTCCTCCTTAATTGTTTTTTAGAATCTTCAATTCTTTTAATTTAGATTTATTTAATTCTATAAAGTCCTTATTTAATAAGAATTGCTTTTCTTGGAAATAAAATTCCTTATCTTTTCTTTTTTCCACTCTACAAATAATAAATTCGGTTTTAAAGTCCACTTTTCCACTTAATAATACATTTCTTAATGCTTCAACATCTACCAATTCTTCAATATCAAATTCTGTATTCTTTCCCATTTTTTCCCTCCATATTTTAATAAATTCAATTTGTATATTTCTATTATAATACAAAAAAAAAAAAAACAAGACATTTTTTATTGAAATATATAAAAGAAAATAGTATAATTATGTAGAACACTAAAGCAAACCTTCAAAATTTTTGGAGCTTTTTTTGACAAAAATTTGAAGGCACGCTTAAGGGTTTCTCTCTACGAGTAGAAACCAGCGTGTTTTTCCTTCGGAAAAAATAACACTATCGCTTACCCTTCGGGTGTGTTGTTTCCAACACTAGAAAAAGAAAGGAGAATGAAAGTGGCAATTTATCATTTAACTGTTAAACACGGGAATGTTCAAAATGGATTAGGAAAAGCACCTAAACATTGTGATTATATAAATGGACTTGGGGAATATTCCTATAAGCAAAAAGAAATAGTTTATCAAAATAGTTTTATGCCTGATTGGGTTAGTTCTCCTTCTGAATTTTTTAAGTTAAGTGAGGAAAACGAAAGCATAAACGGTGTAACATATAAAGAGCTTGAAATAACACTACCAAGTGAACTTTCTGTTGAAGATAATATAAAACTTTTAAATAAGTTTATTGATAAAGAATTAGAAGGAAAGTATTATTTTTCAGTTGCAATACACGATAAAGAAAGTTCAAAAGAAGGAATACAAAACATTCACGCTCACGTAATGTTTTGTACAAGAGAACTTGACGGAATTGAAAGAGATAAAAACCAGTTTTTCAAAAGAGCTAATACAAGAAATCCAAGTCGTGGGGGAGCAAAAAAAAATATTAAATGGGATAGTAGAAATGTTAAAGCTCTTAAAGCATTAAGAAAATCTTGGGAAGATGAACTTAATGTTGAACTTGAAAAAAGAAATATAGAAAAAGTATCTTCAGAAACTTTAGCAATGCAACGACAAGAAGCATTGTTAAAAGGAGATTATGAGAAAGCTGAAAAACTTAATAGAGATCCTATTAATGTTGCTGGATATATTCTTATAAAAAAACAACAAGGTATTTCTCTTAATGAAAGAGAAGAAAAAGAATATCAGAACTACAAAAAGTATATTAAAGAAAGAGATATTTTAGATGAAATTTATAAGTTAAATTTAGAAAAAGAGAAGCTAATAAAAGAAAGAGAAAGATTATCTGATATTAATAAATCTTTTAATGAACTTAACGACAAAAAGTATTTTTCTAATGTTAATTTAAATGATAATTCAAAATTCAAAAGTATGGTTGAATTAGAACTTGAATTAATGAAAGAACAAATTCATTTACAGAATATAAACTCTTCGTTGAATGAAAATAATTTAGAAAAAAACGCTACATACTTTTTGTCGTCATATTACAAAAATTTAATTCAAGAACAGGAATATTATTTAGATAAAATTTATTCAAGTAAAATTTCATCTGAAGAAAAATTAAGTTTTTATTTAAGTAAATTAAATGAGTGTGAAGAGAAGTTATCCAATATCAAATTAAATAAAGTAGATATAGAAATTGAAATAAATAAATTAAAAGAAGATTTAATAAAAGAAAAGGAAATATCAGAAGAAAAATTAAAAGAATTAGAACGACAAAAAGTATATTTTTATTCTACTTTAAATTCAAAAGAAAATGCAAAATTTGATGAAGTAATTTTAGAAAATAGATTTTATTCTACAGCTACATTTTACATAGATAATAGCATAAAGTTGCAGAAAATAAATTCTGAAATTGATAAAATAGATAAGCAATTAGATAAAGAAAAATTACAAGATACAGCTATCAATATTTTTACCAAAGGAGAATATAGAAAAACTGTTAATGAGCTAAAGAAATTAAATGCTAAGTTAGAAATTATTAATAATAAATTATCTTCTAATGCTACAGATGATTTAGATAAAAAATTAAAAGAAAAAGAAAAACTTGAAGAAAAGATTAATAAGCTTAATCAAAAGAAACTTGATATTGAAAGCAAGATTAGTACGCCTGCAAGTAAAAATAAGATTAAAAGGATCTCTGAAAGTATTAAAAAGAAATTAGAAGCTAAAAAATATGATCTTTTAAATGAAAGTAATTCTCTAAAAGAACATTTAAAATTTGAAAAAGTTCAAATGATTGATACAGTAAAGAATAGAGAATTATTGACTAAACTTAAAGAAGAATATAACAATAATTTAAAACAAGCTGAATTAAAAATTGAAAAGCTTGAAATTGCATTATCAAAACTAAAATTTGATCAAGCTAAACTTGAAAGATATGCTTACAATAAACTTACTGGAGGAAGATATTTAAAATTACTAGATGACTACAATAAAAAATCTGAAGCTTTAAATAAAGCTAAAGAAGAATTAAAAGAATTAGGTATATTTAAAATTAAAGAAAAGAGAATTTTATCTGAAAAAATAAAAGAGCTTGAGAAAGAATGTGAAGGATTAAAAGAAGAATATAAAAATATTATATCTTCAATTTCAAAGCAAGAACTTGAAGCTAAAATTGAAGAGTTAGATCAACACTATAATAATTCTCAAAATATTATCAAAGAACAACTTCAAGAAGCTAAAGAAGAAAAATTTGAACAGATTAATAGATTAAAAATTCTTAAAGAAGTTCAGGAAGAATTATATCCATATTCTCAAGAACAGTACCAAGAAAAATTAAAAAATATAAATATTAATGATAATAAAGAAGAAGCAGGATCAAGTTCAAGAGTAATCAAACTTGATATTGATGATGAAGAAAAATCTAAGAAGAAGAAAAAAGAATTGGATCTCTTCTTATAGGAGTAAAAAAATGGAAAATATAGATCAGAAAATAGAAAAATTAGAAAGAAAAGTAAAAATGTATAAAATTGAAATAAGAAAAAATGCTAATAAAGAAAAAAATTTAAAAAGAAAAGCTAGAGTACACAAATTAATACAAAAAGGAGCTTTATTTGAAATACTTAAACTTCTTGAAGAAGATCAGGAAACTCTTTTAGGATATTTATCTAAATTTAATTCTCTAACTTCAGAAGAGAAAAAAAAATATTTTAGCATTGGAAAAAATATTTTTGATGAAAGAAAAAGGAAAAAAGAAATTGGTATAGAAAAAAGTAATGAGATCACTACTAGCCAAATTATAAAATTAATTGAACTTGCTAGAGTTAAAAATTTTGACTTGGTAGATTATATGCAAATTAATTTTAAGAAAAAACTTTTAGAAAATCTTTCTGTAAAAGAATATGAATTAATTTTATCCAAGCTCAATAGTTAGTTTTTTTCTTTTTAGGAATTTTACAACACAATTTTCTACACAACCCTTGTTTTGTCAAGATCTAAAAAATTTAAAAATTTTTTACCTTTGGCAAGGATCTTGACAAAATCTTTCAGAGGTTGTGTTATTGTGTGGTTGTCAAAATTCAAAAGAAAAAAAATATTTCATTTGTACTTCTAAGCTTTTTAAACTTAAATTAAGAGGTTTTTCTATATTCACTCGTATTTTTACCTACTTCATCATTGAAAAAGGTTATAGAGGTATTTTACGAGCTTACAATATATTTTAGTATGTTAAAAGGAGGAATTGATATGTTATTTATATTATCTGCTTTTTCTATAATTGCTTATTTCTTATTTAAGTCAAATAGATTTAATTACACTCCTAAAGGGAGATTAATTTATCGTATTTCACTTATTTATTTGATAGCTGGTTTTATATTGGCTTGTATGTACTTATTACTTTTTATTTTTATTTAAAAAATCTCTTTTTTCTTTTTAGATATTTTATATATTTTAAATATATTTTTAGCAAAAGCAATGCCAATTAATTCAAAATATCAATTTTACTATATTTGTGAATTGTTTTATAAAAAAGATAGAACGACAAAAAGTATATATAGAACGACAAAAAGTATGTTTTAGAACGACAAAAGGTATGTTTTAGAACGACAAAAAGTATATCAAACGACAAAAAGTATGTTTTATTAATATCAATATACACTATCGTTTAAAAGCCTTATTTTTTAAAGGATTTGGTCAAATTAGCGACAAAAAAAATATAACTACATTAAAAATAAAATGTAGTTTAATAATTTTTATATAAAAAATATTATTATTAATATACAATATATTAAAAAAAGCTTTAGAAAATAATAGTTTTTAAAATTCTTTACTAGAAAGATAAAAAATATAACTTATTTTTTTTATTATTATCAATATACAATACATTGAGAAAAGCTTTAGAAAATAATAGTTTTTAAATATAACTACATTTTTCTTGACTTGTAGTTATATTTATAGTATATTTTATTTGACGACAAATTTTGAAAAATGTCGTTATATAAAATGGAAGCAACGGACAGGTCTGTCCATTGCTAAAAAAGGGGGAGAAAAAATGAAAGAAAGTTCTAAAAAAGTAGTAGCATATGATAATAGATTTAATAGTCTAAAATTATCTGTTTTAACTAAATTAGAATTAAATATTTTAAATTTTTTCTTATATAGTTTAAAGGATAAAGAAGAAAATGATGTAATTATTCCTTTAGCTGATATAAGAAAATATGCAAAAATAAAGAGAACTGACAATCAAAAGTTAATAGCAAATCTTACTAATGATAAAGGATTAATATTTTCATTAGGAGATAAATTAAGCCGTATGCAAATACCTGTAAGTTTTGAAGAAGCTGGGATTAAATTTAATGGAAAATTTAATTTATTTAAAGGGTACGCAGTTTCGGAAGATGAAAAGTATTTTTATCTTAGTATAGATCCTGATTATAAATTCCTAGTAAATGAGTTATGTGAGAGATTTACTATGTATTCTTTAGAAGATTATACAAAAGTAAAATCTCAATATTCAGGTTTAATGTTTCAAATATTAAGTCAATGGAATAGTATTGGAAAGTATGAAATATCTGTAGAAGAATTGAAAGAAAAATTAGGAATACCTGATAGTTATAGAATGTGTGATATAAATACTAGAATTATAAAAAAAATAGAAGTTGAGTTAGCACCATTTTTTGTAAATCTTGAAGTTGAAAAAAAGAAAAAAGGGAAAAATATTATAGGATATATTTTTAGCTGGGGAAAAAATAAAGAAAAATTAAATAAAAAAATAGAGCTTGAAATAGTAGGAGAAATAACAGAAGAAGTAAAAGAAGCTGTTAAAAAATGTAAAAGGAATATCTATATATCAAGATCTAAATTATTAACTGATAAAAATGTTGAAAAGCTTTTAGGAGAATATGGAGAAGAAAAAGTAATTAAAGGTTTGAAAAAAGCTTATAAGGTTATTAATAATGAAATCACAGAATTGAATTATATTAGAAAAATTATTCAGACCGAAAACGAATAATTTTAGAAAGTGGGTTGACTAATACCGAAAAATGTTATATAATAAAAACATAGAAAATAAAAAAACTTATATTGCTGGTAACAATATAAGTTTAAGAATGATATAAAATATCTCGACAATTTATTATATCATTCTTTTAAAAATTTTTCAAGGAGTGATTTAATATGAAACTATCAGAACTAAATAACTTTATAATGAAATTAGGAATGGAATTACATTTAGGAGAGAATTATATGGAAGGATACAGGATTGTAAAAAATATGCCTGTTGTAGAGTTAAAGAAAAAACTAGAATATAAAAATTAATTTTAAGTTATTTAGCAATGGACAGACCTGTCCATTGCTAAAATTATAAAGGAGAAAAAATGGAAATTAAAAATTTTATATTAACTTATAAAAAAAATACTTTAAATAGTTGTAAAATAAATCTCACTAAAGAATTAGTTGATATTTTAAAATTAGATCCTCAAAACAGAGAAATAGGACTTTTATATAATTTTAATGAAAATAGAAAAGTAATTTTAGAGAATATAAAAAATATTGAAAGAGAAGAATTAAAAAAGGAAGATGAGAATAAGAATCTTATTTTATTAAAAACAATTTTAAAAGTTCAATTTGAAGAGAAAAAAAATAATTATAAATTACAAATACCAGTTGCTTTAGCAAAAGCTTTAGAATTAGAAAAAGATAAAAGGGTAATTGTAGAAATTATAGATGACAAGGTTGTTTTAAAAAAAATTGAGGAAAGTAACATTTCAGAAAATAATAAAAAAGCTGAAGTGTTTATGATTTCAGTAAAAAAAGGTGGAGTAGGTAAATCATTTACAGCTATAAATTTAGCTCACGGATTAAGTTTTTTAAGATCTAAAAAAGTTTTATTACTATCTTCAGACACTCAAAATGACCATATATTTAACTTAATGACAACTGATGAGATATTAGAAAAATCTGATGGAAATATTAAAAATGAAGATGGAAAAATAGTAATAAAAAAAGGACTAAAAGCTATGGTATTAAATGATCTTAATTATGAAGATGTTATAATGGAAGCAAGAGAAAATTTATTTGTAATTCCACTTGAAAAAGATATTTTTAAATTAACCACAGATCAAGAATTTAGAGATTATAAAAAATATGTAAAAAAATTTCCTGAAATAATAGAGAAATTAAAGAGTATTTTTGATATAATACTAATTGATGGAATACCTGTATCAGATATAGACCATTTTTACTCTGATGTTGCTGATAAACTTATAATACCATTAACTTTAGATGAAGCAACTATAAGAGGTGCTATTAATATGATAACAACAGTAGGAGTAGATAAAATTCACTCGATACTTATTTCAAGATATAGAAACACTTCATCAAGAAACAAATATCTTGAAACATTAGATAAGTTTATAAAGGGAACTTCTATAATATATCCGGCACCAATAAAAGAATTATCTGATATAGAAAAATTAGTGAAAGCTAAAAAAACTATTTTTGAAAGTAAAAGTAAATATTTAAAAGAAGCTCAAATGTCTTTTATAGAAATTATAAAAAATATGTAATAAGAGCAATGGACAGACCTGTCTATTGCTAATTAAAGGAGTAAATTATGAGAGGTAGAAAAGATACGAATACTTTAGATTATTTTGGTACTTTAATGAAAAATGTTCCGGATAAAACGAATGAAATAGTAATAATAGAAGAAAAAAAAGAAGAAGGATTAGCATTTTCAAAAGAATTTCTTGAAAAATATATAAATTATAATCAAATAGATAATATATCAGAAGAAGAAGAAATAAGAAGGTATTTAAAAGAAGAGTATACAAAATATATACAATTAGGATCAGGACAAGCACTATTACTTGGAAAATATTATACTGAACTTTTTGAAGGATTAAGTACAAGAGAAAAAGGAAATAATCAGTTTACTAGCACATATACTAAATATTTAAAAGAAATTTTAAAAATTAGTCCTAGAACTGCAAAAAGATATAGAAATAAATATGAACTTTATATTCAAGCTAGTAATCCAAGATTAAAAAATTTAATAGCTATTTTATCTCACGAAGATACAGAAATATTATATGCTAATAAAGCAGAGCTTATTCCTGAATTAGATAAATGTACTTCATATGAAGAAATAGAAAATTTACTTATGTCTGATAGAATAAATAATTCTACTCAAAAAGTAATTACAGATACAACTTTTTTAGATTTAGATAAAATTTCAACAAATTTACTAGATACAACAGAAAAAACTTTAAAGTTTTTAGAGAAAAAAGATAGAACACCTGATGAAGAGAAAAAAGCTATAAAAATAGTAGAATTAGTTAATAAAATTGAAAAATTATTAAATGAATAAAAAAGGGGGAAAAGCATATGAAAAAGCTAATCAATATTTTATTTTTTTTAGTAACAGCAGTTTTATTTGTAAGTTGTGGGGGAGAAAAAGTTCCTGAAGATATGTTAGGAGAATATTATATTGATACTCAAATGACAGAATATCAATCAGATTTTACAAAGGCCAAAGCTTTAGTTGAAAAGAAAGGAAATAAATACCATATAACTTTAGAAAGTAATTACTATAGTGGAGGAAGAACATATATTAGCAGGCCACCAGTTAAAGCAGAATTATCAAGAAAAGAAACATTAGAAATTGTAGCAAAAGTAAAAAAAATAACTTATGAGGAAACTTCACTTTGGGGAAGAGATAATTATTTTATAACTTTAGAAGTAGAAAAAATAAATGGTAGTCAAAATATGATAAATGGATTTGAAATAAGTCCAAATATAATGTTTGTAAGAAAAACAAAATTAGAATCTCAAATAAAAAAAATTTATGGAATAACAAACAATTATCCTAGTTTAAATATTCAAGGTAATACATTAATCAAAAAATAAATAAAAATATAGGGAACAAGGGAAAAAATCCCTTGTTTTTTTATTTTTTGAGAATTTTTTCTTTCTATTTTTTTAGCCTGCGAAATTTAGCAAATTTTTATCTTTGGGAAAATCAACATCACGCTCTTTGAGTTTTAGAAAACTTTTTTCTCCACTACGTTCCATAAAAACTTTTCTAAAAATATTGATTTTCAGAAAAAATTTGCCTTTTTCTTGGCCAACTAAAAAAATTTAAAAAGAAAAAATTATTTTGATGGGGGGAGTATATAAACTTCAAGTGTTCCTACTTCAAGATAATTTATAAATATTAGGAGGTTTTAATATGATGACAACAACTTACAATTCAACCAAAATAGAAGGGTATAGACATATTTTTACTACTAAGAGGGTACAAATAGAAGTTGATGTAAGAGAAGTAATGATGATAGTATCAGCTATAAGATTAAAGGAGGAGAAAGAGAAAATTCAGGGATTAGATCCATTTCAAATATTTGAGTTTAAAGATACAAAAATGATTAATAAACAAGAATTACCACAAGATGAAAGAGAATTTGAATTAGGACATCAAACAACAACAGAAAAATTATTATGTGTTTTAGGAATGGAAGAAGGAATAGGAGAGTACTGGACTATTATGTTCCCAAGTGAATATTAAAAATTAAAGTAAAAAGGGTATATTTAAAAGATATACCCTCATAAAGAATAAAAATAATGAAAATTTAAGTTAATAACAAAGAAATAAATAAAAATAGCAATGGACAGTTCTGTCCGTTGCTATTTAATTTTTTTAGGCCGACCTATTATTCCTCTATCATCTTTTACTAATTCTTCAAATCCACCTTTTTTAAATTTTTTTTCCCAATTCCTCACAGTATAAGAGCTGGAAAGGTTTAATAATTTTTGAATTTCTATATAGCTTTTACCTTCAAGCAATAATTTAATAGCTTTAATTTTAAGATCATTAGAATATGTACCTTTGGATATACCCATTTTTTATCTCCTATATTTTACTCCATATATAAATTAATAAAAGAGTGCTTATTAGGCACTCTTTTAAACTTTTTCAACTCCCACTTATTGGTAGGGTACACCGCTTTTTTTCTTAATTCTATTATACCATAAAAGCATTGAATTTACAAGGTTTTTCTTATAATTCTAACTCATTATCCTTAGATTTTTCAAGTTTCTTGCTCCATTTATTTTCCTTTACCTTTTTTACTTTTTTCTCTTGAATTTTTTCTTTTTTCTCTAGCTCTTTTAATTTCTCTTCTAAATATTCAAAACCTCCTATATCACGTGTTCCTACATCTATTCTCCCTTTATCTATAATTTTATTATTTTTTATATGTTCAAAATAAAATTTATAAACAGCTTCATTTTTTGTGTAAAGTTCATTATCTAATTTTTTTATTTCTTCCAGTAACTCTTTATTTAATTTTAAATTTGCATAATTTTTTATACCCTCACTATGTTCGTTAAATTCAATACGCCAATATTCCTTATCTTTATTTAAAGATTTATCTTTTTCTAAATGTCTTTCATTGTATAATTTTTCTTGTTCTCTAAAGGTAACCATAATTTTATCTATATGTTGTAAAGTTGCGTTAGCTATATTTTCTATTTCTTTTACAGGTACATTTTTATATTCAGCAAAGATTTCTTTTCTATCAAGCATTTCTTGTGGCCAACTTTTCAATTTATATTCCAATGCGTCAGATACTTTATCTCTTTTACCAAATTCAAGATCTCCTAAATCTATTCTTATTCTTCCAGTTTCGTAATCTTGATATTTGATTGAAAGTCCAACTTTGTAGTAATAAGCGTGAGGTAAATCTTCTCCTTTATCTATTCTGTGTTGTATATCATTTTGAACGGCGTCAGCATAAATCATTCTTTTTAAAAATTCATATGCTTTTCCCCCTCTTATAGTAGTATTATCTTTTACCCCAAGATCTTTTTCAGAATATTCAAAATCAATTTTAAGTCCATTAAATAATCTTTTTGCTGGTGCTTTTTCAACTTCCTTAGCTTCAGCTTGAGGAATTATAGTAGCTTTTTCATTAGTAATCTCTTGAGTATTAGTTACAGTTTTATCCAATGCTAAATAATTCTCGTATAATCTTTCAGTAGCTTTTTCAGCTTGTGAAATAGCTCTAAAAAGTTCGTTCGGATCATTTTGTAATGCTCCTATCCAAGATTGTAAGTATGCAGTATGATTATTAAAGTGTTCTCCTTCTAACTTAATTCCTAATTTAGCTTGTACAAAAATAGAGGTAAGTTCAGCGACTAACTCTTCTTTTGCATATGCTGGAGTGCCAAAAGCATTTATTTGATCTCTATTTAGTCTACTCTCGTGTCCTGTACTATGACCCATTTCGTGAAGTGTAGTTCTTAGAAAAGCTTCTTCTGATTTAAAAGCTTCTCTTAGTGGGAGGATTATTTCATCTCTTAGTGGTAAATAATATGCTTGATCCTGTGCTAATTCTTTGATCGGACATTCAGAACTTTTAATAAAATCATTTGCTATTTTAAATTTTTCTTCATCAGTTATTACTGTTCCTTTAAATGCTGGTATTCCTTCGACTTGCTCTCCATTAAAAACTGTAAAATAACTTGGAATAGGTTTAGTAAGTTCTTTTTCTACTTCTACCATTTTTCCCGTTTCTTCGTCTAATTCTTTTTCTTTTTTGGTAAAAATCCATTTTTCACATTTAACACCTTTAACACCTTTTTTTATGCTCCAGCCCATTTCTTGAGCTTGTTTAAAAGTTACCCAGCGAGGATCTTTATATTCCTTTTCAGTTGCTTCTTCAATTAATTTAAGTCTATTTCCTCCTTGATAAACTGCTTTAGAACTTGGATTTTGAGGATTTAAAATATTAATATCCCAACCTTTTTTAAAGATGAGATCTCCATTTTTCATATTTTCTATAATTTTTTCAACCAGTTTTCTTCTTTCTTCCATTACAATATCAAAGGCTGTCATAGTTTAATCCTCCTTATCAGCTAATTTTTCATCAGTTATTAACTCATCTTCAGAAACAATATTACCTTCATCAACTATTCCGTATTCTTCTATAAATTGATTTCTTTTTTTAGCATTAATATAGGCTTTATATTCCTTTAATGCTTTTTTTAGTTGATCTTTAGTTAAATTTTTATCCAGTATCATTTTTATACCTCCTTATTTTTTTCTATTTTTTTATTTACAAGTCCGTCTAACTCAAAATTTACATAAATTCCATTAATTTTAAATTTTAGATAACCTTCGTAATCTTTACCTTCTTTACTTTTTAATTTGAAAGCTTGCTTTTTTCCAGCTAGCATATTCTTCATTTTTTCTTTAGTAATAGTTATTGGATTATTAAAGAACTTTGAATTTTCCCACAAGAAAAATTTACACTCATCTTCAGAACAAGTATAGAATATTTTACCCTCTTTAGATTTTTTTTGATAAATTTGACCTTCCCCACAGATAGGACAAGTTCCTAAACTACTATTATCATTTACAAATCCATCTAATTCAAAATTAGCATAAATTCCATTAATTTTAAGTTTTAGATAACCTTCATATTCTTTACCTTCTTTATTTTTTAGTTTAAAAGCTTGTTTCTTTCCAGCTAACATATTTTTTAATTTTTCTTTAGTAATAATTATTGGATTATTAAAGAATTTAGAATCTTGCCATAAGAAAAATTTACATTCTTCTTCAGAGCAATTATAAAAAATTTTACCTTCTTTAGATTTTTTTTGATAAATTTGACCTTTCCCACAAATAGGACAAGTTCCTATTCCTTTTTCAACTTCACTTTGTTTAACCTCTATATCTTCTTCTTTTGAGGTTATGTCATCTAATTCTTTTACAACTTCGTCTACAACTTCGTTCATTTCAATTTCTCCTTTATATACTTTTTTTAATAACTTACTAAACTCTACTGTTTTATTTTTATATAGATCAATTTTAAGCTTATCTAAAATTTCTATAAGTTTTTCTCCCAAAGGCTCTATACTATAGTTAGATCCTTTTTGTGAAATATAATGATTACTTTTAGCATTTTCTATAATCCCTGTTCTAGTAGCAACAGTTCCAATTTCTATACCTTCAAATAATGCTTTGTACTCTTCTTCTTCTGTTGTTTTTTCTGTCTTAAAAGGATTTTCAAGAAAATTACCTAATTCTTCCTCTGTAACTTTCTTAGGTGGAGTGGTTTTCTTTTTAATTGCTTTAAATTCAATATTATAAGTATCTCCTTCTTTAAAATTAGGTAATTTATTTTCTATTTTTTGTTCTTCATACTTCATAAACCCCAGTTTGTTTATTGCTTCCCCTTTTAAAGTAAAAATTTCTTCTCCAACTCTAATGATAGCAATGATCTGATTTATACTTGCTTCTTCTTTAACAAAGTTACTTACAAATCTATTATAAATAGTTTTGTAAACCAGCTTTTCATCTTCAGTTAAATCTTCAGTTCGAGGAATTTTAGTGGTAATAGTAATAGCACTATGACTTTCAACTTTTGAACTATCAAAAATCTTTTTAGTATCATAGAAAGTAAATTCATCAGGTAAATTGATTGCTTCTAAGATTTTTTTTACTTTTTCTTTCTCGTTATCAGCTAAATACTGTGTTTTAGTACGAGGATAAGTAATATATCCTTTTAAATATAATTCTTGAATAATTTTCTCTGATTTTGCAAAAGGCATTTTATTATTTTTAGATAAATGATTTTGTAATTTTGAAAGAGAAAAAAGCTTACTTGGATATTTTTTAATCTCTTTATTTTCCAATTTTTCAATAATTGCTTTATTTTTATTTAAAGCTACGGCAACTTTCAAAGCTATATCTTTTTCATCTTCAGAATATTTTTTATCTAGGGATAATTTTAATTCTGTATCTCCTAAAGAACTTTCAAGTTGATAATAATTTTCAACTTTAAAGTTTTTAATTGCCATTTCTCTATCATAAATAAATTTGACAATAGGAATTAAAACTCTTCCAACTCTTAATAGTGTTTTAGATTTAACAGTTAAATAAGTAGTTAAATTAATTCCAAGTAGCCAATCTATTTCACTTCTTGTAATTCCTTCATTATGAAGATTTATATATTCAGAATTATTTTTTGCATTTCTTAATTCATATCTTATAGTTTCTTCAGTTTGTTCAGGTAGCCATAGTCTTAAAACTGGTTTAGAATTATTTATAAAAGCTAATAGAGTGTCTATTATTATCTGTCCTTCTCTATCAGCGTCGCCACAATGAATGATAGCTTCTATATCTTCTCTTTCTATAAGACTTTTAATAATTTCAACTTGTTTGATGACTGCTTCTTCATCTTTAATCTTATATTCAAATTTTTTAGGTACAAAAGGGAAATTGATATTTTCCCATTTTATTTTTTCGCCTAAGTAGTCATCTATATCTTTTAATTCTAGTAGGTGTCCTAATGCCCAAGTAACAATATAATTTTCATTTTCAAAGTACCCATTTGACCCTTCTTTGTGATTTTCAAATTTACCAATAGCTTTCATAACACTTGTAGAAAGACTTGGTTTTTCAGCAATTATTAATTTTTTCATTATTTCCCCCTTATTACATTCTCTTAATTTTTCCTTATACCCTTAACCATATATCTACTGTTTTTTGAGCAGGTTTATTATTATTATTATTAAATAATTCTAGGTTTTCTTCCAAAATTTTATAAAATTCTTTTTTAGTAATACTTAAAGTAAAAACAGCACATATTGGAACATCAGATGATACTCCTTTGTAATATCCCTCTATTTCATATTCTAATTTATACCCTAATTCTTTTAATTCTTTTTCTTTTACTTTTATCTTAATATAGTCAGGATAATCTCTATCAAAATAACAAAATAAATAATTTGCAGGGTAAATAGATAAAAAGCTACCTTCATTAGCAATTTCTTCTTTATTTTTCCTTAAATTTATCAATTTATACTTTATATCTAAACCTATTTCTCCAATATAATCTTCTTTATCAACTATAGCTTTAGAAGGTAAAAAAACATTATCACTTCCAAGTCTACATTTTCCAAAATAATAGCTATTTTTTTTCATTTTATTTTCCTCGCTTTCTTTTATTTTCACTAATTTTAATTATTTACAATGAAATAAAAAACTAGAATAAAAAGTACAGCTAATAATATTCCTAAATAGTAATAATAAATTTCATTATTTTTTTTATATTTTTTATAAAATAAAGGTTTTTTCATCTTAGACCTCCTTTTTAAATTTATTAAATAAAAAAGCCTAATAAGAAAAAACTTAAATTTACATTCAAGTTTAATCTCATTAGGCTTTCAGGTTATCTGTTTATCCTATTTTATATATTTAATTTATATTTATTTTTTATTTCTTCTATTGATCTTTTTGTTGTCGGATAAAATATAATTTGTTTATTTGAATTTATAGATAAATAACCACAATGATGAAGATTTTCTTCAGAACAAATTACAAGAAAATCAGAATAATAATCATTTGGAAACTTAAATAAAGAATATAAAGTATCAAATTCAGTATCTGATATATTCATTTCAAATACTAATGGAAGAACTTCTTTTTTTAATTTAGCTATAAATTTTTTTATAAAATTTTCTTTTCTTTTTACCTCAAACTCTAATTTGTGTACTCCATATTCATATAGAGGTGTATTTATACCATCTAATTCGTGATGATCCCATAAAATAATTAATTGCATAAGCCCTCCTTTATCTTTTTTTTAATTTATATAAACTAGAACGACTATATCCTGTTCTTTTTTTACATTCTTCTAAAGAGATTTTCTTTTCTATCCATAACTGAATATTACTTTTAATATCTTCAGTTATAATTTTCTTTTTACCTCTAATACTATTTGGAAAAAGGATTTTTCTTATTTTAAAAATTGTAGATCTTTTTAGAGAACTAAGTTTTATACATTCCTCTAAAGATATTTGGGAATTTGTAAATAACTCAATAGATCTTCTTTGTTCTGCTGTTAAATTATCTAAAGCATTAGGACGTCCAACAGGTTTATTTTTTTTTCTACTAATCATTCTTCCTTTTTTATCACGAGGTAAACTAGCATATGCTTCAGCCTGTCTAGTTTTTCTTTTTTCATTTTCTTTTTCAGCAAAATAACCAAGAAGGTGTAGCACAATAGGTTGTAAAAGTTCTCTTTCTAATTTGCTCATTCCATAGGTATTTAAAAGTGGTTGTTCTAAAAATTCTAAATAAACTCCTTTTTTATTTAATAACTCAAAATTTTTTTTAATTTCTTCATTATTCCTTCCAAGTCTATCAAGTTCCTTTATTACAATAATATCTCCTATCACAACTTTAGCAAGAAGTTTTTCCCAAGCTTCTCTTCCTATAAAAGTAGTACCAGTACTTTTATCAGTAAAGATATTATCTTTAGATACGCCAACTTCTATAAGAGCTATTCTTTGCCTTGTTTCATCTTGTTGTCTTGTTGATACACGAATATAACCATATTTCATATATAAATTTCCTTGTCATTTTTATATTTTATTCTAATAAAATTATATCATATTTTTTAAAATTTTTCTACTTAAAATCTATAAAAGTTATATTTGAAAGAATGAAATTTAAAGATTAAAAAAAACTAAAATAAAATAAAAAAAGCTTTATTTTTATATAAAATACTTAAATCTGTAAAACTATACTTTTAAAACTTTATAGACTATAAGGTAACAAGGGAAAAATCCCTTGTTTTTTATTTTTTGAGAATTTTTTCTTTCTATTTTTTTAGCCTGCGAAATTTAGCAAATTTTTATCTTTGGGAAAATCAACATCACGCTCTTTGAGTTTTAGAAAACTTTTTTCTCCACTACGTTCCATAAAAACTTTTCTAAAAATATTGATTTTCAGAAAAAATTTGCCTTTTTCTTGGCCAACTAAAAAAAATTTAAAAAGAAAAAATTATTTTGATAGGGGGAATCTATATGATAACACTAGAAATTGCAAAACAAAATTTATTCCAAATGAAAGGTTTATCTTATTTAGAAGCTTTACAAAGTAAATTAGAATTAATCAAAAATCAAGATAAATTAGAACTAGATATAAACTTAATAGTTATTAAAAAAATTGAAAATGAATACTACTTACAATATGTATCTGATGATGAAAAAAGAATAGCTTTAGCAGAGAGTACACTTTAATGTGTACTCTATTTTAAATAAAAAAGTATAAATAAAATTAACTTTAAATTAATATTTTTTTATGATATAATTTCTCTAATAATAGAGTATTTGTTTTATTTTTAAAATTTCACTCTAATAATAATAGAGTAATTGAAAGAAAATAAAACAATTTAAGAGAGGTAATATATGAATAATTTAGTTGATATTGAAAAACAATTAATAGAACTATTTATTTCAGAAAGAAAAAACTGGGTATCTATCTATCTATTGCTAAAAATAGTAGACGAAGAAATATTATGGAGAGGAAATTATAACTCCTATACGCAATGGATAAAAGAATTTGCAGTACGTTCAAAAGTTCACGAAAGCTCTATTTGGCATATAAAAAAAATGGGTGCAGTTTATGAAAAATATTCCAAAAAAATGGAAGCTAAAGGTATGAAAGTAGATGATATAAAAAATACTAAAGTTAGTGCTAATAATTTAGTAGTCTTAGAAAAAATCTCAAAATATTCTCCTGAAAGAACAGAAGAACTTGTTGAAAAAATATTTAAAAAAGAAATAACTAAAAATGACTTAGAAGAAATATATAGAGCTGTTCGACCAAGCAAAATAAATAATGAAAATAATAATAGTATAGCTTTCAAAACTGATGGAGAAATTAGAACTGAAAAAATAAAAAACAACATAAAAGCTTCAACTATTCTCTCAACTTTATATGAATATGAAAATTGGTTAGGACAAAAAAAAGTACGGAAATACTTTAAAAGTTCTTATGAACAAGATAAAATTCAATGTTTTTCAGAGTTTCCTGTATATACTGGAAGCACTAAAAAGAGTAGAAGGATAGATTTTTTAGCAGTAGAAAATATGACTACTGATAACTTGTGGGAGCTTAATATTCACGGGATAGAAATTAAAGTTACTGAAAGTGATTTTATAAATGATGAAAAATATACTGAATATACAGAGTTTGTTGATTATTTCTATCTAGCAGTTCCTGAAGAACTAAAAGATATAGCTCTAAAAAATAAATTTAAGGACTGTGGCATAATTGTAATATCTAAAGATAAAACTAATAAATTTATTGCTAAAGTTATAGAAGCACCAGCTAGATTAAATCCTCTTAGAAGGGAAGATACATTAACTTCTATAGCTTTGAAATTATTATAACTAAGAGTGGAGGAAAGAATATGGAAAAAATAACAATGCTAGTTCTTGACTGTGAAACAAACGGACTTACTACCAGTTATTCGGTATTATCTGCAAGTGCTATAAAATTTGAATATGATAAGGAAAGTAAACAATGCACTATTTTATCTGAATTTGATAGATATTACTATCCTAAAGAGAGATATTATAATGAAAATGCTATTAGAGTAAATGGACTAACAGAAAAGATTATAACTGAAAAAAGAAAAGGGGTTAAATATGCTGAATTTTTTACTGATGATAAAGACTGGGATCAATATATAGAAGATGTTGATTATTTTATTGGCCATAATTTAATAATGTTTGATAGTAAATTTATGCTTGATAATAGATTAAAATATGAGCCTAAAGATTTAATTTGTACTATGTTAGAGAATGTAGAAGAAGTAAAAGCAGAGTTTCCATATAGTTATTATAATGATTATCCTGAAGCAAGGTATAAGTGGCCTACACTTTTAGAAACGGCAATTCATTATAATATTATATTAAATAAAAAAGAATTACATAGTAGTCTATATGATTGTGAAATAACTTTAGAAATTTTTAAAAAAATGATAGAAAAAGAATTGATAGTAATTTGAAAAAGTAAGATATTTTTAGAAATTATAAAAAGAAAAGAAAAATAGGCCATAGTTTAATACCTATTTTAGTTTAGACAGGCCTTAAAAACGATTTTAGAAGGCCATTTTTTTTGAGATAAAATTAAAATCAATATTATTTAAAATACATCAATAATGATGTAAAAATATTTGAAATTTTTTTAAAAATATGGTATATTATAAGTGAGAAAGAGGTAAATATTAAATTATTTATCATCAAGTATTAGGTGTATCTACACCTGAACGTATATAATTCAATTATTTGAGGGATATACACAAACACTAGGAGATTGACAAGAGCTTAAGTTCTTGCAAAAACAAGGTATTGATAGCCTTGTAAAAAAAAGTATCAAAAGTAACAAGCTGACCTAGCAGATTAATAGATAATTAATAAAGTATAAAGCTACCTTAATTAAAAAGGTAGCTTTTTTCTTAATACGAGGTTTAGAATGGGAAAAAAAGATCAAACTACTGAATTTGAAAAATTAAAAAAAGATATTCAAACATACAATGAAAAGTTATTAAATAAGCAATTATTAATAATCTTTTCTGATGTTGAAATAAAGCATTTAAAACAAGTTAATAAAACCAAACCTAAAAATATTCAAAAATTACAAGCTATTGAACTTGCTTTTAAAAAAGAAAATTTTGCACATTTAGCAGGAGTTGAGAAAAAATCTTATACCTCTCTTTCTATAAGTGCAACAGAATTTTATGATAAATTACTTAATGGAGAAATTGAAGCAAATAATTGTAAATTTTCTAAATTTAGAAATTTAAAAGAAAATATATTTACTAATTTACCTAATATATTCAGAAGTATTAGCATTGTAGGAAAATATGATTATCATAAACAAGATTTAGATGTAGAAAAAGTAATTGGAAATACTAAAGAAATAGCAGGAGCTGTATTAGGAATAAGTAAAGTAAATTCAAAAATAGAGAATCCTTTAATTAGTAGGTATTTTCCTAAATCTCTTTTAAATTCAAGAACTCAAGATTTAATTTTACCAAAAACTGAAAGATTGATATTGTATATTTTTGAAAAAACTCTTGAAGAAAAAGAATACTCAAAATTACTCTTTAAACATAAAGATTTTTATATAGATAATATTTATAATACAAAAGAGTTTTTTGATAAACTTTCTAATGAATTAAAAGAAAAGATAAAAGCAGATATTGGAATACCATCAGAAAAAAAAATAGAAGAAAAGATTGAAAAAAAGGTAGAAGAAAAAAATGAAAAAAAAATTACTGTGGAGAAATCTAAATGGAGCAAAAAACTTGCTAAAGATAAAGAGGTAGATCTTGAAATTGATTTGTGAAAAGAGTAGGAAAAATTCCTACTTTTTTAATATATCATAGTTAAGACCTGTTTTTTTATATCTAAAGTTATTTTTATTACTTGCCCTTGAATATATTTTACTCTTTGCCCTAAGAAAAAAATAAAACTATATCTATATTTAAAAACCTTTCTCTTTATAAACTCATATTCCTCATTATCTTCATGTTGTAATATAATTTTATTATTTAGATAACAACAATAAATATCTGTATTGTTTTCTAGTCCAAAAGCTATTGATACATCTTTAGGAATTACAATAAAAACTTTTTCTTGTTTTACTTGTACCAATAATTCTTTTTCTAATTTTTGATCGTAGTAATACTCTAGCAATTCTTCTCTTTTTAGATCAAAATTTGGATTTTGAGTTAAAAGATTAATTATATCCATATTTATAAATAATTGGTTTTTTTCCATTTTTCTTAATGTCGGAGCTGATATGTTTAAATATGCTGCTAATTCTGAAATTGTAATTTTATTTATTTTTCTGAAAATTCTTATTCTATCTCCGATTTTCATTCGCCTAAACTAAGTCCTTTGATTTTATCATTTTCTAGTTTTTTTTTCCAGGGATCTTCCTTAGAAACTTCTGGATTTTCTTTATCTGTTACTATACTTTTTTCTTGATTCAATTCTATATTTAATTCTTTATGGAAATATTGTAATGTTGAAAATTTTATAAGTCTTTGATTCTTTATATTTTCTGGTGTTTCTAATGCTTTTTTATACTGTTTTATATAATTCTCCAATTTTTTAGCTAAAAAATCTTCTTTCCCTTTTAGTGCTTTATGTTCTTCATTTTTTATATATACTTTTGTTTCTGTATCAATATATTTTGCTACATCATTAACTACTACAGCTTTAGTTAGATCTAAACCTTTTGTTTTTTCTTTATCAGTAAAAACAGCGTATTCATGTCTTATGTGGCTTCTTAGAGGAACAGCAAAAGTTACTCCCATACAATTAACTAAAGTTGTACAAGCGTATGGACGATTTGGTTTTTTCTCCATTTCTTCACAATCTTTATATTTTTCAAAAAATTCTTCTTTAAAAAAATTAAATTTCATAAATACCACCTATGAAACTCGCCCGATATAGCGTCTTGAAGCAATTCGTTGCTGTTCTTCAGCAGCTCTACG
>OGWR01000538.1_pt1 | contig 33917 bp, 26 predicted proteins | sample 1576061 | NCBI WGS metagenome assembly OGWR01 (sample SAMEA3541511, study PRJEB24748) | human gut metagenome | biome: human gut; feature: human-associated habitat; material: faeces | place: China | collected 2012 | reverse complement strand
TCCAGTTCCCGCTCGATCAGCTCGATATCATAGGCTTTATTGAGCCTGGCTGCTCTTGTGATAAATTTTTCCATTTCTGCTTCCTTTCTGCAGTCTCTCCAGGACTGCGCCCCTTCGGGAGCAGACGCGGGCCGGCCGCTGCTGCGGCTTCCTCCCGCGCCCTGCCCCCGGCACATCAGATCACATGAAGGGCCACCAGCAGGCAGGTCACTGCGGCTCCCACAAAGCCGGCCACAGTGGATGCGCCGCCCACGGCGCGGATTCCCTGGTTCACATCCATATTGGACATGGAAACCGTTACCCAGAAGCCGGAGGAATTGGCATGCTTAAACATCAGCGCACCGGTACCGCAGGCCAGGAAGGCCGCCACCGGAGAGATCCCCAGGGTTGCCAGCATGGGCTCCACCAAGGCTGCCGCCGTCATAACGCCCAGAGAGTTGGAGCCAGTCACCACATGGATGATGGCTGCGATGATAATAGGGATCAGGATCGCCGGAAACGCGGACTGGGCAATGACTTCCGCAATCTTTTCAGCAACGCCCGCGTTCTTAACAAAGGTAGCCAGGGCTCCGCCCATGCCTGTTACCACAATGGGCATGGCCGCGGCATTGATCCCGTCGTTGACCCAGTCGTTCAGCACCTTTTTGCTCTTCCAATCCTTACCGGTCAACAGAAGGGAAAGGATACAGCCAGTGAAGAGAGCAGCCAGAGGACTTCCGATGAATGCGCAGAAATTGGCGATCTGCGTATCGGGAACCAGAACAGAGGCCGCTGTATTCACAAAGATCAGAGCCAGCGGGAACAGGATCGGGAGCAGGGATCTGGACAGGGACGGAAGCTCCATGTGCTCCGTCTCCCTGGCAGCTGCCAGGAATTCCTCCTTGGGAGCCACCGGTGTTTTTAAGGACATACAATAGAAGGTCGCCGCGATCACGCTGGGAACCGCAACGATGGCTCCCCAGAGGATGGCCTGGCCCAGCGGCACGTTCAGCAGGGCCGCAGCAGACACCGGCCCCGGTGTAGGCGGTACAAGAGACGCTGTGACCAGGGCTCCAAGATAAAGAGCCGTGCCGTAGCTCATCATGGATTTCTTCGTCTGGACTGCCAGCATGGACACGATGGGGATCAGAAGGATCACCACTGTATCGGCCCAGATGGGGATACCCAGGATGGCAGAGCTCAGGGCAATGGCCCAGATCATGTGCTTTTCACCCACAAGGCCAATGGCCCATTTGGTGATCCGGATGGCCGCTCCTGTCTTTTCCAGCACGGTTCCCATGGTACAGCCCAAAAAGATCACGATGGCCACACTTTTAATGGTACTGGAGAAACCGCTGTTGATGGTCCCCTCGATGTCCTGCCAGGGTGTCCCCAGGGCAATGGCCAGAATAAATGCCGACAGAAGGATTCCCATGGCGGCGTTGACTTTGCACTTGGAGATCAGCACGATCATCAGGACGATCACCAGAGCAAATACGATCAGTACGTACGATGTTGACATAAGTCAAACCCCCTTTTGTATTTTTCAGATATCCATGTTAAAAAGCAACCTTTATGCCAAACGGATCGTCCTGCGCAGATTTTCTTTTTGTGTCAGTGTTTTCCTTGTGTGTCCTGCATGGTCTTTTCATGCTGTTTTTCCTTTTTATGTGCATATTCAATAAAATTTAGTTGCAAATATGTTGCGATGCATCATTTGCATCGTGTTTCATCTCTGCACCATCCAGATTGTTTCAGACCGGGATCACAGATTATATTTTTTCATTTTTCTCCACAGGGTGGAGCGGTCCATTCCCAGAAGCCCGGCAGCCCGGACGCGGCTCCCTTCGCATCGTTCCAGGGCCTCCAGGATCCGCTCCCGCTCGGGCCTTAAGGGATCTGCCGGAAACGCCGTGCATGCAGTTCCGCTCTCCTTTGTTTCCGTTTTCCTTTCTTCCATGCCGGCCTCCTCCAGGTCCCTGGGATACAGGGCGCGGCTCAGGTCCTCTTTTGTCAGTATACTTCCGTCCCCAAGCACCAGGGCCCTCTCTGCAATATTCCCAAGCTCCCGTATGTTTCCCATAAAAGGATACTGGTACAGCAGCTCCAGGGCCTCCGGCTCCGTCACCGGAGCCTTCACACCCATATCCTGGCAAAGCTTCCCCAGCAGATGGCAGAACAGAAATTCCACATCCCGCTCCCTCTGCCTTAAGGGCGGCAGAAACAGCCGCAGCACATCCAGCCGGTACATCAGATCCTTCCGGAATCCTCCCTCCTCAGACAGCCTTGTGATGCTCTTGTTGGTAGCTGACAGGATCCGCACATCGATATCGATGACCTTATTATCCCCAATGCGGCGCACCTGCTTTTCCTGAAGGGTCCTCAGGAGCTTGCTCTGGGTGGAAAGAGAGATCTCCTCCACCTCATCCAGAAACAGGGTGCCTCCATGGGCCTGCTCAAACAGCCCCATTTTTCCTCCCCTGCTGGTGCCTGTAAAGGCTCCCTCCACATAGCCGAACAGCTCGCTTTCCAGCAGATTTTCCGGCAGGGCCGCACAGTTGATGGCTACAAAGGGACCGTTTTTCCTGCGGCTGCTGTTATGGATGCTCTGAGCAAACAGCTCCTTTCCCGTTCCGGTTTCACCCACGATGATCACGTTGGAATCCGTTGCCGCGTACCGCCGGGCCGTCTCTATGGTCTCCTTCATGGTCCCGCTCTCGTGGAGGATGTCGTCAAAGGTGTATCTGGCCTTCAGCCCCCGCTCGCTGAGCTTTCTCCTGATCTGGCTCTCCAGATTCTGGATCAGGGTGATATCCGAAAGGCAGATCACTGCTCCAGATATTTCCTTGTTGGCGATCACCGGACGGCAGCTCACCGACACCCTAGTCTTCGTTCCCGGTATGGTGAGGATCCGCCCGCTCTGTTCCAGGCCTCCCGTCATGACCGTCTCAAAATCCTTATAAAGATAGGGAAGAACGGTCTTCAGCTTCCGGTCCATGAGGCTCACATCTCCATTCATCTGCCGCACCACCCGGTTTCTGACCCGGATCACTCCGTTCCTATCCACGTACAAAAGACCGTCCTCAGAGGAATAAATGATCGTCTTATACATCTGGGAGATCACCCGTTCGCCGCGGATCCGGTCCACCGTGCGCACCGCCTCATCCACAGCCCGGGCCACCGTATCCTGGCCAGTTTTTATGACCACCGACGGGATTCCTCTGTGCTCTGCCAGGATACAGGCCGAATATCCCCCGACCACAGCGTCGCAGCCCGAAGCCAGGATCCTTTCCATGGTCTTTTCCAGATCGTCATGAAGCACCGGAGCAAACACCGCCGCATTGACCCCCACCATACGGCAGATCTCCTCAGCCTCAAACAGCCGGCTCTCAAAGCCACAGATGGCGATCTTTCCGGGATGAAAGAGCTTTTGGCACTCGATCACCGCCCGCAGCATATCATAACCGGAAATATCCAGACAGATGGTGGGTATGTTCTTATATCGGGCAATGGTCTTCTGGGCTGAATAGCCCCGGGCAATGATGGCATCGTATTCGTCTGCCGGCACATCCGGCGTATCCTCCACTGTCATCACCTGGACATCCGCGTCCAGGCGCTCTCTTTCCGGGTGATGCGCAAGCACGTAGTCTACGATCTCCTTCAGCTCCGGATACGGAACGATCACTAATAATCTTATCATGGGTTCCTCCTGAATTTTATGTTGCACACTTGATTGCATTTTCGTTGCATTGTTTCAAGTATACTGCATCATGATGCGTCCCGTCAACCAGGGGAGCGGTGGGACGCGGCGGATTTCCCCGGTTTCCGTCTGGCACAAAATTTGCTATTATATGTACAGCAACAGTAAATGTACCAAAACGCCGCCGGAGGAGGCAATTCCCCTCTCTGGAGGCGCAGATATAGGAGGAAACAGATATGGCAGTATTCGGATGTATTGCAGATGATTTTACCGGCGCCAGCGACGCCGCTTCATTTCTTGTAAAAGGCGGCATGAGCGTCCGCCTCTATAACGGGATCCCGGAACGCCCGGAAGACGGGGACAGCGCCCAGGCCATTGTCATTGCTTTAAAATCCAGGACACAGGAAACAGCACAGGCAGTGGATGACAGCCTGCGGGCAGCCAGGTTTCTTCTTAACCAGGGTGCACGGCAGCTCTATTTCAAGTATTGTTCCACCTTCGATTCCACCCCGAAAGGCAACATTGGGCCCGTGGCCGACGCACTTATGGATCTTATGGACGTGCCCTGTACCATTCTCTGCCCCGCTCTTCCCGTCAATGGCCGCACCGTGGAGCACGGACATCTGATGGTGAATGGCGTTCCCCTTCATGAAAGCCATATGAAAAACCATCCGCTGACCCCCATGTGGGACAGCAGCATCAGCCGGCTCATGGAACCCCAGAGCCAGTGGCCCTGTATCCCGATGGAGGATCCATCTTCATTTTCCCTGGAAAAAGCGGCAGAAAAGGCCGGTGCCAGAAGGTTCTATATCATTCCCGATTATAAAACCACCGAAGATGGCCGCGCCATCGCCGCAGCCTTTAAGTCCCTCCCCCTTCTCACAGGAGGAAGCGGACTCCTGGAGCCTCTGGCAAGACTCTGGTCCCAGGAGCTGGGAGGCGCTGCAAAAATCCCGGAAAGCCTCGTCTCCGGAAAAGCGCTCCTGCTGGCCGGAAGCTGCTCCCAGGCGACCCTGGGACAGATCGCCTGGTACGAAGCCCAGAAAAAGCCCTCCTATAAACTGGATCCCAAAGCACTGCTGGAGGGAAGACAGACCGTGGATGATGCCTGGCAGTTCATCCAGGAGCATGAAAACAGTTCTGACGCCGTTCTGGTTTATAGCTCTGATACACCGGAAAAGGTAAAGGAATTCCAGTCCCTGGGTGCTGAAAAAGTCGCCTCCCTTCTGGAGGACGCTGCCGCCCGGCTGGCTGTAAAGGCAGTAAAAGCCGGCTATACCAGGATCATCTCGGCCGGAGGCGAGACCTCCGGCGCCGTCACCAGAGCCCTCGGCTTTTCTTCCTATCTGATTGGAGAAAGCGTGGCTCCCGGCGTTCCCATCATGGTTCCGGCGAGGGAGCCCGGTGTCCGCCTGATTTTAAAAAGCGGCAACTTTGGCCAGGAGGATTTCTTTGGCCGTGCCCTTTCCATGACCGGCGGCACGGATCCCGTTCTGGACCAGAAGCTGTCCGACGCCGTCTGGACAGCCCGCAGCCTTTTTGACCGGGGAAAGACCAGTGGCTCCTCTGCCAACATGAGCTTCCGCCACAAGGACAGGATCTATATCAGCGCCACCGGCTCCTGCTTCGGGACCATGAAAAAAGAGGATTTCGCTGTGCTTTCCATGGACGGCACTGTGCTTTCAGAAAAAAAGCCCAGCAAAGAATGGCCTCTGCACCTGGCACTGTACGAAAAATCTTCTGAAACCGGGGCCGTGATCCATACCCACAGCACCTTTTCCGTCCTCTGGAGCTTCGTTCCCGCGAAAAATGACCAGGACTGCATCCCGGATCATACACCTTACCTGAAAATGAAGCTGGGAACCGTGGGACTCGTCCCCTACGAAAAGCCCGGCTCCGAGGCACTGTTCCAGGCATTCCGGGAGCGGGTGGGGGCTTCCGACGGCTTCCTCTTAAAAAATCATGGACCGGTCGTTCCCGGAAAATCTGTCATGGATGCCTTTTTCCGCCTGGAGGAGCTGGAGGAAAGCGCCCGGATCGCCTGGGAGCTTTTCCGGGCCGGTCTGGAATAGAAAGCCAGCCCTTCAATGGCTTTTTCGCTTTAGTGCGCTGAGTTTTTTGTTGACATTTACCAGGGGGTGATTTAAAATTTAATTCCAGGAGGACTTGATTATGAAAGATTTGACCATCGGTTTTATCGGGCTGGGACTGATCGGCGGTTCCATTGCCCGGGGAATAAAAAGAAGCCGCAGGGACGTGCGGATCATGGCATATATGAGGAGCCGGGATAAGCTGGAGCAGGCAAAAAGAGATGGCGTCGTGGACGTGATCCTGGACGGCATCGGCGAGGAGATCTCCTGGTGCGATCTGGTCTTTCTCTGCACCCCGGTGGAATATAATGCTTCCTATCTGGAGCAGATCCGCCCGCTTTTAAAGCCCGGCGCCCTGGTCACAGACGTGGGGAGCACCAAAACGGATATCCATGAGACCGTAAAGCGGCTGGGTATGGAGGAGGTCTTTGTGGGCGGCCATCCCATGGCCGGATCAGAAAAGACCGGCTATGAGAACTCCACAGACCATCTCCTGGAAAACGCATACTATATGATCACGCCCACAGAAAAGAGCACCCCGGAGCAGATCGGACGGATCCGGCGGGTGGCCCTGTCCATTGGAGCCATTCCCATGGTCACCGATTACCGGCAGCACGATTTTTCTGTGGCCGCCGTCAGCCATCTGCCCCATCTGGTGGCCTCCAGTCTGGTGAATCTCGTAAGGGATAATGACAATGAGGAGGAGCTCATGCGGACCATCGCCGCCGGAGGCTTTAAGGACATTACCAGGATCGCCTCCTCCTCCCCGATCATGTGGGAGCAGATCTGCATGACCAATACGGAGAATATCAAGGTACTGCTGCGCCGGTACATCCAGTCTCTTGAAACCATATATGAGGAGCTGGACCGCCGGGATGGAAGCTCCATCCACCGGCTGTTTGAAGAGTCGGGCGCATACCGCAACACCTTCTCCAGCCACAGCCGCGGCCCCGTGGCCCCGGATTATTCCTTTACCGTGGATATCGTGGACGAACCTGGCTCCATTTCCACTCTGGCCGTGCTCCTGGCCTCCAAGGGCATCAACATCAAAAACATCGGCATCAACCATAGCCGGGAAGAGGGCGAGGGCGCTCTCCGGATCTCCTTTTATAACCAGGACTCCGAAACCAGGGCCTATGAGCTGCTGAAAAAATACAACTATACGCTTATTAAATAGAAATGAGGCATTCCATGAAACTCTCTCCCGCAAAAAGCATCCGGGGCTCCGTTACAGTCCCCGGTGATAAATCCATTTCCCACCGCAGCGTCATGCTGGGCTCCATCGCCAGAGGAACCACGGAGATCCATGGCTTTCTGGAGGGGGCCGACTGCCTCTCCACCATCTCCTGCTTCCGCCATATGGGCGTGGACATTGAAAACAAAAACGGCGTGGTCACAGTCCACGGCAAAGGCCTCCATGGTCTTTCGGCTCCCTCAGTCCCCCTGGACTGCGGAAACAGCGGCACCACCACCCGGCTCATTTCCGGGATCCTGGCAGCCCAGGGCTTTTCTGCCGTTCTCACCGGCGACGCCTCCATCCAGAAGCGGCCCATGGGCCGGATCATCACCCCTCTTTCCATGATGGGGGCAGATATAAAAAGCATCCATGAAAATGGCTGTGCGCCGCTCCAGATCACCGGAAAACCTCTTTCCGGGATCTGCTACGACTCTCCTGTGGCCTCTGCCCAGGTAAAGTCGGCCATTCTCCTGGCTGGCCTTTATGCCGAAGGGGAGACCCGTGTCACAGAGCCCCAGATCTCCAGGAACCATACGGAGCTGATGCTGAAATTCTTTGGCGCGGATATCCGCACCGAGGGCTCCACCGCCACGGTCCGCCAGACGCCGGAGCTTTACGGGAACCGGATCACCGTCCCCGGGGATATCTCCTCCGCCGTGTACTTTGCCGCCGCAGGAATGATCCTTCCCAACTCTGAGGTGCTCATTAAAAACGTAGGGATCAATCCCACCCGCGCCGGCCTTCTTACGGTCTGTAAGGCCATGGGAGCTGACCTGACCCTTATAAACCAGGACCACAGCGGCTCTGAGCCCACCGCCGACCTGCTGGTACGCTCCAGCAGCCTCCATGGTACGGTGATCCAGGGCTCCGTCATTCCCGCCATGATTGACGAGCTTCCCACAGTTGCCCTTATGGCCTGCTTTGCCCAGGGCCGCACCGTCATTAAAGACGCCGCTGAATTAAAGGTCAAGGAATCCAACCGGATCGCCCTTGTGGCAGAAAATCTAAGGGCCATGGGAGCCGACGTCACTGAGACCGACGACGGCATGATCATCGACGGCGGCCGTCCTCTCCACGGCGCGTCCATCTCCGCCCATAAGGACCACAGGCTCGCCATGACCTTCGCCATTGCCGCCCTTGCCGCCGAGGGCAGCACCGAGCTTCAGGACGCCGACTGTGTTTCCATTTCCTATCCTGATTTTTATACAGATCTAAAAAGGCTGGTCCGCAGTTAAATACTGCGCCCAGCCCTTTCTTTTTCCTTCCCGTCCGGCGGGACGGGGATCAGTTAAATCCAAAAAACTTCTGTGCGATCTTATATCCGGCAATGGAGATCTGTCTTCCTCCCTTGCCGGGAAGGTTCATTCCCTGGCCCAGGAAGCCGAACCGGAGCCGTATGTACAGCCTGGGATTGGTTTTCTTCACATACTCCCAGAGCTCCTTCTTTTTCGCCATATTTTCATCGGTCCCGGACCGGATCGCCAGGATGGAGCTGACCACCATCATGATCTCCAGATACCTTGTCATATACCGCCTCAGCTTCTTATTCTGAAGCTTCGTCACATCATAATAGCCCATCATCAGCTTTGTCACCCGGATCTGCTGGTCGATGCGGCCGATCATCACCTGCTCGTTGACCGACTGGTCCGAGCGGCCGATGAAATACCGGTAAAAATTCACATCCAGATAGTACATCTTCCGTACATGGGGAAGGGGCTCGTAAACGAAGATATTGTCCACATAGAACGTATGCATGGGAAGCTCCAGGCCGCAGTCCCTTAAAAGCTCGGTCCGGTAAATGACCGAATGCATCAGGATGTACTGGCCCGCGATGAACACCTTCACATCATCCCAGGTGAACACCTCGTTTTTGGGAAGGGCTGTGTTGTAGTTCATTACTTTTTTATGCTTCGCACCCTGCTTCTCATACACAAAGTTGGTGATCAGCATATCCAGGGTATCCTTTCCGTACACGAACCGGCGCAGCGTATTTAACACCTGCACATACGCCTGCTTATTGACCCAGTCGTCGCTGTCCACTACCTTGAAGAAAATGCCTGTGGCCTCCCGGAGGCCTGCGTTTACGGCTGCGCCATGACCGCCGTTTTCCTGATGGATGGCGCGGCAGATCCCCGGATATTCCCGTTCATACCGGTCTGCGATCTCACCCGTATTATCCTTCTGGGATCCGTCGTCCACAATGAGGATCTCCACCTCGTCACCGCCAGGCAGAAGGGACCGGATGCAGTTTTCCATATACGCTGCCGAGTTATAGCATGGGATTGCGATTGATAACAGCTTCAATTTTTCTTCCTCCTAAGGTCAGATTTTGCCATATCTTCCATCATCATAGCATACTTGTGGTAAAATTGCAAAAATTTCCTTCCACCCGCCGAAAAAATGTGATATGATAGGAGAAATAGAACAATCCAGTGAAAGGAACTGATCCATATGGCAAAAAAGAGACTTGTACTGGCCCTGGGCCACGACGCCCTGGGAACCAATCTTCCGGAACAGAAGGCAGCGGTTGCCAAAGCCGCAAAGACCATTGCAGATTTTATCCAGAACGGCTGGCAGGTGGCCATCACCCACGGAAATACTCCCCAGCTGGGAATGATCCATACAGCCCTGAACGAACTGGCCCGGGAGCATAAGGAGTACACTCCGGCTCCCATGTCTGTCTGCTCTGCCATGAGCCAGGGATATATCGGATATGATCTCCAGAACGCCCTGCGTACAGAGCTCATCAAGCGCGGGATCTACAAGCCCGTATCCACGATCCTGACCCAGGTGACCGTGGATCCCTATGACGAATCCTCCTACACTCCTCTTAAGGTGGTGGGCCGTACCATGACCGCCGAGGAGGCAAAGGCTGAAGAGGAAAAGGGCAATTTCACCGTTAAGACAGAAAACGGCTACCGCCGGATCGTGGCCGCTCCCAGACCTGTGGCCATCGTGGAGATCGACGCCATCAAGGCCCTTCTGGAGGCAGACCAGCTTGTCATCGCCGCAGGCGGCGGCGGAATCCCTGTTATGGAGCAGGGATCCAGCCTGAAGGGCGCCAGCGCCATCATCGAAAAAGACCGGGCCGCAGGGCTCCTGGCAAAGGAAACCGACGCCGACGTTTTAATGTTCCTAACCGGCGTTGACAATGTTTCCCTCAATTACGGCACGGATCACGAGGTCCATCTGGACAAGGTCACTGCCGCCGACGCAGACCGCTACGCAAAAGAAGGCCAGTTCTCCGCAGGCTCCATGCTGCCTAAGATCGAGGCCTCCATCGACTTCATAAACGCAGGAAAGGGCCGCCACGCCATCATCACCTCCATGGATATGGCAAAAGACGCCCTGGCCGGACGGGGCGGCACCACCATCGCATAGTCCCGGAGCCGGAACATATCTGGAAAACCATGGAAGGGGCTGTATGGAAGCGCTCTGTACCGGAGCGGTGATGCAGCCCCTTTATCAGCATTGGGAATCTGGTATAAGATAAACCGGCTGGGCCGCAGGGTCCGGCCCTGTCTCTGCGGTCCGACACGGTTTCCGCAGACCCGCATCGTCCCTGCCGCCGCGCCGGAGCGCAGGCCAGCCGCATTTTATATAAGGAGAAATGAAATGAGAAAGAGATCCTTTTTAAGAAAAAGCCTGATGGCTTTATTTCTTGCAGCTTCACTTTTTAACGCTTCTGCTCTGCCCGCCCGGGCAGATTTCGGTATAGAGCCCATGCGGGTAGCGCCCCAATACGGTGCCACAGGCTACCCGATCGTCATTAAGTCCCAATACCAGGACGGATTCCTTCAGCCCTACGAGGAGGAATATTATGCTAAAATGCCTGGTCTGGTTTCCGCGGTCGGCAATACAGGTCTGTTTGAATACAACGGACAGGTCATCTATCTGGAAAACTCAAAACAGCAGAAGGTGGCACTGGTAACACATAGTCATAAAAATTCCGATGGAACCTTCTCCACCTACACCCTGTACTGCGATCCCCAGGGACGTATAAGAGAATACACAGAGGAAGCAAAGGCTGCCATCGACGCGGAGATTGCAGAGCATCTGGCCCAGCTGGAGGCAGAGATCCAGACACAGTATGGAGTATCCCTTTCCCATAGAAAGGCGTTTTCTGTTGATGAGAGACATAAATTTGCCCGCACAGTGAAGAAGATCCTGGCTCTTTGTCCGGCAGGCAGTATCCGGATCATTGCCGATGCCACCCAGGCGGCTACGGGAAAGCCTTTAAAATTCCAATCCATCTATATTGATTCTGAGGGGAATAAAAATGCCAACGGGTGGGTCGATGGAACCTATTCCTACGATTCCAACACGGTCGAGACCAATGGTTATCTGATCCCGGCATGCCACGAACTGGGCCACGCAATGGAATCGACCCTGAGTAAAGCCTCCGGAGGAAAGCTCCGCCAGGACTTTGCGGCAATGAACGGCGGACATGTGTATGATCTCAACTACTATTATAACGGCGCTCCTCTTGCCATGCAGGAGGGAGGCGTACCGCCCTGCTTTAAGCGGGATTATGCAGCAACCTCATTTTCAGAGGACTTTGCTGAGACATTCTCCGATGCCATGGCTTTCTCCACAGCGGAGCTGCAGGAGGCAGTAAACTGCGGCAATATGGCGGCGGAGTATTTTCAGAAGGTGGTCTATGTGAAGCAGCTGTTCAACCAGTACGCCGGAGCGACCGTGTTCCAGTAGCCTGCCGGGACTGGCCGCGTTCCGGATGTCTTCTGGGACCAGCCATGCTCCGGATGTCCGCCGGGACCGGTGGCGTTCCAGCAGCTGGACGGGACTGGCAGCACCCCAGCGGCCCGCCGGGATCACCCCGATCCCGGCCAGCCCTGGAAAACGCCCATGACCGCCGATCCGTCCGCAGTATATGAAAAGGAGAGATCATGCTGCCCGATATCAATGTTTATAAGATCCTGGAGATCATCGGGACCATTGCCTTTGCCAGCTCCGGCGCCATGGTGGCCGTAAAGCGCCGCCTGGATTATCTGGGGATCGTGGTCCTGGGCGTCACCACCGCCGTGGGCGGAGGGATGTGCCGGGATATCCTCATCGGCCAGACGCCTCCGGGAATGTTCCTGGATCCCACCAACACCATCATCGCCTTCTGGACCGTCAACTGTATGTTTCTGACCATCCGGATGAAATGGAGCCAGCTCCTGCATCTCCAGGGGGAGACCTATGACAATATCATGAATTTCCTGGACGCAGTGGGACTTGGGCTTTTCACTGCCACCGGAGTCAACATGGCCATCAGCGCCGGTTTTGGAAACAACGGCTTCCTCTGCGCCTTTCTGGGTGTCATCACCGGCGTGGGAGGAGGGATCCTCCGTGACATCCTTTCCGGACAGACCCCTGTGGTCCTTAGGAAGCATATCTACGCCTGCGCCTCCATTGCCGGAGCCGTCTCCTATCTGCTCTTTATGCAGGCCGCAGACCACAACCTGTCCATGTTTTTAAGCTCCTCCATCGTGGTGATGATCCGTCTTCTGGCCAGAAAGTATGACTGGAACCTCCCGGGAGCCCAGTAACTATCGCAGCTCCTTTTCCAGCTCTCCGATCTGGGATTCGCCCACCACCCGGATCCCATATCCGGATAAAAGGGCCGCGGTTTTTCCCATACCCGGGACCAGGGTATGGGAAAAGCTTCCGTTATAAATGCCGCTGCATCCGCAGGAAGGACTTTTTTCTTTTAAGATGGCGATGGTGCAGCCATATTTTTTTGCTTCTCTTAACGCCAGATCCGCTCCCAGGAGAAATTCAGCAGTCACATTCCTGTCCTCTGTATTGACAACGACTCCGTCGTTCTCCCGCACCTCAGAAGCCGGTCTCGGGGTGGAAAGCCCTCCCAGCTGCTCCGGGCAGACCGGATGGAATTCTGCCTTTCCCTTCATTCGCTCCATAAAATCCAGAAGCGCTTCATTTCTGTTATTTCCTCCATCCCACTTGCAGTTCTCGCCTGTAAGACAGGCGCTCACAAGAATCTGTATCATAATGCTCTCCCCTGTTTTCAGTATAAAAACCGGGGATGTCCCTGTGGTTCCACAGAAACATGCCCCCGGTTCCTTCCGGCGTTTTCCGCCATTTTCTTTTTGTATCCGATTACTGGTTTTTCTTGCTGATCATGGCCCTCTTTCTCAGGGTGGGATCCAGGATCTTCTTTCTGATCCTTAAGTTTTTGGGTGTTACCTCCAGGAGCTCGTCGGTGTCGATAAAATCCAGGCACTGCTCCAGGCTCATGTCCTTGGGCGGAGTCAGCTTAAGAGCCTCGTCGGAGCTGGAGGAACGCGTGTTGGTCAGCTTCTTTGTCTTGCATACGTTCAGCTCAATATCCTCGGCCTTGGGGCACTCTCCCACCACCATGCCGGAGTAGACCTTAACGCCTGGCCCGATGAAGAGGTTTCCTCTCTCCTGGGCGTTGAACAGGCCGTAGGTGATGGATTCACCGGCCTCGAAGGCGATCAGGGAACCGTTCTTTCTGTAATTCAGCTCGCCCTTAAACGGCGCATAGCCGTCGAAGATGGTATTTAAGATACCGTTTCCCTTGGTATCGGTCATAAACTCGCCGCGGTAGCCGATGAGACCTCTGGACGGGATAGAAAATTCCAGTCTGGTATATCCGCCGTTGGCCGGGCTCATGCCCTGAAGCTCTCCCTTTCTGCTGGTGAGCTTCTGGATCACGGAACCGGAATACTCCTCCGGAACGTCCACATAGGCCAGCTCCATGGGCTCCAGCTTTCTGTTTCTCTCATCGTATTTATAGATCACCTCTGCCTTGCTGACCGCAAACTCGAAGCCCTCCCGGCGCATGTTCTCAATGAGGACGGACAGATGCAGCTCGCCGCGGCCGGAAACCTTAAAGCAGTCGGCGGAATCCGTCTCCTCCACACGCAGGCTCACATCTGTATTCAGCTCCCGGAACAGACGCTCCCGGATATGGCGGGAGGTGATGAATTTCCCCTCCTGGCCGGCCAGGGGACTGTCGTTTACCATGAAGTTCATGGAAATGGTGGGCTCAGAGATCTTCTGGAACGGGATCGCCACCGGATTTTCCGGAGAACAGATGGTGTCGCCGATGTGGATATCCGGGATACCGGACACAGCCACGATGGAGCCGATCTCTGCACTCTGGACCTCCACCCGGTTCAGGCCGTCAAACTCATACAGCTTTCCGATCTTCACTCTCCGTCTCTTGTCCATGTCATGATGGTTTACGATGACGCAGTCCTGATTGACCCGCAGGGAACCGTTGTCGATCTTTCCGATCCCGATCCGGCCCACGTACTCGTTATAGTCGATGGTACTGATGAGAAGCTGGGTATCAGCCTCCGGATCTCCCTCCGGAGCCGGGATATAGCTGATGATCGTTTCAAATAACGGGCTCATATCCACTTCCAGATCATCCAGCTCTTTTTTTGCAAAGCCGGCCCTGGCAGACGCATATACAAAGGGGCAGTCTAACTGCTCGTCGGAGGCGTCCAGATCCATGAAAAGCTCCAGGGTCTCGTCGATCACGTCCGCCGGTCTTGCCTCGGGACGGTCGATCTTATTGATGCAGACGATGACGTGCAGATCCAGCTCCAGGGCCTTCTGGAGCACGAATTTTGTCTGGGGCATGGGCCCTTCAAAGGCGTCCACCACCAGGACCACGCCGTCCACCATCTTAAGGACACGCTCTACCTCGCCGCCGAAATCGGCATGGCCTGGCGTGTCGATGATATTGATCTTTACACCTTTATAAAATACTGCGGTATTCTTAGAAAGGATCGTGATACCGCGCTCTCTCTCAATGTCATTGGAGTCCATGACGCGCTCCACCACTTCCTGGTTGGCGCGGAACACGCCGCTCTGGCGCAGAAGCTGATCCACCAGAGTGGTCTTGCCGTGGTCTACATGGGCAATGATCGCTATGTTTCTGATATCCTCGCGTTTGATCTTCATAAAACTCCTCTTTCCTGACTCAAAACTGATTTACCGACTCTCGATTATAGCATCATAAGCGGTAAAATGCAATCAAATCTTAATCTTCAAACAAAATTACTTCCTTATTTAATATACCGTACCAGATCTCGTCTCCCTTTTCCAGCCTGGCACCGCCGTTGGTCCCCTCAATGAGCTGCTTCTCCAAAGCTTCATAACGCTCCACTGGCACCAGAAGCTTAAATTCCACCTGGTCCGTATAGATACTGTCCATGACTGTTATATTTTCCTGGGCGAGGATATACTGGATCTTCCCAACGCCCGTATATCCGGTCCTTACATCCATCTGGTATGCGCGGAACTTCTCTACGATCTGGCTGTTTAAAAGGCCTTCCTTCACAGCTCCCGAATAAGCGCGCACCAGTCCCCCGGTCCCCAGGAGGGTTCCCCCGAAATAGCGGGTGACCACCACGCAGAGGTCATGGACATCCTCTCCCAGAAGCACGTCCAGCATGGGACGTCCTGCCGTCTGGGCCGGCTCTCCGTCGTCGCTGCAGCGGGTCAGCTCATGGTTCCTTCCGATGGTAAAGGCCGAACAGTTATGGGACGCGTCCCAGTATTTCTTTTTCATTTCCGCGATAAAGCTTACCGCCTCCTCCTCGGACTTTACGGGTCTTGTGGTGGCGATGAACCGGGATTTTTTTACCTCTGTTTCACCCTCTCCGCCCTCATAAAGGATCTTGTAACGATCTGCCATACAGTGCCCTCCCTTGTGTCATTTATTTCTAAATCCGTAATTTTTTCTTACTGATTCCCCACTTTACCGTCAAAAATATCATAATACAAACAAAACTTTTCCACAATAGGTATTTATTATTCTGGAGAAGTTTGTTATAATGGGGAAATATAAAGGAGGCTTCCTGAATGAATTATGGAAAAAACGAAGTAGCCAGAAAGCTGCAGAGGTCCAGTTCAAAAGCCCAGAAAGTCGCATCCAAGCTGGTCCTATGGCTTGTGAAGCTGGTTCTGGTCCTTTTTACTGTGGGAATCATACTTTCTGTGAGCCTGGGCTACGGTATCTTTAAAGGGATCATCGACGCTGCGCCGGAGATCGACGTGGCAAGCATTGAACCCAGCGGGTACGCGACCATGGTTTATGACAGCAAGGGCAATCTGACGGAGACTCTGGTGAAGTCCGGATCCAACCGTCTGGAGGCCACATACGAAGAGCTGCCCCAATGCCTGATCGATGCCTTTGTAGCCATTGAGGATTCCCGTTTCTGGTCCCATCACGGCGTGGACCTGCGTTCCATGATCCGTGCGGCCGTGGGGATCCTGACCAACAATCCCGCCGGCGGCGGCAGCACCCTGACCCAGCAGCTGATCAAAAACAATATTTTCGCCGGCGGAAACGAGGATTCCTTCGGTGAAAAGCTGGAAAGAAAGCTCCAGGAGCAGTATCTGGCCCTCCAGCTGGAAAAGATCATGGACAAGGAGATCATCCTCAAAAACTATTTAAACACCATCAACCTGGGAAATAACACCCTGGGTGTGAAATCCGCCGCCAAGCGGTACTTTGGGAAGGACGTTTCTGACCTGACCCTTTCCGAGGCCACAGTCATTGCCGGTATCACCCAGAACCCTACCAAATACAATCCTCTGTCGGAAAAAGGTCAAAAAAACAACGAGGAAAAGCGGCGGGTGATCCTCCAGTATATGTATGAACAGGGAAAGATCTCCAAGGAAGACCAGGAGGAGGCCCTGGCCGACGACGTCTACTCCAGGATCCAGAATGTGGATCTGGTGACCCAGGAAAGCCAGAACCCCTATTCCTATTTTACGGACGAGCTGACCGAGCAGGTCATGACGGCTCTCCAGGAGAAGCTGGGCTACACAGAATCCCAGGCCTCCAATCTTCTGTATGCCGGAGGACTTTCCATCTATACCACCCAGGACCCGGATCTCCAGGCCATTGTGGATGAGGAGGTCAACAACCCGGATAACTATGACGTGGTATACTACTCCGTCGATTACCGTCTTTCCATCCAGCATGAGGATGAGACCGTCACCAACTATTCTGACGAGACCATGAAGACATATTACCGGACGGATCTGGGACAGACCTCCTACGACGGCCTGTTCAAAACAAAGGAGGAGGCAGATGCCGCCATCGCCGCCTATAAGTCCGCTATGACAAAAGAGGGCGATACGGTCCTTGGAGAGGTGGTCTACTACATTTTACAGCCCCAGGTTTCCTTTGTCCTTATGGACCAACACACCGGTTATGTAAAGGCCGTCAATGGAGGGCGCGGAACCAAGGAGATCAGTCTTTCCCTGAACCGGGCCACCAACACCCTGCGCCAGCCAGGCTCCACCTTTAAGGTATTGACCGCCTTTGCCCCGGCTCTGGATACCTGCGGAGCCACCCTGAGCACTGTTTACTATGACGCCCCCTATACGGTGGGACAGAAGACCTTCCGGAACTGGTATGCAAAGAAGGGCTATATGGGTTACAGCACCATCCGCGACGGTATCGTTTATTCTATGAATATTGTGGCCGTCCGCTGTATGATGGAGACAGTGACGCCCCAGCTGGGAGTGGAATATGCCCGGAATTTTGGGATCACCTCCCTGACAGAAACAGATTATAACGCAGCCACAGCCCTGGGCGGCATCACCAAGGGAGTTTCCAACCTGGAGCTCACCGGCGCTTATGCGGCCATCGCCAATGGCGGGATCTATACGAAGCCTGTTTTCTTCACAAAGATCCTGGATCATAATGGAAAGGTCCTTCTGGAAAACGAGCCCCAGACCAAACGGGTCCTCAAGGATTCCACGGCCTTCCTTCTGACCGACGCCCTGGCAGAGTCCATGGAAAGCAGCCGCATGTACGCCTCTCCCGGCGTCAGCTTAAATTCCACCAGCGTTCCGGCCAATATCCCAGGCATGTCCAATGCAGGAAAATCCGGTACGACCACCAGCAATGTAGATATCTGGTTCGTGGGCTATACGCCCTACTATACCGCCGGCATCTGGTCCGGCTGCGATGATAACCAGAAGATCTCGGCCATCGGGAGCAGCACTTCCTACCACAAACGAATCTGGAAGCAGATCATGGCCCGTGCCCACGAGGGACTGGCAGACACTGGCTTCCCGGTTCCCGACTCAATTGAGACCGCCAGCGTGTGCCGGAAGTCCGGAATGCTTCCAAACCCCGGTGTCTGTGAAGCAGATCCCAGAGGAAGCGCCGTTTATACCGAGTATTTTGCCAAGGGTACCGTTCCCACCCAGGTCTGTGACCACCATGTGGCCATCACCGTCTGCGGCGAATCCGGCGGGCTTCCCACGGAATTCTGTCCGCTGGAATCCAGGCACAGCCGGACTGTACTGGTAACGCCGGAGGGAGAATCCGGCGGCACCGACGACTCCCGGTACGCAATGCCCGGACCGTGTACAGTCCATACCCAGTCTGCTGTGGTGCTGCCCTCGGAAAACGAGACCGCAGCCCCCGACAACGAAACTGTTCCGGAGACCACCGCTCCCTTTATCCCCAGCTCACCGCTGGATGATATCTACATCCCTGTGGGACCCGGATACATGTAAAAGCAGATATAAAATGCGCCCCAGCCCTTCAGTGATCTGAAGCAGCCGGGGCGCATTTTTATCTGTATCCGGATTTCTGCACGTTTCTTTTTACGGAACCGGATCCTGGCAGATCCCCACAAACAGGATCTGGCCTTTATTTTTTACTGCATAGAGGAACGGCCGGTTTAAGATCATTTCGGCCCGGCCCTGGGGAAGGGCGGCTCCTGCCCATAGGATCTCTGTAAACGCAGCCGCCTCCACACCGTTTTCATCGATGCCGATATGTACCTCCTGGGCAACGTCTGAAAGGCCCAGGGGCTTCTGGTCTGAGATCCCGGAAAAATCTGCGCTTTCCCCAAAGGCCTCATTTAATCCCAGGGTCTGGAGCATTTCCTTCATCCCCTCCGCCTTATACCCGTAAGAGAATTTCGGTACCTTCCAGACCACCTCTCCCACGCTCTGGCCATTGGTCCCGGAAAGGGCCTCCCTCAGGGTTTCTTCCGACTGGACCAGCTCCTGGACACCGACGCCCTCATCCGGCAGAACGAATACCACGGCTCCGTTTTTCAATGCCAGCTCTGAGGCAGTAAAGTTTTCTCCTTTCCGGAAACCGGTGGAGCCGTTCTCCCGGTTCATAAAATCACAAACGATCTCCTGTCCGTCATCCGTATAAAACACATCCTCCTCTGTGGTCTCCGGAGAAAACCGGTCCTGCCACTGATCGTAAAAATAAATGGTATTCCTTAAAGAAAGCTGCACATTTTCCGGAAGTGGAGCCGGCTCCGGCTGGATCAGCCCTCTAGTGCGCTCCTTCACCCAGCCGGCCATGGCCTCTCCAGCCTCTCCGCTCTGGAGATCCCCCTGGAACACGTCCGTATAGAAATATTCCGAAAGCCGTCCGGCAAATGCTTCCTTTAAAGGAAGGCTGTCGTCGGCCCACAGGGAGTTGGCGATCTGAAGAGAATAGAGAGACGAGGTATGGGGCTCCTCTCCGGCTCCTGTCCTGTTTTTCTTATTGGGCACGTGATAAAGGATCTCAAAGGAGCTTTTGCAGTCCTTTGCCAGCTCCTGGACGCTGTCATATCCCAGAAGGGACAGGAACTCCTCTTCGGTTTTTCCCTCAGCGCCCTGGGCCGCTGCCGCCAGGGCGTAATAAAGGCCCAGGGGTGAATAGGCTGTATTCTCCTTTTTGTCCTTAAGGAGCTCTGCGGCTGTTCCATAGGAAAAATCTGAATACGCAGCCAGGAAGGCTTCCGGGAGGCTTTGATTCCGCTCTGCCTCCCACCGTTCCTCACTATTTTTATACACCGGCTCCGCCGGGAACCGGACCTCTTCCAGGCGTCTTACGGCCTGTGTGCCGTTTCCCGGGCTGCATCCGCAAAGCGCAGTCCCTGCTCCGATGGCAGCCAGCAGACAGCAGATCCTTTTATAGCTTCTCTTCCATTCCTCCCGTTTCATGGTCTTCTCTCCTTTCTTTTGCATATGCGCGACCTTCTTTTATCTTCATTATACCGGAACTGCTATCCGGATGCTTTAAATTTTATTTACAGTTTTCTGTGGATTTCCCTTTGAAGCTTCGGAACACAAAAAAACGCAGTGGTCGATACCGTCTGGCTTATTACCGGACCTTTAGGAATGGCAAAACCGAAGCGTGAAGTGTAGATCGACGCCATTATCCTGAACGGGATCTAAGGATCGGCCTTATACTTGCGACGCAAATGTCGTAACTTTATTATGAACTTTCTACGGTTCTGTTGATAATTTGAGAAAATCGCGGTATACTATCAGTTCTCTGACCAATCCTACGAATATAGCCAATGCGCTGACCAGTATGAAGAACGAAAAGGTCAACTCCACTCTGGTTTCCAACTATGTGCAGCACATTATCGATTCGTTCCTCATTTCCATGGCAAAGCGCTATGATGTGAAAGAAAAGACCTATTTCAAATATCCAAACAAATACTATTATACAGATATCGGCCTCCGTAATGCCCGATTGAACTATCGTCAATACGATCCCGGCCACATTATGGAAAACATCATCTACAACGAACTTCTGAGCAGAGGCTATTCCGTTGATGTTGGTGTTGTAACGGATCGTACCGGCGGTGCAAATACGCAAAAAGAAATTGACTTCGTTGTTAATGATGCAGATAAAAAAATCTACATCCAGTCAGCTTTCCAGATGGATGCGGATAAAAAGGAATCCTCTGAGCTTGCATCGCTAATCCTGACAAAAGACTTTTTCAAAAAAATCATTGTTCGCATGGATATCCCTCATAACTTCTATGATGACAACGGGATCTTCCATTGCAATCTGATTGACCTGCTGCCTGGTCGTGTAGAGTTGTTCTAACCAGCAAACCAGGCTGATACTGCAAATACCATTTAGGAGCAGCCCTTCGGAGCTGCTCCTATTTTTACATCATTCGGCACCGTCCGCTGTATTCTTGTGGTGTGGTATAAAATGCATTCGGGAATGAAAAAAGGACGCCCGCCAGGAACGCCCTTTTCGTCATACTATCTGATTCTGCCAGCCTCTGTCCAGCTATAAGATCACCTTCGCCGGACACTTCTCCGCGCACTTTCCGCAGTTGGTGCACTTTTCATAATCAATAACAGCCACATTGTTGTCCATATGGATGGCGTCGGCTTCGCACTGCTTCGTACACAGGGTACAGCCGATGCATCCGGCGTCGCATTTTTTCTTTACATCAGCGCCCTTATCGTGGGAATTACACTGAACAAGATGCTCTGCCTTATAGGGCACCAGATCGATCAGATGGCGGGGACATACGGCCGCACAGGCGCCGCAGGCCACGCATTTCTCCTTATCGACCACAGCCACGCCGTCCACGATATGGATGGCGTCAAACTGACAGGCCTTTACACAGCTTCCGGAGCCCAGACAGCCATAAGAGCATGCCTTATCTCCGGCTCCCGGAACGGCTGCGGCGATCTTTACGCAGTCATCCATACCGTAGTAATTATACTGGACGTTTGCCTTATCGCAGGTGCCCTTACATTTTACAAAGGCCACCATCTTTTCCGCAGCGCCGGCTTCCACGCCCATGATGGCCGCGATCTTATCGCCCACTGAAGCGCCGCCCACCGGACACTGGTTTACTTTTGCCTTACCTTCCACAATGGCCTTGGCCAGGGCGTCGCAGCCTGCATATCCGCAGCCGCCGCAATTATTGCCCGGAAGCTCTGCACGTACAAGGATCTCTCTCTCATCCACCTCGACCTTGAATTTCTCACTGGCGATCCCCAGAAGAATACCGATGACGATACCGACGATACCGACCACGGCGGCCGCGATGATAATACCTGTAATATTCATCCCTCGCCCCTCCTTAAATCAGACCGGAGAATCCGAAGAATGCGATGGACATCAGGCCTGCTGTGATCAGAACGATGGGAGATCCCTGGAAAGAATGGGGCACATCGTTATACTCGATCTTTTCACGGATACCGGAAAGCAGGACGATGGCGATCGTAAATCCAACAGAAACGCCGATACCATTGACAACGCTCTCAACAAAGTTATATTTCTCCTGCACATTGGTCAGGGCCACGCCTAAAACGGCGCAGTTGGTGGTGATCAGAGGCAGGTATACGCCCAGGGCCTCGTAAAGGCTCACCATGTTCTTCTTTAAGAACATCTCAACGAACTGTACCAGAGCGGCGATCACAAGGATAAATACGATGGTCTGGAGATACTCGATCCCCAGCTTTACCAGCACAAAGTCATAGATCAGGCTGGTACAGGCCGATGCGATGGTGATAACGAATACGACCGCAGCGCCCATACCGGCCGCAGTCTCCGTTTTCTTGGATACGCCAAGGAACGGGCAAAGACCGAGGAACTGGCTTAATACAACGTTATTTACCAGGGCGGAGCCGATGGCGATCAATAATAGTTCTTTCATTACTCCACTTCCTCCTTAATTTTCTTTCTTTGCTGCGTCTGCCGCTTTTGCTTCTTCAGCGGCCTTTTTCGCTGCCAGTGCCTTCTCTGCCGCCGCCTTTTTGGCTGCCGCTGCTGCTGCCGCCGCTTCTGCCTTTTTCTCTGCCAGCACTGCATGGTTCGTCATGCCCGTGCAGCCGGAACAATGGAGACAGTCACCGCCGCAGGCCAGGTCAGACCTGGGAGCGTCGCCGTTGGTGGCGCTGGGAAGACGGAGCTTGTTCTGGAGTGCAGAAAGCATGGCCAGGGTAAATAAAGCTCCTGGAGCCAGGATCATGATGGAGATATGGAACTGCTCCGGAATGATCACATGGCCAAATACGGCTCCTGCACCGATGAGCTCACGGCACATTCCAATGACTGTCAGGGACAGGGAAAAGCCCAGGCCCATTCCAAGACCGTCAAAGAAGGACTCGGCCGGACCGTTCTTGCAGGCGTAGGACTCGGCGCGGCCAAGGATGATGCAGTTTACCACGATCAGCGGGATATAGATTCCCAGGGATGCGTACAGGGACGGAACATAGCCCTGCATCAAAAGCTGTACGATGGTAACCAGGCTGGCCACGATCACGATGAAGGCCGGAATACGCACCCGGTCCGGAATGATCTTTCTCAGAAGAGAAATGATCAGGTTGGAAAACATCAGTACTGCTGTGGTGGAAAGGCCCATACCCAGTCCGTTGATGGCCGATGTGGTGGTGGCCAGGGTCGGACACATACCTAACATCAGGATGAAGGTCGGGTTTTCCTTAATAATACCGTTATATAGACGTTCTGTGCATTTATTCATGAATCCCCACCTCCTAGTTCATGCAGTTATGCAGGTAATATAAGGCTGCATTCACTGCGTTTGTCACTGCATTCGAAGTAACGGTGGCGCCGCTGATGGCATCGATCTCATTGTCTTCAGAGGCTCCAGTCTTTGTGACCGTTAAGGAATCTGCGTTCTTTCCCACATACTGGTCCCGGAAGTCCGCCTCCTTTGCCTTTAAGCCAAGGCCCGGGGTATCGTTGATCTCACGGATCCCCACGCCGGTGATGGCTCCGTCTGCGTCAAAGCCCACGGAGATCTTCACGGCTCCTCCGTAGCTGTTGTTAGAAAGGGAGTTGATGACATGGCCTGTGACGGCTCCGCTCTCGTCCTTTCCTTCAAGGACGGACTCAATGGCAACGCTGCCGTAGCCCAGTCCCTCCAGCTCGCCGCTTTCTGTCAGGACAGCGATCTTTTCGGCAGAGCCCTCCACCTCGGAGAATTCTGCTGCGGTGGAAAGCACCTCTTTATACGTTCTGTTGTTTGCCTCAATGGTGGCCCGTTCGATGGGCGCCTTGGTGATGTCGTAGACAAAGCCCAGGCAGACGCCGGAGATCAGAGTGATCGCGAACAGGATCAGGGCATCTTTCATAAAACCGGATTTACTTGCCGCCATGTTTCTTACCCCCTTTGCCGAATGCTGTCGGGATCGTTACCCTCTCGATCAGCGGAACCAGCATATTGCAGAAGATGATCGCATAGGAAACGCCCTCTGCGCTGCCGCCGAAGATACGGAAAAGCCCTGTGAGGATACCAAGACATACGCCGAAAATGATCTGGCCTCTGGGAGTGATGGGGCTTGTGACATAATCCGTAGCCATGAAGAATGCGCCGAAGATCAGGCCGCCGCCGCAGAGCTCAGCCAGCACATAGCCCATGTCCTGGCGTCCGAAGATAAATGCGAACACAGCGAAGGTCAGGATATATGTAGCGGGGATCCGGATGGAGATCACCTTTCTCACCAGAAGGTACGCCGCACCGATCAGAAGGGCGATAACGGATACCTCACCGATGGTTCCCGGGATCTTGCCGATGAACATGCTCATCAGGTCATATTCGCCGCCGGCCTTGATCACTGCCAGGGGAGTGGCTCCCGCCACAGCGTCTGTCACAGGATCTGTGAACCGGGTCATGGAGCCTGCAAATGAGATCAGAAGGAAGCATCTTGCTGCCAGGGCCGGGTTCATCCAGTTCTGGCCAAGGCCGCCGTAAAGCTGCTTTACGACAATAATGGCAAACATGCCGCCCAGCACCGGGATCCATAAGGGGATCGTCGGGGGCATATTAAGGCCCAGGATCATACCTGTTACCAGGGCGCTGCCGTCGCTGATGGTGATGGGCTTTTTCATCAGTGTCTCAAACACATACTCACTCAGGACACAGGACAGCACCGTCGCTGCAACCACCACCAGGGAATAGAATCCAAACTGCATCACGCCCCAGATGGTGGCCGGGAGCATGGCGATGGCCACGTCATACATCAGATTCTGTGTGGACACGCTGCTGCGTACATGAGGCGATGATGATACATTCAGTAATTTACTCATTTCTTCCACCTCCTACGCTTTCTTTTTTCTCTCAGCCATCACAGCCTTGCGCATTTCCTTAAATGCCTGGGTAAGGGGTCTGTGGGCCGGGCAGATAAAGGTACAGGAGCCGCACTCACAGCACTCCATACCGTTTAATTTTTCAAAGGCTGCCAGATCGTGATGCTCCGCGGCCGTCATTAACATCTGCGGCACCACCCGTCCGGGACATACGTCCACGCAGCGTCCGCAGCGGATACAGGCTGTTTCAGCATTGGCTGCCACCTGGTCCTTTGTAAGGCAGGTCAGGGCCGATGAGGTCTTCATCACCGGGATATCGTAGGAGAAAAGCGCCTGGCCCATCATGGGACCGCCGGAAAGGACCTTCTCCGGCTCTTCCTTAAAGCCGCCGGCCGCCTCGATCAGCTCCTGGTAGTTGGTGCCCAGCCGTACCTCGAAGTTCCTGGGCTCCCGGATGGCGTCGCCTGTGACCGTGATGATCCTCCGGATCAGCGGCGTGGTCTCACACACAGCATTATAAATAGACACCACTGTGTCGATGTTGTCCACGATGCAGCCTGCGTCTGCCGGGAGCATGGTGGAATTGATCTCACGGCCTCCGGTGACGGCATAGATCAGGAAGCGCTCGCCGCCCTGGGGATACTTGGTCTTTAAGGTGCACACCTGGATCCTGGGCTCATCCTTTACAAGCTCAGACAGGATCCGGATGGCCTCCGGCTTGTTTTCCTCAATGCCGATGACGCCCTTTGCCTTATCAAACAGCTGGAGGATCACCTTAAGGCCTCCAACGACCTTCTCCGGCTGTTCTAACATGACCCGGTAGTCCGAGGTCAGATACGGCTCACACTCTGCGCCGTTTACGATCACGTAATCGATCTCCTCTTCGTTTTTCGGAGCCAGCTTGACGTTGGTGGGGAAGCCTGCGCCTCCCAGGCCCACGATACCGGCTTCCTTTACGATGTCGCGGATCTCCTGTTTGGAGAGAGCTGTGTAATCCCGCTTCTGGCCAAAGCCCTCCACGGTCCTGTATTCTCCGTCATTTTCAACGATAATGGACTGCACCATGCTGCCGTTGGCCATAAGACGGGGCTCGATCCCCTTTACGGTCCCGGATACAGAACAGATCACATTGGCAGAAATGAAGCCGCCGGCCTCTGCGATCTTCTGGCCTGCCAGAACAGTGTCGCCCTTGGCCACCAGCGGTTTTGCAGGAGCGCCGATATGCTGGGAAAGAGGGAATACCAGCTCGCCTTTCGGCTGGATCACCTGAATCGGCTTATCGGAAGACAGTTCTTTTCCCTCATAAGGATGAACGCCGCCTATAAATGTGCTCAGACCCATTTAACAAACCTTCTTTCTCTAAATATTCGTAATACCATCAGACTTCAGTATAGCATATTTCAATAAGATGTACAATTAGTAAACCCTTTGCATATTAACAAAATCGTAAGTTTTAGGCCCTTGTACTTAAAAAAATGCAAAATCAAAGGCCATGGACTTAACAATCTTAAGTCTGCACTTAAAAATGTTAAGTCCATGTTCAGGTTTATTCCAGTTCTGCCCTGCCCGTATACAGGCTGTAATACCGTCCCTTCTGGGCCAAAAGATCGTCGTGGTCCCCCCGCTCGATGATCTCTCCGTTCTCCAGCACCATGATGGCGTTGGCGTTCCTCACGGTGGAGAGCCGGTGGGCGATGACAAAGGTGGTCCGGTCCGCCATGAGCCGGTCCATGCCCCGCTCGATGTGCTTCTCTGTCCTGGTATCCACGGAGCTTGTGGCCTCGTCCAGGATCAGGATGGGAGCCCTGGAGACCGCCGCCCGGGCGATGTTTAAAAGCTGGCGCTGGCCCTGGCTCAGATTGGCTCCGTCGCTTTCCAGTACCGTATCATAGCCCTTGGGAAGACGCATGATAAAGGAATGGGCCGACGCCGTTTTCGCCGCCTGGATCACCTCTTCATCCGAGGCGTCCAGCCGTCCGTACCGGATATTTTCCATGACCGTTCCCGTAAACAGATGGGTATCCTGGAGCACCACAGCAATGTTCCTCCGCAGCTCCTCCCGCTTTATATGGCGCACATCCACGCCGTCGATGGTGATGGAGCCGGACTGGATATCGTAAAACCGGTTCAGCAGGTTGGTGATGGTGGTCTTTCCAGCCCCGGTGGAGCCCACAAAGGCGATCTTCTGTCCCGGTCTGGCGTAAAGGCTGATGTCCTTTAAGATCAGCTTCCCGGGATCGTATCCGAAATATACATGCTCCAGGGAAACATGGCCCTTCATCCCTTCCATGGAAACGGCATCCGGATCGTCCTCTGGCTCCGGCTCCTCATCCATCACCGCAAAAACACGCTCCGCGCCGGCCAGGGCCGAGAACACGTTGGAAACCTGCATGGAGATCTCGTTGACCGGTCTGGAAAACTGTCTGGAGAAGTTTAAGAACACGGTGAGTCCGCCCACGTCAAAATTCTTTATAACGCACAGGAGGCCGCCCACACAGGCCGTCAGGACGTAGTTGATCTGGCTCAGATTGTTCATCACCGGCCCCATCATCCCGCCCAGGAACTGGGCGCGGATCTGCTTATCCTTCAGATCACTGTTTAAGATCTCAAACTCCTCCTCCGCCACGTCCTCATGGCAGAACACCTTCACCGCCTTCTGGCCGGAAATGGTCTCCTCAATATAACCGTTTAAGGCTCCCAGGGCTGACTGCTGGGCATTGAAATATTTCTGGCTCCGGGAGGCCACGGCCCCTCCGGCCTTCAGCATCAGAGGGATCAGCACAAGGGTGATCACCGTCAGATACACGTTTGTATACAGCATGAGCCCCAGGGTTCCCACAATGCTCAGTGCCCCGGAGAAAAGCTGCACCAGGGTGCTGCTCAGCATATTTCCTATGGTGTCCACGTCGTTGGTGAACCGGCTCATCAGGTCTCCGCTGCTGCTGGTATCATAAAACCGCACCGGCAGCCTCTGCATCCTGGAAAACAGGTCGCCCCGGATCCGCAGGAGGGCATCCTGGGCCACGTCCAGCATGATCCTGGACTGGAGATAGCTGGCGGCCACACTGGCCATGTATACGGCCGCCATGACCGCCAGTCCCCCTGCCAGACCAGAAACGCTCCCTGCGCTTCCGTCCGCAGGAGCGATAAACTGGTTGATGATGGGCCGCAGCATGTAAGCGCCGGCCAGGGATGTTACAGTACTGATGAGGACGCAGAAAAATGCCAGCCCCATTTTCAGCCTGTCCTGCTCCAGATAAGCCATAAGCCGCTTTAATACTGCCTTCATCTCCCTGGGCTGTCCGCCTCCCCGGGCATTGCCGCCCCCTCTGGGGCCTCCGGGACCGGGGCCATGCCCATGGACAGGCCTCTGGGCGGTCCGGCTGCCGTAACGCCGTCTTAAGCTCTTCTCCCGTTCTGCTCTCAGTACGCTGCTCATGCTTCCGCCTCCTCTGCTCTATTTTCTCCAGTCTGGGTCACATAGATCTCCTCATAGGCCCGGCATGTCCTTAAAAGCTCCTCATGGGTGCCTGAGCCGATGATCTTTCCGTCGTCCAGCACCAGGATCCTGTCTGCGTCCTGGACTGAAGAGATCCTCTGGGCGATGATGATCCTGGTGGTATCCTTTAATTCATTTTTAAAGCTTTCCCGGATCGCCGCCTCTGTGGCCGTATCCACGGCGCTGGTGGAATCGTCCAGGATCAGGATCTTCGGCTTCTTAAGAAGGGCTCTGGCAATACAGAGCCTCTGCTTCTGGCCGCCGGACACACCGGCCCCGCCCTGGCCGATCTCTGTGTGATAGCCGTTCTTAAAGGCCGTCACAAAGCCGTCAGCCTGGGCGTTCACTGCCGCCTTCACAAGCTCTTCCCGGGAGGCGTCCTCGTCTCCCCACCGGAGGTTTTCCTCAATGGTCCCGGAAAAAAGCACGTTTTTCTGCAGTACCATGCCAACACCATTCCTCAGGTTTTTAAGGGAATAATCCCTCACATCCACTCCATCCACCAGGACCGCTCCCTCTGTCACATCATAAAGCCTGGGGATCAGCTGCACCAGGGAAGTTTTCCCGCTTCCAGTGGCTCCGATGATGCCGATGGTCTGGCCCGGCTCCGCCTTAAAGCTTATGTGCTCCAGGACCCGGTCGCCGCCCTTTCCATAACCAAAGGACACGTCTTTAAATTCCACGCTTCCTTTTTCCACCCTCAGTTCCTTCCTGGCCGCCTGGTCATCGTTAAGATCCACCACCGTATCCAATACCTCTGTGATCCTCTTTAAGGACGCCCTGGCCCTGGAGCTCTGTAAAAATACCATGGAAAGCATCATCAGGGACATGAGGATCTGGACGATGTAGGTGGTAAAGGCCGTCAGGTCTCCCACGGGCATGGAGCCTCCGATGATCAGGTTTCCGCCATACCAGACCACCGCCAGGGTGGTCACGTTCATGGCAAACATCATCACCGGCATGGTGGCGATAACGATCTTTAACGCCCTCATTCCGCTGTCCCTCAGATCCTGGTTAAGGCCGGAAAACTTCCCGATCTCAAAATCCTCCCGCACGAAGGACTTGACCACCCGCACGTTGGTAAGGGATTCCTGGATCCCGGAATTCAGCCGGTCCAGCTTTTTCTGCATGGCCTCAAACCGCGGGAAGGCCGTTTTCAGGATCAGCCCGATGGCCAGGGAAAGAAGGGGGATCACCACCAGCAGGATAGCCGCCAGCCTTCCATTCATCATAAATGCCATAAATAATGCCCCCACAAACATCCCAGGAGCCCGCAGGGCCATTTTTAAGCCCATGGTCAGTACATTCTGCACCTGCTGGATATCATTGGTCAGGCGGGTCACCAGGGAGCCCGTGCTGAAGCTGTCTATGTTGGCAAAGGAAAACTGCTGGACCTTTTTAAATACGTCTCTGCGCAGATCCGTGGTGAAGTTTATGGACGCCTTTGCCGCAAAATAGGAGCCCAGGATGCCTCCCACTGCCATACATACCACCACTGCCGCCATCAGAAGTCCCGTTTTTAAAATATATCCCGTATCTCTTCCGGCCACGCCGTTGTTGATGATCAGGGACATGAGCTTGGGCAGCGCCACCTCGCCCGCCACCTCTGTGAGCATCATGAGGGGGCCCATGAGAAAAGCGCCCAGGTACGGGGTGATGTATTTCTTATAACGCTTCATATCAGTTCCAATCCTCCTTTTTTGCCTGCTGGAGCATCTGCTCGAGATTTCCGGAAAGCTTCTGGAGACAGCTGTAAAAGCACTCCTTTTCCTCAGAAGAAAAGCCTGCGAACATTCCCTTTTCCACCCGCTTAAAAAGGTCGATGCTCCGCTCCACTTCCTTCCGGCCCTTCTCCGTGATCCGTATCTTATTGTAACGGTTATCATCCCGGTCCACGATCCGTCCCACATATCCGCCCTTTTCCAGTTTCTTTAAGGTCACGGCAACAGCTGCCGTGGACACGTTCTGGATCCTGGCCAGCTCCTTCTGGGATGCATCCGGATATTTATAGACGCACATCAGAAGCTGGTGCTGGACCCGGTACAGGCCGTCCTTATTTAAGTAGTGCTCCAGAAGCGTCCGGTGGCATTTTCCCACCCGCATGAACGCTTCTACGATCTTGTGATCCATGGTCTCCCTCCTTTTATTCCGGCAGAGCCTCCATCAGTCGATTAACCAATTAATAATTAACTAGTTAACTATCATAGAAATTATAATCCCCCCTGCCGCTGCTGGCAAGGGGGAAATTTGTGAAAAAAATGTGTTTTTTACTCTCCATCCTCTTTGGGAAGCTTCCTTTTCAGCATCAGGAAGCAGGCGATGTGGACCGCCCCTGTCACCACCCAGGTCACTGGATAGGAAAGGTACAGGGTCGTCAGGCTCCGGCTCCACTGGAAAACCGTGAAGATCCAAAGGACTCTCAGGCCGCAGACACCGATAATGGATACGCACATGGGGATCACGGAGCTTCCCAGGCCCCGGATACTGCCCACCATGGTATCCATGATGCCGCAGAGGAAGTATGTGGTCCCAAACACCGCCATACGCTTTAAGCCGAACTGAATCACCTCCGGATCCGAGGAATAGATCCGCAGCAGGCTCTCACCGGCAGCAAAGGCCGCCAGGCCCATGCCCAGCCCCACCGCAGTCACAACGCCGACGCAGGTGAGGGTGATCCGGCCGATCCTCTTATATTTCCGGCCGCCGTAGTTCTGGCTGGTAAAGCTTAAGTTCGTCTGGTAGATGGCATTCATGGCATTGTAGATAAAGCCCTCGATATTCTGGGAGGCCGTGTTTCCTGCCATGGCGATGGAGCCGAAGGAGTTGACCGACGACTGGATCAGCACATTGGAGATGGAGAATACTGCGCCCTGCATCCCGGCAGGAAGACCGATCTTGGCGATCCTCTTAAGCTTTACCTTACTGATCCGCAGATCCCGGATCCTGAGCTTTAAAGCGCCCTCGCTCTTTACCAGGCACCAGAATACCAGGCCCGCAGAGATCACCTGGGAGATCACCGTGGCCAGGGCAACGCCGGCCACATCCATATTCAGGGAAATAACAAAAAACAGATTCAGGACCACATTCACCACGCCGGCTGCCGTAAGGAAATATAAGGGACGCCTGGTATCGCCCACAGCCCTCAGAACGGCGCTTCCGAAGTTATAGAGCATGGTGGCCGGCATCCCGGCGAAATAGATCTTCATATAAATGGCGGATTTATCGATCACATCGTCGGGAGTGCCCATCAGCTCCAGGAGAGGCCGGGTCACAAGAAGTCCCAGAGCCACCAGGAACACGCCGGACAGCAGACTGATGGCTACGGCTGTGTGGACCGTCTCATTGACGTCCTGATCTCTCTTTGCCCCGTAATACTGGGCCACCAGCACGTTGACTCCCACGGACAAACCGATGAACACATTGATCAGCAGATTGATCAGAGCGCCGGTGGAGCCCACGGCCGCCAGAGACTGGCTTCCCGCGTAACGGCCCACGACGATCACGTCTGCGGCGTTAAAAAGAAGCTGTAAGATGCCGGACAGCATCAGTGGAAAAGAATAGATCAGGATCTTTCCCAGGACTGGTCCGCTGCACATGTCCATTTCATAGGATTTCTTCATTGTACCTTCCTCTTTCCTTTTATTTTTGTGCTGCCGGTGTCGGATCCCGACAAAAAAAGCTTTCCGACGGATCGGAAAGCTTTTACGGCTTTTAAAGAGAGCTGCTAACCAGAATCGAACTGGTGACCTCATCCTTACCAAGGATGCGCACTACCGACTGTGCTATAGCAGCGGGTTGTTTTCTTAAGCCTCAGTTATAATAACATACGTCTACGGATTTGTCAACAGGAACTTTAAAATTTTTTTTACATATCTTAAATTAAAAAACACAGAGGTTTTTTCATGCCAGAAAACAACGAGATCAGAACTCCCAGAGAAGGGGCCGGAACCGCCCCGGAAGAAACGAATGCCGGCGCAGCAGCGGCATGGCCGGATATTTCCGGTGTTCCTACCACGCCTGTGGCGCCTCCAGGCGGCGAGCCCGTGTGGCCGGACAATGACCTGGCCGGCGTTCCCACCACGCCCGTGGCGCCTCCAGGCGGCGAGCCTGTCTGGCCGGGAAATACGTTTCCGTGGCCGGTGCCTCCGGTCTTTCCCTTCCCTCCGTCCTCTCCCTATTCCAGCCAGGTCCGTTTCTTAAACGCCTCCACCAACGGCCAGGATCTGGACGTATGGATCGACGGAAGGAATATTTTTTCCGGTTCCACCTTCGCCACTGTATCCTCCTACATCCAGGTGTCCGACGGCTTCCATACCGTCACTGTGCGCCGTACCAACGGCCCGGCCCTGTACCGGAGGACCCTATCCTTCATTTCCGGGGAAAAGGTGACCATGGTGCTCCTTGACACGCCGGGAGGCATCACCCTGTCCCGTGTCTCCGACATGGGCTGCACCAATATCCCGGCAGGCTACGGCTGCCTCCGGGTGGCCAATATGTCTTACAGCGGCTCCAATTACGACGTACGCACCTTTAATAACCAGATCGTCTTCGGCGGCGTGGGCTTTAAAGAGGTGACCACCTTTAAGCAGACGGCAGCCGGAAACTATACATTTTTCGTCACCGCCTCCCAGGCGTCCCTTACGGGCTTTGCAGAGCTTCCAGTGATCCTCCTGACGGCCATCACCGGCGGCTGCTCCGCCTGTATGGTAAACGACCCGATCATGAGCTTTGGCATCAGCGTGCGGCCCGGCCGGGTCTATACGTCCTACATCATCGGAAATCCCTGGTCCAATCTGTACCGGGTATATACCCTGGAAAGCTGAGCTTCCAGGCCTATGGCACAAAACAGGCGGGTACATCAGACCGTACCCGCCTTCTCTGTTTCTTATTTTTTTCCCATCCTCTGTCTCACGATCTCATAAGCCAGCACACCGGCGGCCACAGACGCGTTTAAGGAATCGATCTGCCCCTGCATGGGGATGGAGGCCGTCATATCGCATTTCTCCCGGACCAGCCGGCTGACTCCGTCGCCCTCGTTGCCCACCACCAGGCCGATGGGGCCCGTAAGGTTCACCCGGTACATCACATCCCCGCCCATATCGGCGCAGACGAACCACAGGCCGCGTTTTTTCAGATCCTCGATGGTGGCCGCCAGATTGGTCACCTTTGCCACCGGCGTATAATTCAGCGCCCCGGCTGATGTTCTGGCCACTGTTGCCGTAAGACCGGAGGCGCGGCGTTTGGGAATGATGACGCCGTGGGCCCCTGCCAGATTGGCAGTACGGATGATGGCACCCAGGTTATGGGGATCCTCAATGCCGTCCAGAAGGATCAGAAACGGCGGCTCCCCCTTTTCCTCGGCAGCCTTTAACATATCCTCCACCTCTGCATATTCATAGGCTGCTCCATAAGCGATGACCCCCTGGTGGTGGCCCGTGTCAGACATCTGGTCCAGCCGCTCTTTGGGCACAAAGGTGATGATGGTATCGTGTTTTTTTGCTTCCCGCAAAATGCTCTTTACAGGCCCGTCCTGGCATCCGTCCAGGATAAAAAGCTTA
>OGWR01000529.1_pt1 | contig 34152 bp, 44 predicted proteins | sample 1576061 | NCBI WGS metagenome assembly OGWR01 (sample SAMEA3541511, study PRJEB24748) | human gut metagenome | biome: human gut; feature: human-associated habitat; material: faeces | place: China | collected 2012 | reverse complement strand
TTTCTCCGATTTTGGTGATTTTATTACGGTCAGCGTCCACGTAGCAGCCGCACATACGAGTGAATGTACAGGCTTCCTTTTTAAATCTTCTTTTAATTTCTAAAACATCCCTTTTGTTCATAAAATTTAATCCTCACTTTCTTCCTTTTCGTTTTCTTCCTCTTTGATCGTTTCGATTTCTGCGTTTAAATTCCTGCTCATGGCAGATAAGATTTTTACAATCATTTCGCTTTTTGTCTTATTATCAACCTCTCCGGCGGCATTCTTTTTCGCTTCCAGCTTGTCCCGGTATTTATCGTACTGTCTGGAATTGATATATCCAGCTTCGTACCAGCCGAAGATGTCATCATTTGAATAACACTTTTCGCCTTTGATCGTCACGAAAATCTCATTTACCTTTTCACGTTCTTTTTCTTCTTTGGTCTGATATTTATCTCTTAGCTTCTGTATTTCTTTTCTGATTGTCTCCAAGGCTGTTATTTCTGTATTGCTCATTTTTCATCACATCCTTTTAAAATTTTATCTAAGCAGGCATTCCAGCCTACACTCTTTGCAGATGACCAAAAGTTACTTATGTAGTGATTTTTGTTATGATTAATTTCTCTTTTCTCCGGCAACTCCCGAAGCTGACACCAATCTGGCTTTCCAACGTTATATGCATCTTCTTGTGTCACACCACATATTACATTTAATATTGGATTATCTCTTTCGAAAAAGCTACAAGGACAATCAGCGCAGCATTCCGGCATATCGTCCATTATCAATATTGCTTTAGGCATATTCACACTCCTTCCGGTTTCTCGCACCGCTCAAATTCAATTACCCACACCCACGGATTAGCATCCCAACCGTAGCAATTGAGGTCGGATTTCTTAATGGTGGAATCCCATATATAAAAAAACCAAGTGCTGTTGATGTATAATCAAAACATCCCTCTGCTTCTGCATCATCGTCTGTCATATCCTGCAACCGCTCCACTCTTACATCCGTAACCTTAAGCCAGATACGGGCGGCGTCTTTCGGCATGTAGATAGATGGTTTCCACTTTGTAACATCGGCAATGTCATTTCTTTGCCAATCTTCGTAGTAATAATATCCATTCGGAGCCTTTTTCCATGTTTCGCGGACGTACAGGATGTTGCCCGGCTCATACGGTGCTTTATATGCCGTCATTATCAATTCCGCATCCGTCATGTCGCAATATGGCTTAAACATCATCCTCTTGCCTTTTAAAAATTCATCAGGCGCAGCATTTTTACACTTGTCTGGCAACATTCCCAAAAACTGACGAGAACTTACCAACCGTCTGGTACAAGACTTTCTCTCATCCAGAATCGCCCGGACCATTTCTGTATTGAATAAAATCGGTTTAATTGCCATCTACTCCACCTGCCTTTACAATCTCAATAGCCTTTCCATAGGCTATAAGCATTCCTAATTCCTTTGGTTTATCATTTACAATATCATCAAGTACCCTATTTACTGGTACAAGGCTTTTCAGATTTTCCAACTGTTCCACGGCCTTGTCCGGATCGTAGGCGGTCGGCATATTGTTAATCACATCTTTTACCGCATCATAATCTTTCATGCTTTCAAGACGTCCACTTAAGTTGTCTAAAACCAACCCAGCATCAATCAGTCTTCCCATCGTTCGCCCTCCTGTTCCAATCATCAAACGATTTTAATACACTTTCCAGCATTGGCTTACTGACCATACAATTACCGCCATTGTAGTCACATTTACAGTCTGTCAGATACCCACATCCGATACAGATTGCTTTTGCAGCTATTGTTTTTGCTTTGTCAACCGTTAATGTTTCCGTCTGTTTCTCCATAGCCGCACGGCATTCTTCCACCGTGCCGATTGCACGGTACTGCTTCAGTTCTTCCAACCATTCAGCAAGTTGCTCATGTTCGTTTGCACATATAGTATTGCCATATGTAATGGCTTCTTTATCAACCGATTCTGGAATATACGCATTATCTTCGATTAGTCTTGCTGACATCTTTTGGCATTCAGCCACTTCTCTTGCGTGTGATATAGCTTCATCAATTGTCATAGTCACACCTCCAACAGTTCCGGGTTATCAATCATGTTGCCGATCACTTCAAAATTCTCTGAATCAAAATCATCCAGTTCCTCGTAGTAATCACAGCCCGGCTCATTCGTACACCATCCGTTTTCATGCCACACGACACACTTTCTCGTCTCATCTTCTGGAAACTCAACGTCGATATGCCCTGAAAGAATATCATTCTCAAAAATCCGTCTGCCGCTTTTATCATTAAGTCCTGTGCACTGGCAAATAGTTGATGGGTCTATCTCGTAAACAGCTTTTTTACTTGCGAAAACCGGTTTAAAAATAAGCGGTCTTCCTGCAAGTTCATAATAACTACCAGACATCCATTCTCCGTCATCAATGCACTTTCCGCGGAATAAATATCTATCTTCCATCCTTTTCCTCCATTTCTTTCAGCTTGGCTTCGGCTTCCTCACGAGTAAAGAATACCGATTTATTAATTTCGCAAATGCTGCAGTGTTTAGCTACGCTTTCACGTATGTAGTACGCCTTATCACTACAATTCTCGCAAAATCCTCTAAAACACATTCCAGACCGATTACTTTTGTTTTTTCCGCAACAATACTCGATGGAATACACTGGTGCATCTTCACTGATTGGCAGCCGCAGAAGTAATCCCTGTTTCTCGGCATTTTCATAGGTAGCAAGTTTTTCAATTGCTTTTATGGTGCTATCTATGATTCCATTTGCCATACAAGTTTTTGTGATATCGCCAAAATGCATTCTTAGCAGTTCAAGGTTCTGTATCATTTCTTCTATGCGATCCATGCTATCCCTCTCTTTCTACATTCAGCCTTGGCTCTGTCTAAAATCTGATAAAAATACCACTCTAATTGTTCCTTGTCCCTCTCTTTTTCGATCAAAACAGCGGCATCGTTCCAAGTCGAATCCGTCAAATTGATTCCTCCGGTGATATAGATATCATCGATCCTGTAAAATTTAAAATGCGACTCTTCTACCGGATAGACATTTATACGATAAGTGCCCATGATATCTTCCATTTCTTCTAATCTTTTTTTTCTATCGATCGCCGTCTCTCCATAATATGAATTGTTATATTTTTTCATCGGCGGCATTCCTACAACCATATCTGTATTGGTATCCATTAAGGTGTTCAGAAAATTCAATACCATAGATTCTCGCGTTTTAAGCTCTCCTAAGCAATTTTTAAATTTTTTGTCAGAAAATGATAAACCATATGTAGCGATCTCTACTCTTATATCTTCTGGCGGTTTTTCTCTGAGTTTGTCATATAACACGTCATTTAAAAAACTCATCAATTCTACTGAATTTAAAAAAATCATATTTCTACCTCACTAAATCCGTTATTTTAACAGATACCCCTTTATATTTACCGGTTCGACAATACTCTGCGGTATCAAAAAAACAAATGCATCCATCGTCTTTTTTTTCAAGTGCTATGCTTACACCATTGCTTACCAGTGTATTTTTTAACAACATCAGTACCGCTTCTATCTCCTGCTTGGTTTCATCTGTCATTTCAACTGTACCCTCTTCTTTCTACCTTTCTTCTCAAACTTGTCGCACATCCCAATCGGTCACCCACGCCTTAATCTGGTCTGTAAATAATATCCACACATGATCTCTGTCTGGTTGTTCTTGTATGCGTATTTACATTTCCGGCAGTATTTTATGCTTGTCTTTGTCATTTCTCCCATGTTAATAATCCTTATTTCACCGCTTTTCCTGTTACAATATCCCAATTTTCATCCTCAATAAACTGATTCCGAATAATCTCATCCGTCAGATAGTGTTCCTTACTCTTTGGCTGCTTGCGCCAATAGGAATCAATGTAATAGGCAACCCAATTCATAAATTCCTCAATTTTGGCATTTGAGAAACGGTAAGAATCTTTTAATGTCGGAATTGTCAGATACATTGTGGAGGCAAGCGCGCTCTCGATATTCCGATCTGCGCCAAGCACTGCCCGTCCATTTTTTATATCTGCCATATACAATTTTTGTGACATTGGGATTGATTTTACCCACTTGACCACATCAATTTTCTTTTTACGGCAATATGCCATCATGCTCTCGCTCGTTACCGCTTCGTCATCATCGTCCTGCCAAGATTTCCGACGCTCAACGGTTTTGCTATAAAAATTCGTGACCTGCTTAAACGTCATATCAAACTTGTCATACAAAATGGCTGTAAAAATATATCCCATGTGATTCGCGATATTATCTCCTAACTGGCATTTTGCTAATTCCTGCTTATAAACACTCGACGGAATTAACCTCTGTCTCTGCTGTACGTTATGCATTTGTTCACCTTCCTTGTATTTTTTATTTTATATTTCCACCCGCCATCATCTTTTCAATGATTTCCTCCTGCATCCGCTCTGCTATATGATCCCGGACTGATTCTTCTGGAAATGCGATCTGATATGTCCGCTCCTTGATCCGGTTCGTGATACGATCATCGTAAGAAAGTTTGTCCAGCGGATCATTACTCGTGAAAATCGTTACCTTCTGGTTTATGTACCGCTCATTGATGATCTGATACATTTTGTCATTTATCCAGTCCGCTGGTCTCTCCACTCCGAAATCATCAATCACAAGGATGTCTGTGGTGTAGAGCGCGTCCAAAAGCTGATTCTCACTGTATTTTGTATCTCTCTGCCATGTATTCTTGATCTCTTGCAGGATAGTCAGCGACACCGCAAATTTCACTGCATAGTTTTTCATCAGCTCATTTGCGATTCCGGCAGCAATCCTCGTCTTGCCGCTTCCCTTTGTCCTTGACCAGATATACAATCCCATGCCTCTTTCCTTCTGGCTCTCAAAATCATCCAGATAGGTTTTTATGATTTTGCAGGCATCTGACACCATCTTTTTACTTTCCTGCTTCCTGTACACATCCATTCGAAACGATCTTAGATCCATCCCACGGAATGCCTCCGGTATATCTGCGAATCGCAACCGCCTTGACATGACCGCTTTCTCACGGCATTTACACGGTACTGCTATTTCAACTCCGTCTTTTATTTTCAAGATCCACTCCCGACCTTCGCAAATTGGACACACATCAGAATCCTTGGAAGTCTCCGGTGTCTCCGCATTCCTGCATAAGTTCGTTGAGTGATTTTTCATGCGTTCCAGTATCTCTTCCAACTGGTCCATCGTTCTCTCCTTTCAGATACTGCATAAACAAGTTCTCTCGTAAAAAGTTCTCTGGCTTTTTAATATATCGCTCTGCTGTTTTCTCCCGTCTGCATATATCTGCATAATTCTGTGCGGCCAATACCAGATTATCTTCCGGTACACCAGCCAGTACCGCATTGCAGTATTCATTTTCAACAAGACAGCCAGTGCACCGTTTCGGATAGGCCGCGGCAAACTCTGCATACCGTTCCACGGGGGATATAGGGGGTGTATTTTGTTTATGTTTATGTCTTTGTTTATTAATAGGTTCACTTTGTGGTTCAAACTGTGGTGCAATTTGCAGTTCACTTTGTGGTTCATCTTGTGGTTCATTTTTACTGTAATTTTGAACCACAAGACTATTTATTTTATATTGTGCTGCAAGATTCCCACCGCGCGATTTCCATTCGATGAACCCATCTGTAGCAAGCTTGTTTCTCGCTCTCTTTAACGCTGATGCATTTAATCCAGACCGAAGTCCAAGGACTGACGAGGCTACCGTAAACGTATCTGGCCACCCTGCCTTATTCGCTATGGACATTAGCGCATGCCATAAGGCGATTGCAGTGTTGGGCTGCGGGTTTAGTTCGAGCCTGTCGTAAAATGCTTTTATCTCAGCTAAATAGTTCAAGTTTCCACCTCCCGAATCCGAACTTCAATCCGTGGATTTTCAGCATCTATACGAAATTCATCAGAGAATCCACAGATCTGCTCCCAGCCATCATTTTTTAATACATGGCAGTTAACTAATGCATCCTGGATCACTTTTCTGCCGAATGACGATATATTGTCCAGATCACGCCTTTTATTCTTTTCCACCCACAGATATTCCATAAATACTTTTTTATTGATATTTACGTCTCTCAGGCACTTTCTGATGCACACAGAAACAATAGCTTCATTCTGCTTTTTCATCTCTCCGCCTTTATATCTGCTTGCCTTATCCGCACGGATAAAATCATTCAAGTTATCCAGTCGTCCCGGTATTATCAGTAGGTACTCCAACTTTTCGCCACCTTTCAAATGTCATTTTCATATTTAAACGTTTTTTCAGTATCGCTCTTGCACGGTGCAGCTCTTTTGAAAGATATTCATCCAGTTCTTTTTCATCTACTGGATCTCCCGGAACTGGTCTGTAATATCCATTTCCAACATTGATAATGCAGTCATCCTTTGTATTTGCTGTCTCTATCTGCTTTCGCAGCTTTCTATCTTCAAATGGATTATAAAGTCTCGGTAATGGTTTCAAATGTCCGCAGGGAATGTCATTTATTGTCTTCATTAATCCCCTTTCTTCTCCGGGACTAACCCCGGAGATAATAACCAGCTTCCAATAATTCGTGATATATTATTTTCTGCATGAATAGGTTTCTTTCTGCCATTTGGCAAGGTGTTTCAACCCTATAAATCCTTTACAACAATTCCATAGACCTTATACATCTCTCTGAACCGGATCACTCCAAGGTTGTGTGCCAGTGTGTGGTGTTCTCGGCACAAACAGATTTTTTTATAACTGGAATCATCTACTTTTGTCCTGTCATTACCCATTCCGATTGCATCCTCATGATGAATCTCTCCATCTTTTCCGCAGATTGCACATTTTTTGTGTAACATGCAGTAGTAAAGATATCTTCCTATGTCATCTGTACGTTCTATTGCATTGTCAGAAAGCGGTATTCCGTTCTCTAGAGCAAATTCCAGTATCGTGTTGATAAATTCCCTCGCTGTGTCCATAGAACAGTTGGAAAGACTGAAATACGCATCACCGGTACGCATCATATGCTGATACTTCAATATCTCTTTCATTTCTTCTGGAAGATATCCTGTCCAATCTGAAATGTCTCTGATAGTTGCATATGCTTTTTTTCTCTGCTCTGCTGATATGTGCCTGCCATCATCAAACCTGATCTCGGCATTTCTAATTTTCTTTCTTTGGAACATGTCCCCAAGCTTCAGATCTGGAACAGATACAACCAAATCTGTTCCGTCTTTCTGCTCTCGGTATTGGTTAATCTTTACAAGCGCATGCATTATGCATCACCCTTTTTTCCGGCATTTGCTGCAATCGTGACTTCAAGTTTTCTCATGCATTTATTCCACTGATTAATATCAAGTTCCTGTAATGTATTTACATGAAACAGCTCAACAATTGTATCCATTGATACATCCGCTTCTTTCAGTTTTCCGAGTAGAACCTGATATTTCACATCATCAATTTTCTGAGACGGATATTGTTTAAATACAATGTTCATCTCCTGATCTACAATTTCTAATTCATCAATTTTGCCATCCGAGGAATATTTAATAAGATTTACAAAAAACTTATCTCTTGTAGAAGATTTTCCATTATTGTCTGTTTTAATATGACAATTGGCTGCCGGAATCCATATAAAAGGTGCCGTGTATAATTCTCTTCCAATTCCATGCTTTACACATGCCCTCTTAAATGCATCCGATGCTCGTCCCTTTTCTTTTGCTGTATAAGATGCAGTTCCTACATCCTCTTTAGAAATCCACATCTTCTTTTCGTTGTCCCATGCAGAAATAATGCAATATAAATCTCTATCGATTACTTCATATCTGTCCTGCCATCCGAGCGCTCCATATTTTTCATCAAGCCTTTTTTGTCCGTCTCTGGACGTGACATACAACAGCAAAGACAATCCTTTTTCTGAAATCTGCTGAACTCTGCAACTGATTTCATTTGCATTTAAAAAATTATTTTCCATTATCTTGCCTCTCAATCTTCGATATAAACTCTCATATCATCCAGGCAGCTATCACAATAATAATCTCCTCTAATCTGTACTGCTGTATCATCCTGGATGTGTTCACCGCAACATATACATTTTGGTCTACGCTCAAGCCATTCGCCTTGACTCCGATCTCTGTCTTTCCACAAATCGTAACTATCATTCATATCTGTGAGAAAATCCCTCCCCATCATCGTCTGTGTCGGTAATCAGCTTCCTTGTGCCATACACAAATTCACCATGAATACTTCCGTCGGTATGCCATGAGACTTCACCGGCTTCTATGCCTAAATCTTCCAGTGTTCTTTCAAATTCTGCCAGTGCATCCTTGAGTATTCCTAAATCCTTCCATGTCAAACTAGGCGCTGCCATTTAAAAATTCCTCCATTTCCATCTGTCTAAAATCTGTAGATAAAACCATGCATCTGACCGCTTTCTCACGCTGTTGATTCATGTACTGTTCGTCCCGGCATTCTTCACACATGTTTCCTTCGCCGGGATCTAAACTACATCCACAGATTCTGCATTTCCTGTAAATCATAAAATCACGCTTTCCAAAAATTTAACTACGTGTTATAATAAACGCAGAAGTACTTTTGTATTCCTACGTTTAAATAGCACCTGAGTTCGCCAAAACATTTAGGGTGCTATTTTTTTGTCCTCAAATTCCCAAAGGAACTCAACATCAGCGTCAAGCTTGTCCTTCCGGCGGATCATGTTAAAGTCTGCTTTCCGCTTTTCTTCCCGGCGGTTCTCCACGTCAAAGATCACAACTCCAATAAGTGCAATCACCGCACCGAGAGCTATTGCAATCAGCAGAAAAACATAATACATTCCATCCGCATCGAGCATTCCACCAAGAAACAGGATTCCAAGCCCTACCGCTATAAAAACTTTTGCCACATTTTTCATGATTTTTTGTTTTCCTCTTTTACGATCTCGTAATCACATTCGCTGGAAATTTTTATTTTTTTATTTCCGCTGTCTCTGGAGATGGAGTTGCCCCACATATCATGCACCGTGGAGTTGCCCCTCATATTCTGCACCGTGGAGTTGCCCATCATATTCTGCACCGCGGAGTTGCCCCTCATATTCTGCACCGTGGAGTTGCCCATCATATCATGCACCGTGGAGTTGTCCCTCATATCCTGCACCGTGGAGTTGCCCCACATATCCTGCACCGTGGAGTTGCCCCTCATATCCTGCACCGTGGAGTTGCCCATCATATCCTGCACCGTGGAGTTGCCCCTCATATCATGCACCGTGGAGTTGTCCCTCATATTCTGCACCGTGGAGTTGCCCCACATATTCTGCACCGTGGAGTTGCCCCACATATTCTGCACCGTGGAGTTGTCCCTCATATTCTGCACCGTGGAGTTGCCCATCATATCATGCACCGTGGAGTTGCCCCACATATCCTGCACCGTGGAGTTGCCACTCATATCATGCACCGTGGAGTTGCCCCACATATTCTGCACCGTGGAGTTGTCCATCATCGCTTTCACGTCTTTTAGCATATTTTTGACTTTGCATCGTTTCAACCTGTAATATCCACTGCTCAGTTCCTCGATTTCTTCATCAATTCTGACGTGTTCTTTCCACCAGTCCTTGACAGCTTTTCTAAACTCATCAAAATATCTATCCTTGTCGTTCTCGAACCATTCTGGCAGAATGTCCTGATCCACGTTTTCTTTCCAAGTGTCTGGATCTGTCCACCACTCTTCGTTAGGTGGTAAAAGTTCCACTCTCACGAAAACACGCATTGCATTTTCTATGTTGTCCTCAATTCCAAGGCTTTCCAGTAAATCACTGTGGCTGTCGTTTGCTCCCTCTGCTATTACACAACGATTTTTCAATATCAATCCGCTTTTAAATACGCACATTTTTCTTTCTACTCTCTTTCAAAAATGAATCTAATTTCGGTCGGAATATCAGATATGTGTGTCTGATACCGTCTGACCTGTTGCTACACCATATACACACTGTTTATTCATGATGCCTTGTCCTTAACCACAAGCTTAATTCCTTCCTGTCTTTCGTAAATCTCTAACAGAATGTCCATAATCTTGGCTTTCCTCTCTGGTGTAATTTCCATGTCTGCTTTGTTCATAAAAATCTCCTTTCTCATTATTTAACGCTCCCACACATGGCAATCTGCTTGTCAACTTCCGACTGTTTCTTTGAGATTGCCATACCATCCGCAACACCGAGAATGTAGTTGAAGTTTTCTTTGTCCAGCTGTGATACTGTTTCAGCTAGTCTTGTAAGGGATTCTTTCTGTTTTTCGCTCATCTGATCACTTCCTTTCGTGTTTTGTACTTTGTACATTATTAATATAGCACTATGTACATATTTTTGTCAATACTATTTTTTGTACAAAGTACAATTTTTTTATTTACTTTTTTAACATGTTGTAGTATATTATTAATAGGAGGTGAGAAAATGCAGAACCGATTAAAGCAAATAAGAAAAAAATTAGGTTGCAACCAGAATGAATTTGCAGAAAAACTCGGTATATCAGTTTCCAATATATCTAGCTATGAAGCTGGAAGAAGAAATCCGTCTGATGCTGTTATAAATCTGATATGCGAAAAATTTAGCATTAATAAAGAATGGCTAGAGACCGGAAAAGGCGAAATGTTCATTCAAAAGACCGAAAATGAAAAGATAGCTGAATTTCTTGCAGATGTTCTGAAAGCCGGGGAAAAAGACCAGAGATACAGATTTATAGCCGCTATCTCAGAACTGGATGAAAACGACTGGAACACAATCCAGAAGCTGGCAGAAAAGCTTGTGAAGAAGTAAAAAGAAAGACAAGGGCAATGCGCAAACCCTTGTCTTTTTCTTTTATCTTAAAAACCTCTTTATAAATGCATATATGGTTCGGAGATCATCCTCGTCCATGCACTTCTCTATTAATTCTATTATTTTTTCTTTAAACTCTCCCATATCCAATACCACCTTTCTATTTGATACATAAAGTATACGAACGTATGTTCGAAAAGCCAATAACGCATCCATTTGTTTTTTATCCTAAACTTTCATTTTGCAAAAAAATGTCATAAAATAATGACAAAAATGTATTGTTTTATAATCATTTTGCTTTATAATGATGATATCAAAAGAAAGGAAAGGTATAAACGTATGGAACAAAACACAAAATTCTGTAAGCATTGTGGAGAGAAGATTGATATTGATTGTGTAGTATGCCCTAAGTGCGGAAAGCAAGTTGAGGATATTAAGAATTCAACCCCTGAAAGTATAATTATCAATAATAGTGCTAATTCTTCTTCTAGTTCTGCAGCTCCTGTTTATTCGAAAGCACCAAAAGCAAAAAACAAGTGGGTTTCATTCTTTTTGTGCTTGTTTTTAGGATGGTTTGGAGTTCATAAATTCTATGAAGGGAAAATTTTATTTGGAATTTTATATTTATTAACTTTTGGTTTATTTGGTGTCGGAGTTGTAATTGACCTTATATTAATTATATTGAAGCCAAATCCATATTATGTATAAAAATTATGCCCATCTATTAATATGAGGGGTTTTTTAAGGGAGTTAAAAATGAACATAGCAATTTATCCAAGGAAATCAAAAAAAGATGATAATTCAGAATCAATGGAACAACAAATAGACGATTGCAAAAAGTACATTAATAAAACTTACCCTGATGCAAATATAATCGTTTATTCTGGCGATTATGCGATCACAGGGCATAGCACGGCAAAAAGAAAGGACTTTCAGCGCATGATGGATGATGTCAGAGCAGGAAGAATCAATGCAGTTGTCATTATGAGATACGATCGTATAGCAAGAAATATGAGAGATTTCTGTAACCTCTATCACGACATGGAAAGCGCAGGATGCAACTTGATATCAGTAAGTCAGCAAATCGATACTTCCACGCCATACGGAAAGAACTTCATGTACCAGATGGCAAACATGGCAGAATTAGAATGGGCGGTCATATCTGAGCGATACAAAGACACCGCAGCTTATAAAATCCGTGAAGGGAAAGCTTACACTGGTAGGGTGCCCATAGGATTTAAAATAGAGAAAATAGATGGTGTAAAGAAAGTCGTACATGATAATGAGGAACAGACAAGGGCTATATTTGATTATTTATTAGCAACCAAAAGCAAACGTGGTACTGTTCTGTGGGTTCGTGAAAACTTCATCCCAGATTTTACCAGACACAAATTGGACACAATGATCAAATCAGATCTGTATATTGGAAAAGTAAGGGAGAATGACCATTTCTGTGAGCCTTATTTCACTAAAGACCAAATGGAAGAAATAAGAAGTATCAATCAGATAAAATATGCTCCGTCCGGTCATATATATTTATTCAGTGGGTTATTCCGCTGTCCTATATGTGGCAGGAAAATGGCAAGTTTTTACAGCATAGACAGGAAGACCAAAAAGCACCGGCAATATCAAAGATGCTGGTTCGGTGGAAATGAGAAATTGCACAAAACAAAATTAGTGTCAGAAGCAAAAACAGAAAAATATCTTCTTGAAAATCTTGATGCAGCATTAAAAAATCTTGAATTTGATGTAAAAAAAGAAGCAGGTAAACCAAAGCGCAATTTGAATAAGAAACTTAATGATGCGATAGGGGAGCGTGACAGACTTAATTACCTTTTTGAAAAAGGAAGAATTGATATTCCAGAATACGAAAAGAAATACAGTGTATTATCAGAAAAAATAAACTCCATAAATGAGGAGTTGTCAAACAACAAAGTTGTAAGGATTGAGGAATTTAAGAAGCAGATCCCGGAAGACTGGAAAGAACTTTACGAACAACTAGATCAAAAAGGAAAACAAGAATTTTGGCATAGAATAATAAAAGAAATTTATTTGAATGAAGCCTTTGAAATTACTGGCTTTATATTTTATATCTAGGACTTGTACTAAATAACTATTTCCTAGCGGGAATCTGAATTGTTTTTCTGCGCTGGCAAAATGACTTGAAGTCATAGTCACGACGTGATCCGCATAGCCGGCCGCTACACACATCGCACCGAGAGACAGCGATTCCCCACAGGTACTGCAGGCTCCGTAAAGTCCAAAGAGCGGTACCTGAAAATCCAGCACCCCAAACGAGGTCGCCATGGTCTGCCCCAAAAGATCGCCTGCGAAAAGATACCGGATGTCCTCTTTTTTTAATCCGGCTCTGCCGACCGCCATGGTGAAAGCTTCTTTCTGCAGCGTGCTCTCTGCCTCTTCCCATGTGTTCTGACCAAATTTATCGTCCTCACCGATCACATCAAAATGACCTGCCAGAGGTCCCTCTCCCTCCTTTTTTCCAACAATATTTGCCGTGCTGATAATAAAAGGAGCCTCTGTAAAACAGAGGCTCTGTTTTCCCTTCTGCATATTCGTATCCACACTTTCTTTTTCTTTTAGTATGGATCAGGGAAGTTTTTCTTATTCTCTTTTTCATCATTTTCTTATCGTTTTTGCAATCGCTTCCGGTGATAACTGTAAAAAAACACAAAGCTCTAAAAACTCTTCGGCAAGCAGAGGTTCTTTATAATCCGGATGCAGTTTTTCTTCCGGAACTTGTGTCTGTTCTGAAATCTCAGATGCTGAAATTCCTTTTTCCTGCATATAAGCAAGGATATATTCTGTCACTCTGGATTTATTCATGCGCTCCGCTCCTTTTCTCATGTGTTCTTCCCGATATATGCAGACCTCATCATGCAAGCATGTTCGGTCTACATATTCTCGATTGGCACCGCTCATTGCTTACGCACATTATATTCTTATAATTCAAGACTTTCAACCATATTTTCCCATATAATCAGAATTAATTGACGGTCTAAAATATGTGAGATATGATAACCATAATAACTTTTTAAATTTCAGAAACAGGGGATTTTTATGCGAAATGAATTAATTCCAAAGGTGTTAAAAGAATATAGAAAACGAAATCATTACTCAGTGAAAGACGTATCGATCAGGCTGATGGAACATGATATTGATGTTGCACCGAAGACGATTTATGGCTGGGAAAGCGGACAGGCACAGCCGACGGCGGACACACTGCTCTTACTGTGCGAGATATACAAAATCCCGGACATCCTGAACTCCTTCGGTTACGACCAGCCTGATGATCCGGCAGCTTCCCTGACTTATCATGAGCGTGAGATCATCTACGCCTACCGCAACCGCCCTGAGTTACAGCATGCGGTCGACATTCTGCTCGGATGTGATTAGGTATTTTGTTTCCTGTGATACAATCTGATCTGTGCGATGTATAAATAAAAAAGAGGTTTTTCTGTAGAAATAACTGTTTTCAGGATTTTTGCAGGAAAACTTTTTTTGTGCTCTTTTTCCCCGGCTTCTTACAAATCCAGACAGGCACACGGCTGTTTCCGTGTATATCATTTTATTTTCACAGGTTGCAACTTTGCTTTAAGAAGTATAGAATAGAAGATACTCTGCGGTTTTATGGTAGTTCCGTAAAACCGTTTACCGCAGGACATTATTAAGGGAGATTTATTTATGAACGCTTTCCAATTTATCTTTCAGTATATCAAACGGCATAAAGTCCAGTATACGCTTGGTATCATCACGCTTTTTGTGGTAGACTTTGCCAATATTTTTATTCCGAAACTTACCGGTGTCATCACCGACGGACTCACTGCCCACAGCCTTGACTGGAGCGGAGTCAGATTAAATCTGCTTTACCTTTTTCTGCTTGGACTGCTGCTTGCGGTCGGCCGTTTCTTCTGGCGGTACTTCCTGTTTGGAGCTTCCCGCTCCATCGAAAAAGAGCTGAGAAACGACATGTTTTCCCATCTGGAAAAAATGGATGTGGAATATTACAACGAGCACAAAACCGGTGACCTGATGACACGTTTTACCAGCGATCTGAACGCGATCCGCATGGCGATTGGACCTGCCGTCATCTGTGTGTTTGACGCCTCCGTCATGACCCTTATGGTCATTTTCCAGATGATGTATTATGTCAGCGTGAAGCTGACACTGATCGCAGTCATCCCAATGCTTTTCATTTTATTTGGCGAGATTTATTATGGAAAAATCATCCGTCCGCGCTTTACTGCAAGGCAGGAGGCTGTTTCCGATCTCACCGACTACGTGCAGGAAAGCTTTTCCGGTATCCGTGTCATCAAGGCGTTTGTCCGTGAGAAGGCACAGCGTTACCACTTTTTAAAAGAAAACGAAAACACCATGGAAAAGAACTTAAGCATTGCAAAGATCCAGTCGATCGTCATTCCACTTTTAGATGTCATCATCGGGCTTTCCTCGCTGCTTACGCTCATTTACGGCGGCTATCTTGCGCTGGTCGGGGACATCACGCTTGGACGCTTTGTCGCTTTTAACCAGTATATTAACATGCTTGTCTGGCCGATGTTAGCCTGCGGGGATTCCGTCAATATGTTTTCGCAGGGTGCTGCCTCCATCCGAAGGATCCAGGAGATTTTCAAAGAACAGCCTGCCATTGCAGACACCGACAAAACAAAGGATGTGGACGACATTAAGGGCGAAATTGATTTTCATCACCTTACCTTCATCCACCGCGGCCACAGCGAACCGACTTTAAACGACATCACCCTGCATGTGCCGGCAGGAACAACGCTTGCGATCATCGGGCGCACCGGAAATGGGAAATCCACACTGGTAAATCTCCTGCTGCACCTTTACAACACGAAACCGGGCATGCTTTTCATTGATGGAAAGGACATTAACACCATTCCTTTAAAAACACTGCGTGAAAATATCGGATACGTTCCGCAGGATAATTTCCTGTTCTCGGACACATTGAAATCCAATATCGCATTTGGCGCTGAAAATGATGATATGGAAGCCATCCAGTCCGCAACACGCGCTGCCTGTATCCATGAAAATATTGTCCAGTTCCCGGACGGTTATGAGACAATTGTAGGTGAGCGCGGTGTCACCTTATCCGGCGGTCAGAAACAGCGGAGCTCCATTGCCAGGGCTCTGATGAAAAATGCACCGATCCTGATTTTAGACGACGCCCTCTCCGCTGTCGATACCGACACCGAGGAACACATTTTAACGAATTTAAAGAAAAACCGGGAAGGAAAGACGACCATTCTCATTGCGCACCGCATCTCGACGATCCAGAATGCAGATATCATTATGGTGTTAGAGGACGGCACTGCCGCCGAGATTGGAAATCACGATTCCCTTATGGCAAAACACGGGATTTATTACGATATGTTTGAAAAACAGCAGTTAGAAGCCATCCACGGTGAAGCCGGAAAAGCGCTCATCAGACAGAATTATCCAGCTTCAAAAACAGGAAAGGAGGACGCATAACTATGAAACGTTTACTGGCCTATTTAAAACCGCACAAATGGGTTATGACTGCTGCGACAGTCCTCGTCCTCTTTATCATCGTGGTAGAACTTTACCGCCCGATCGTCATCGGTGATGCGATCGATGATTATATCAACGGCTATTACGCACCGTACATCGAAACCACTGCGGATGCGCCGGGTGCTGTTCCTTATCATGACACTTACCTGACAAGAGATTTTGAAGCGGCAGACGGACAGAATTACGATCAGATTCTTCTATATAATAATCAATATTATATGGCAGAAAATCTTTCATCCGAAGAATGTGATGCATTAAAAAATGCAGATGCCGCCACACTTTCATCTTATGTAAACCAAAGTGCAACGCCTCTCACAAGGGACGACTTAAAAGATTTGCGGCATTATGATTTTGCCGGCATTTTGAAAGCGGCCGCCCTCTATCTGCTGCTTCTGCTCACCGGATTTGTCTTAAATGCATTAGACACCTGGATTTTGCAGAAAATGGGACAGGAGATCATTTACCAGATGCGTGAGGAGGTATTTACCCACATTCACAGCTTATCGTTAAACTTTTTCAACAATACGCCTGTGGGAAAACTTGTCACCCGTGTCTCCAACGACACCGAAGCGGTCAATGAACTTTTCTCCACCATTTTGGTAAAACTCTTTAAAAACATTGTAAAAATTATCGGATATGCCGTTGTCATGCTCTCCATTAATGTCAAAATGGCTCTCGTATCCTTTGCACTGCTGCCGCTTGTCACAGTGCTGACCTTCTTTTTCCGTTTTATGTCAAGGAAGGCATACGAGCTTACAAGAAACCGCATTACCGACTTAAACACATTTTTATCGGAACACCTCTCCGGCATGAAGCTCATCCAGATTTTTGCAAGGGAAGAGGAAAAATATGCACAGTTTGAAAAGAAATCCGAAGATTTATACAAGGCAAACTGGCGTGAGGTTATGACATTTGCGATTTTTCGTCCATCCATTTATCTGGTGTCCGTGCTTGCCATGATGCTTGTGATTGGAACCGGAAGTGCCGGGGTGTTAAACCAGACGCTCTCGCTCGGAACGCTGTTTATTTTTATCACCTATATTTCCTCGTTTTTTGATCCGATCCAGGAACTTGCAGAACAGTTTGGTACCTTGCAGTCCTCTCTCGCCTCTGCCGGAAAAATTTTCTCCATTTTAGACGAGAAACCGGACATTGTAAAACCAGCGCACCCGGTTGAAGTCAACATCAAAGGACGCATCGAATTCCGTCATGTATGGTTCGCCTATGAGAAGGACGATTATATTTTAAAAGACATCAGTTTCGTCATCGAACCGGGCGAAAAAGTTGCATTTGTCGGTGCTACCGGAGCTGGAAAATCTTCTATCTTAAATCTGATCGGACGATACTTTGACATCCAGAAAGGTGAGATTTTGATCGACGGCGTCAACATCAAAGACATCGACACTGATGTGCTGCGCGCCGCGATTGGGCAGGTACAGCAGGATGTATTTATTTTTACCGGGGATATTAAGAGCAATATTTCACTGGACAATGAGAATATTTCCATTGAGGACGTGAAACGTGCCGCAGAGATCGTGCACGCGGATTCCTTTATCGAAAAAATGCCGGGCGGCTATGATGCCCCTGTCACAGAGCGCGGAAGCACCTTATCCGCCGGACAACGACAGTTACTCTCCTTTGCGAGAACCCTGGCTTACGATCCGACCATCCTTGTCTTAGACGAGGCAACTGCCAATATCGACACGGAGACCGAGGCTCTTATCACAAGTGCTCTGGCAAAACTCATGGAGGGCAGAACTACGATCATGGTTGCACACAGACTTTCCACGATCCAGCATGCCGACAAGATCATTGTCATGCATCAGGGACAGATCAAGGAAGCCGGCACCCATCAGGAACTTCTCGCCCAGAACGGACTTTACCGGAAATTGTACGACCTGCAGCTTGTGGAAGCGTAGCAGTTCAATTTTTGTAACGACAGTTTATATGTCCGCCCCGGGAGCATGAACATCTGAGCTGGCATAAAAAACGTTGTGAAAATTGCGTAAATTTGTAAATGCTGCTTTTAAGCTTAAAGTTTGTGTACATTCCCAAATGGACTGTCGCGAAAGATTGTACGTCTATGAAATTCTTTCTGCTCATGAATCTAGCGTAAGTAAATACAGCCTCCCAGCATTGGTTATTCAGTGCAAAAATCAAATGTAAACGAGTGATTTTTGCACTGCCTTCTGCTGGGAGGCTGTATTAACTTACACACGATTCAATCGCGAAGAAAGAATTTCATAGACGCACAATCTTTTGTGACTGTCCATTTGTTGAATGAACACAGACAATCAAAGAAGCTTAAAAGCAGCATTGACAAATTAGCAATTTGATACCGTTTTTTATGCCGGCTCAGATGTTCATGCTCCCGGGGCGGACATATTTAAATTTCCTCAAAAATTGAGCTGCTATCATTTCCATAGCTGAATCCACTCCATCTCAAGCTTCGGTTTCACAACCTCTGTTTTGATCTCGTAGTATCCCTGTTTTAATTCCACACGGCAAATCTTCTGCGTGTTCGATCTGCCTTCCGTGCCGCTCGTCTGCAATGTGAAGAATAATTCATCGTTGAGATAGAGGTTTGCGGCTGCCTGTGCCAGATTGGACTGCGGAGAAATAAATTTTACAACAACATTGTATACACCAGACTGGTTTACATAAATCTTCTGTGACACTTTATCTTCCGGAACAATGCTTATATCGCTTTCCCCAGTTGCCCCTTCTGATCCAGCCCCCTGCAACGGCTCATATGCCTTCACTTCCTCCAACGGTCTTAACGGACGTTTCATAACCGGAGCATTTAAAATAAACCGACAGATATTTTTTGCAGAGCGCTGCAACTCCCCAATGGTCAGCTTTCCATTGTCCAGTGCCTCCAAAATATCATCGCCCATGGCATTGATTTCCGCGCCGTTATTGTTGACTACCATATAAAGGTCATTCTGGGAGCGCACCATCGAAGAAAGTGCATGATGATCCTGCTTGCCACCTTTTACAACATCATTGACACTTGCCCACCAGTCGGTCATGACAATGCCTTCATACCCCCACTCTCCTCTTAAGATCGTGGTATTTAAATCATAATTGGACGATGTCCAGTGTCCATTGATCGGATTATAAGATGTCATAATAGAGGAGGCTTCCCCTTCTTTGACTGCAATCTCAAATCCTTTCAGATAAATCTCACGCAGTGCACGCTCTGACACAACAGAATCTACTGTATGTCTTGCCGTCTCCTGGTTGTTCGCCGCAAAATGCTTCACCGTTGCAAAAGAGCCGCCTTTTTTGATTCCCCTTGTCACTGCTGCCGCAAAACATCCGGTCACATAAGGATCTTCACTGAAATACTCAAAATTGCGTCCGTTCAACTGATAGCGGTGGATATTAATTCCAGGTCCGAGCAGAGTGTCTACTTCGTTTGCAACCAGCTCTTTTCCTTCCATCACATAAAGTTCTTCCATCATTGGAATGTTAAACGAACATGCAAGCAGTGTTCCGATTGGAAGCTGTGTTGCCTTCAATCCGCTCTCCATACGGATACCGGAAGGTCCGTCTGCACAGCAGGCAGCCGGGATTCCATATTCATACAGGCGGTCGCTGACACCTCCAAATGTGGATGCCGTACCCGGTGTTACTTTCGGGCTGCTCATTCCTTCCCCGCGCACGATCGTGGCAAGTTCCTCTTTGGTCAATTGCGCGATAAATGTATCCAAATCTGCTTTTCCCTCTGCAACATCCGCAAAGCGTATTCCTTTGTCTCCGGTGATTGCAAGCTGCTCCGGCAAATGCGCCTCAATCCGTTCCTGTAACCGGATGGTCTGCTGCGGCACTGCCTCCTTTTCCTGCTGATAGCTTCCATCCTCCCGGCTCTGTCCCGGACGGATGCGCTCAAATGCTTCTGTCGGTGCGAGTGCTTCCTGCAGGGCTTCCGTCACACAAAGCTCTTTTACGATATATGCTCCTTTTCCATCCACATCTGCGATTTTCGTATTCCGCACACTATTACCCACATGGAATACGTAAGCACCTGCCTCTGATACATAGCAGGACTTGTGGCCTGCCACACCGGAATCATCATATGAAGCAAGATTTTTTACCGGAATGTGCAGTGTCATTTTCTGTTTTTCTCCCGGAGCCAGCTCCTTTGTCTTTGCAAATGCTTTTAATTCTCTCGCCGGTTTTCCAAGTTTTCCCTGCGGTGCCTGCACATAGACCTGTACGACCTCTTTTCCCCTGCAGTCTCCTGTATTTTTCACACAGATGGTAATCTGCACTTCTTTTCCTGCACATGTTCCATTATCAATCGATACTCCGTGACTGCCCCAGGCACCTCCGACTTCGGATTCTTCTGTAACCGTCTCTGCTTTTAAAATTTCAATGTCAAACTTCGAATAGGAAAGTCCAAAACCGAACTCATACATGACTTTTTCCGGGCAGAATGTCTCAAAATAGCGGTATCCCACATAGATATCTTCGGTGTAAAAATTGCGCACAGTGTCTCCGAAATCGTTCGCCGCCGGATAATCTGCCAGTGAACATGCGATCGTGTCCGTCAGTTTTCCACTTGGAGACACTTTTCCACTCAAAACATCCGCAACTGCATTTCCACTCTCCATGCCGCCCTGCCAGATATAGAGCACGGAACGGATATGATCCTTGTATACAGGATTCTTAAGCCAGCTCATGTCTATGATATTCGACACGTTCAAAAGCACTGCGACCTGTTCAAAATGCGCTGTCAGAACCTTCAGATTTTCAAGTTCTTCCGGCGTCAGAAGGTAACTGCCCGCCTCATTTGCATAATCCTTATCTTCGCCTGCAGTACGTCCGATAATAAAAATCGCTTTCTCTGATTTTTCTGCTGCGGCTGCCGCAATCTCCTCTGTGATAACCATCTCTTTCTGGTGCCACGGCTCTGCTGCCCAGCCGCCACCGCCGTTGTCAAACGGGTGGTCTTTTAACCACGCTCTGTAAATGTCTGCCAGCTCCTCATTCAAAGTAAAGCTGCCGCTCTCTCTCATTCCATCATAAATATTCACCGCATAAGGCACGTTGACAGCTCCGCCGGAACCAGTCCCGCTGCGGTAAGTCTCAAACTGGCACCTGCCAAACACAGACACCATCTCTTCCTTTTTCAATGGGAGCATGTGACCTTCATTTTTCAATAAAACGGCTCCCTCTGCGGCTGCCGCCCTGCAATATGCTCCAAATCCTTCCAATGGTACTCCGATTGTACTCATACTCATCTGCTTCCTCCAAATACGTTTCTATTTTTATTTTAAAATGTTTTCTTTCACATCACATATTCTAGTAAAATCTTCTCTTCCATGCTATAATTTTTCTATTCAAAAATATAACAATTTTGTCATTGGAGGTTTTCTATGGATTATCCGGAAGAAAGAAAACAATATATTGACGGCATCGCCTGCCAGTATCTCTGTCATATTGAAAAAGCAGAGAAACCGGGCAATGTATTTTCCGCTCATTTTCATTATTATATTGAAATGCTCTATGCGCTTTCCGGTCATTTCCGTATTTATTTAAACGGAATTTACCACGAATTTGCGGCAGGGGATTTTGTACTGATCAATTCCAGGGAAGTGCACCAGATCGACGCGCTCTCATCAGCGGGCGGCTCTTATATCGTGGTTCGTTTTCTCCCGGAACTCATTTACGACGGCATGACGCAGAGCCACTTTGAGTTAAAATATCTGCTTCCATTTATCACCGAAAACAGCATTTACGAAAAAGTAATTTCTTCTTCCATATTAAATGCAAAACACTCTGCCATCCCGGGACTTATGAACGAGATTATCCGGGAATCTGAGGAAAAACAATACGGCTACGAGCTTGCGATCAAAAATCACATTGGCGGTATTTTTCTTTGGCTGCTGCGCTACTGGCATGCAAATGGCGAAGAACCGCTTCTCGAAGATTTTGAAAACCAGCAGTTAAAACAGCAGCTCTCCCCAGCCCTGACCTACATGATCACCAACTATGAAAAATCTATCAGTGCAGCGGACATGGCAAAACTCTGTAATTTGAGCTACAGCTATTTTTCCAGAAGTTTCAACCGGCTTTTGCATATGAATTTCAGTGATTACCTGAATGAGATCCGCATCCGGGAAGCGGAAAAGCTGTTAGTCTCCACTACCCAGAACGTGACGGAGATTGCATCTGCGGTCGGTTTCTGTACCACAAGTTACTTTATCAAACAGTTTACCAAATACCTGCATATTTCTCCCAAACAATACCAGAAACAAATGCGCCAGGGACAGAAAGATTTCATTGCATAACCACGCAACACAAGATATAATAGTTTGCAGTGTCCAGTGGTTCCTTAACGGTGATTGGCGGTGCCGGACTTGTCATCGGCTCTTTTGTATCCGGTGGTACTGCAACTCCAAACTTTACCCGATTCGCAAAGTCTGAATATCTGGACTACAAACGACAATGCCTTATATACCGCCGGACTCGGACTTGCTAATATCTTCCATCAGAAGAAAAAAACTATGGTACTGATCTCCGGTATCATTGGAACGATTTTATCCGTCTGGTTATACTATAACTTCTGTAACTGGTTAAATGTATTAAACTGGGGGATTTCCTCCATCAATGGCATGGTGGTTGCTGTCGTCTGCTACCTGATTGGATATTTTGTGAAGAAAAATCAGAGATAAATAATACGTCCTAATTCTGCTGAAGTTCTGTGTGAGATGGAAATGACAGTGCGGTCTTTCGCTACACGCTTTAACGCCAGCAACACTGCCTTTTCCGTCTCTGCATCCAGATTCGCCGTGATCTCATCAAACAGCAGCATTTGTGGTTCCGCCACTGCGGCTCTTGCAATGGATAAGAGCTGCCACTGTCCCTGCGAGAATAACTCCGGCGTGCATTTCGTGTCATATCCGTTTTCAGAGCTTTCTATCACATCGTCTAACCCGGTCAGCTCTGCCACTGCTTTTACGCGGTCTGCCGGAATGGTTTCATCATACAGCGTGATCTGATCGCGCACCGTTCCCGGAACCATGTGGAAGATCTGTTCTACATAGCCGAACAGTTTCCGTTTCTCTTCCTCCCGGACTGTCACTGCCGGTCTTCCGTGGATCAAAACCTCTCCGCCCTGCGGTTCGTAAAGTCCTAAGAGAAGTTTTAAAATCGTACTTTTTCCTGCCCCGGTTCGTCCTGCGAGTGTTACCTGCTCCGCGTCCATGACCTTTAAATTCAAATGGTCTAAAACGACATGTTCATCATAACCGAAGGTCACATCCCGAAACTCGACAAACGGAACATCTGCTGTTTTATTTTCTGAGTGTCCCCCAGCCATCTGTTCCACGCATTCTTCTGCTACTGTCTCGCTGTCTTTTTCCACTATCTGCTTCTCCTCAAGTGCAAAAAATTCATTGATCCTGTGGATTCCGGCAATCGCAGACTGAATCGTCTGAATCTCCATTCCGAGGCTCTCCACCGGGGAGAATATCTGTGAGATATAGTTGATGACCGCAACCGCAGTTCCGGCAGACATTCCAAAGAAGGTCAGTACCGTGTGGTTTCCGGACGCGGAAAGCAGCATGACAACTGCGACAACCACCGCATTCAATATCAGTATCACCGGGGAGTAAACCGCATCATAAAAATTGGTGCGCTCCATCGCTGCATAACTCTCCCCGATATAAGTGTCGTAACGCTCTTCCATGTATGCTTCCTTTGCAAGACAATGGATTGTGCGGATATTGTGAAGCGTCTCCGGCACATGACCGGATGCCCGTCCAACAGCCTTTCGGTTTTCAATCTGCGCCGCCAGCATATTTTTCTGGACATGTCTGGTAAACCAGAATAAAAACGGCAGCAACACCAGCAATACCAGCGTCAGTCCACGGTTTTGAAACCAGATCACGACAAGGATACTGATAATCTTACATACATCCGCAAACATACTGATAATCCCGGAGGTAAACAGATTTTCCACCGTGTCAACATCCCCGACAAACCGTGACACCAGTGTTCCCGGCTCCTGCTTATTCACGCTGTCTGCCGTCAGACTTACAAATTTATCCATCAGGCTGCTTCTTAGTGCATGTGTGATTTTCTGACCAAACACCGTCAGGAGTCCTTCCCTCGCAGCTTCCAATATTCCGGTAAGTGCGAGCAGGACAAAATAGAGAAGGATCACAGAAAACGCCGCCTCATTACCGGCTGTCACTGTATCGATGATTTTGGCAAGTATCAGCGGAGGAATCAGCGCTGCCACAACTGCTCCGATCACTGCGGTCAGGATTCCGGCAGACAGCATTTTCTGTTTTTTGATTGTTTCCAGGATCACACTTTTTACCTGTCTTTTCTGTTTCATCTGCCACTCTTCCTTTCCTCTGTATGTTCAGAAACTGTTTTTCTATTTTCCGTTTCCACTTTCGCATTCTCTCTTTCATCGCTCTGTGTCTCATACAGACTGCGGTACTCCGGTATCTTTTCCAGAATTTCTTCATGTGTACCGGCCACCGCCTTTCCATCTTCCATCCAGATGACCTGATTCATCTGAGGAAACAGATATAAACGGTGAGAAATTAAGAAAACAATATTGTCTTTCGTCTGCTGTTTCAAATTGGCAAAAATCTGTTTTTCCGTGTTTTTGTCCAATGCCGAAAAAGGATCATCCAGAATCAGAACAGGCTTTTTGTGGCAGAGTGTCCTTGCAAGTGCGAGACGCTTTGCCTGACCGCCGGAGAGACGCACTCCGCCATTTCCAACCGCGGTCTGTTTTCCATCCTCCATCTCTGCAACTTCCTGTTCCATGCACACTGCCTTTAAGTAATCGTCTGCCTCTTTTTTCTCACCGAGCAAAATATTATTTTCCACACTGTCAAAAAACAACTCCGGATCATGTCCAAGATAACCGATCCTCTTCGTGCGGTCTGCCTCGTCCATAGCCTGCAAATCTGTGCCGTCCACAAGAATCTGTCCCTCATAAGGATATTCACACAAAAATACTTTTCCAAGCGTTGACTTGCCACATGCGACCGCCCCGGTAATACCGATGATCTGTCCTTTCTCTGCGGAAAGACAAATGTCGTCTAAAATTTTCTTTCCATCCGGATAAGCAAAATTCAGATGACTGATCTGTATTTTTTGCACTGTTGTCTCTGTTTTGCCTGCTGGGACTGTGTCGTTTTTTTCCTTACACTCCCTGGCATGATTTTCTGCTGTCTGATCTTCGATCACAGTTCTCTCATCTTTTCGTGTCAGAAGTGGTTTGATACGGTTCCATGAAACCTGTGCTTTATGTACCGCATTGAACAGCTTCGCAGCGCTTGACGACTTCACGGAAAGTTTCACAAAGCACGACAAAAATGTGGTAAACGCCGCAATGCCCCATGCACGCCAGCCGGTTCCCAATATATTTTTCTGTCCGAAATACAAAATGAACAGCACACCTGCCATGGAGATGACGCGATACACCGGTGGCATTGCCGTGTTCCAGATGTTTGCTCTCACGGCTGATTTTTCATACGCAGACAAATTTTCTTCATATGCATTCTGTCTTTCTTTTTCACGCCCGAAAACACGGTATGTGATTGCATTTTCTGCCCGGTCTAACGTCGCTGCGCTCAGCGCGCCGGACTGTTCCTTGTAGGCAGCCCCGGTTCTCTGGATCATTTTTTTCATTTTTTCTGCGGTCATGTAAGAGATTGGCGGAAACAGCATACATAAGAGCGCCAGCCGCCAGTCATACCACAAAAGCATTCCGGCATAGGCTGCCAGTGCCACACCTGTATCAAAAATTTCCGTCGTAAATTTCCGCATTCCCTCCACACAGTCATCAACGTCGAGGATCGCTTTCGTTATGACATTGCCTTCGCCCTCTTCCTTAAGGCTCGCCCTGCTTTTTCTGACAAGGCTTCCATAGAGGATTTCCTTCATCCTGCGGTTTACATTATTGGCAAAACGGCGGACATAAAAACGCTTGATATATCTCGAACTCTGCACGATCACGATCACTGCCACATAGCTTAACACAAGAATCAGCATATCGCCAAACTGTCCGGCACCTCTTAAAATGTCCACAAGACAGCCGGTCATTTTTCCTTCGAACCACGGTCCTGCAAGCAGTCCTACATTATAGATCAGACCGGATATTGTCACCGCCAGAAGTACTTGCCATTCTGCTTTAAAATAGGACAAAATCCTGTCCGGCTGAAATGATGCTGGCTGTTTCTGTTTTTCTCTCATTTTGTCCTCCTTTTCCCTGCAAAACAAGAAAGGCATCACACCAAAGTGCGATGCCTTCCATTCATTTCTGACTGTTTATTCATAAATATGTTTTTTCTTATCTTTTGCTTTTACCTGTTTTTTCTTTAACATATGTTTTGGATTTTTGTCTGCCATAATGTATCCTTCCTTTCCAATGCCTATAGGCTTTTCGGTCTGTAGGTTACTTTCTGTACAAAATAATTATCCTTCAATTGCGATGAATTTACGTTCCGGTACTGCTGCCTTTGCTTCTTTCTTTGGAACAAACAGTTTCAAGATACCATGTTTGAACTCGCCCTTGATATCTTCCTCTGTTATATCTTCACCAACATAGAAACTACGCTCGCAGGAACCTGCATAACGTTCTCTTCGGATGTACTTGCCGGTATCTTTCTCCTGCTCATCCTGATCAAGACCTTTTGCAGCGGCGATAGACAAATATCCATTGTCTAACGATACCTTAATCTCATCTTTCTTGAATCCAGGCAGATCGATAATCAGCTCGTAGCCGTTGTCCATTTCCTTGATATCTGTTTTCATAAGGTTCTTTGCATGTCTGCCATACAATTTCTTCTCAACCTTACTGTCATCATAGAATGGTAAATCAAACAAATCTTCAAATAAATCTTCTCCAAAAATACTAGGCATCAACATAAGTCATCTCTCCTTTTTCTACGGTATCCGCTTTCTCGTGGATATCTCATGCTTTATTACCTTGTTTCTTTGGAACTGGGATGTCCGGAGAACTCACAGAACTTTTACTTCTGAAATCTTTTCTGATCTCTTGGTTCTTCTTTTGTTCTCTTCCTTTGTTCTGACTATGTTATACACCCGTTTGTTAGCACTGTCAATAGTAGAGTGCTAATTTTTTGTGAAGATTTTGTGAAAGTGGACTACATTCACATAAATATGTATCTCCCGAAGCTGATTTTTTGTTTTCTGCTGATATTGTTCCTGCTCACACAAGCTTCTTTGTTCTCCACTTCCCGGTTTTCCAGCGCCATACCATGCCGACAGCCCGCACACACTCATCGCTTGCAAGACCAATATACGCTCCCACAGCCATAAGTCCCATGGAAATTCCAAACAGCCATGTGCCTCCCACCGCAAAGACAAACATGAAAACGGCTGCGATCACTGCCGGGAACACTGCATCTCCGCTTGTTTTTAAGGCTTGTCCAAACACAAGATTCGTCACGCGTCCAATCTCAAGTACAATGTCGATTGCCAGCAGCTTGCGAACCAGCGCAGTCATTTCCGGGTTGTCTGTAAAGAGCGGCATAATAAAACCGGAACCAAGCACAATTGCTGTCTCCATGCAGACTGCCACACATACTCCGACAAATGCTGCCCGCTTTGTCCCTCTGTCACACTCTTCGAGTTCCCCAGCACCGATGTGCCAGCCTGTCATGATCGCATTTGCCTGTGCCAGTGCTGCACCGACACAATAGGAAAAATTACTGATCGTTGCCGTATAAGATCTGGCTGTCACATTCAGCCCTTCTGCATCCATCTGGTTCAGGAAACGGATGACAAGCATCATTGCAACATTATAGAGTGCAGTCTCACATGCAGATGGAAGTCCGACTTTCACGATCTGCCCTAAGACTGTCTTATTTGCGATCCTCTCTGTACTGTTTTTTGCAGAGATCAGCTTATGTGAAAAATACAGTACAATACACAGGTTCAGGATCTTGGAGATCACAGTTGCTGCGGCGACACCTGCAACACCTTTGTGCAATACAAAAAGAAATACTGCATTCATCACAAAATTTGCGATATTTCCAACGATCGTGGCATATAATGGCTGCTTTGTATATCCGAATGCGCGCAGATAGCTTGAAAAGATAGGAATGACCGCATTTAATATACACCCACCCCCGACAATTTTAAGATAAATCAACGCCGGTTCATACAATGCATCCGCAATTCCTACCATACGAAGGATCGCTCCTGCTCCCGAAAATAAAAATACTGCCATAAGCACGCCTGCAACAGCATTAAATAATAACCCAAGCTGCCTTGCCTGATAGGCAACTCCCGGTCTGCCTGCGCCAATATTCTGCGTCATGACCGAAACCATGCCGGAAGATATGATAGAAAACATTATGATAAAAATTCCAATATAACTGTTTGCCGTTCCCACTGCCCCGACTGCATAGTCTCCAACTGCGGATAACATCAGAGTGTCAACCATACCGGACAGCATATAAAATAGTGTTTCCAGACAGATTGGGATAAAAAGTCTTGTGAGCTGTTTCATCTTAAGTCTCCTTTTTCCGTTCATACTTATCCAATCTATTTTATATTATTTTTCCCTGAAAAACTTGCACTATTTTAACCAGAAAAAGTACAATTCTGCTCATTTTAAAAAATATATCTGCGTTATAAAAATCTGGAAGCCAGATAAAAATGAAATTCGTCATATTTCATCAGGCAATTCCACTGCTTTTCTTACTTCTTCCACCCACTCTGCACTATGACAGCAAAACAGTTCTTCATGCTGCATATTGTGCTTCCGGATATCCGGATTTTTGAAATACGTACAATATCTCTTTTCGTATTTTTCACCCATCTTGGTTGCGTAAAACACATGGATCGTTGTTCCAGGCACATCAATTCCATGTTGGACTTTCGTAACCAGATCAGAATAGAACTGATTATAAATACTCTGTTTCGTAATCCATGGACTTCCTCCCTTACCGATTCCAAACATATTTAAAAATCCATTATATAATTCTTTTTTGCCACCGTCTGTCTTATCCAGCTTTTTCTGCATAAATTTTGGAAGAGTACCTGTATGTACCATTTTATACATAAAAGGCACTACCATGGATGACTGAATTTTAGCCACAAGATATATTCTCCCACCATACTTTTTCCTGATTTCCTGCTCAATTTTTTCACATTCATCTTCCATCGAATAAAATTCCGTTTTCTCGTTTGGATCAAATCCATCATAAGAAACTGTTACCGTGTAAAAATAAGAATGTAACCCATCCAGTACATGATCAAAACTGCTATACAGACAGCAGGTGCCGGGAAATAAAAATATCACTGGTTTACGATTATCTCCACTTTCATAAAATTTCATAGCTGGTCTCCTTTAGGCTTTTCTCACAACGCAATGCATCCTCATACCTTTACGGATTTCAAATTTTTCCACTTTTAGTCCTGCTTTTCTGCTGCATTCCATGACCACATCTCTTGTTGGGACCCGGACATCTCCGTGCCCACATATATTTGCCAGAGGCATTTCCAGTGTATTCATCAGCCATATCAATATTTTATTATCACTTGTCACATCCCTCAGTATCAATCTTCCATTTGGACGAAGACATCTCTTCACACTGTCAAAAAACGCCTGTGGATTCGGATAATGATGGAAACTCATAGAACAAATAATTGCGTCAAATGAATCGTTTTCAAAAGGAAAGTTTTCACAGTCTCCCACAACAAATGTTGCATTTGGAATATTTTTCTTTTTTGCCTGTTCGATCATGGCCGGAGTCAGATCCAGCCCTGTATAATGCCGGTCCGGATATTTTTCTGATAATAAAGAAATCATTGGAGCAGGTCCGCATCCTGCATCCAATAAATCATTAAATGGCTCTTTTTCTAATTCTTCCAGAATATCCGGATAATCCTTCTTACACATTTCGTAAATACCAGCATGGTTACTTTCATATCTTCCTACTGCTTTTGTAAATTCGCTGATTGACAATTTTTTGTATTCTTCGTTTTTCATTCTTTCTTCCTCCGATCACGTCTGTAGCATAAATCAATCTTCTCCTAGAAATCTGGCTTCTTTTTCAATTTCAAATAAGCGGTCAAAACTTGTGTTAGTCTCTTTCTGCACTCTTCCATTCTGCAACCGCATTTCTCACCCGGCGGTCAATATCAAGGCGTGCTCTGCGGCATTCCTCCGGATATTTTCTTGCTGCCTGAAATGCCAGTTTCACAAAGAGTCCGGAACCAACCGGGAGCATTGTCTTTATCATGCTCTCCGGAAAAACGAAATGGGTGCCATGTTCATAAATGACATACTCTGGTCTGCATGTGTGTGGATGTTCTTTCACGCGCTGTTTCATTCGACGGATATATTTTGCAGTATCCCACAATACATCATCTTCTGCACCGATCAGCAATAATGTTCCATGGATTTTTTCAATCTTGATCATCGCGTCTTCTGTGATTGGGTGAGCCGTTTCCGAATCATCAAACAGTTTTCTTGAATTGATCATATCACCGGTCCGTTTTGTTTCTTGTTCAATCACATGCCAGTAGTCCGGATGTTTGTAACAAAATGGCATGTACGGAAGCGGTTCTCCTTTGTAAGAAAAAAGAGATTCTCCCTCGATCGGCCATTCCTTACAGCCGTCTTTTTTGCCCTGCATAAATCCCTGCCAGATAAAATCACTCGGTGTCAGACCGATCGTCAATGTAATATTTTCAAAATAAGAAGCGGCAGTCAAAGCGAGTGTTCCTGTAGTAGATGCACCGACCATTCCTATCTTCTGATTGTCATGTGCTTTTAACCAATTAATTGCTTTCTCTATGCGTTTGTTTCCACATCAAAATATCTTTTTTTCATCTGCATCATCTCCTTATTATCAGACACGTTTCTCTAAAACTATTATTTTGTTTGAGATATTCCGAACGATCGGAATCTTTCCTATCACATGATAAATCGGCATAAGTTCTTTCATTCCCTCAACCAGACTGACTTCCTGCAGGATAGAAAAATTCGGTACAATCTTTTGTAATTCTGTTCCATTCTTAACACCCCATGTGAATTTTGCATTGCTTCCCTCTATGGATTGTTCCTTCACATGTTTCACAACAAATGGTGACATGGTTTCGACCATTACGGTTACTTTCTGAAATGATTTTTCAATAATAGAAAATATCTTTCTGATGTCCTTCTCACACAAATACATCGTAAGTCCTTCCATTATCACCAGAACATTTTCTCCATGATAATCGATATCGTCCACGTAGGAATTATCCATTGCAGACTTTGCAATCTGATATATCGGACCTGTTTCTGGAAGAAACTGCCGCCTTATCTTCATAGTCTCCGGCAGATCCACGTTGTACCATCTCAGATATTTTTCCTTCATCCGGTAACATCTGGTATCCAGTCCACATGCAATATTTACAACAACTGTATTTTCATGCTTCTCCAGATATTGTCGAACCATCCGGTCTAATACGATCGTTCTCGCGATCACGCCACAGCTCATGGCTTTATCCTTATCTGCTTTGGAAAAGTCATAGTCCAGCTTTTCCACAAGTTCTACTGCAATCTCATTCCTGATTTTGGCATTTTGCTTTTTTGTTTCTTTTGCTCTTGCATACAAGGTCTGTACCATCGTTTCCGGCACACCTGTCACATTGACTTTTTCTTTCATGTACTTTCCTGCTTTCATATCAATACATTGCCGCTTGTGTTAGTTGCATCTAACCTGCATCTGATAAAAAACCGTGTGAAAACAAAACTGTAATTCCACACGGTTTCTTTTCCCTATGCATTCAGTATATCACTTTCATCTGGTTTAGCAACCAGATTTTGTCTCACTTTTATTGTGTTACTTGCAAAATACAAACTGCACCAGCAGCATATAAAATACAGTTCCACCGCCGATACTGAGCAATATGCTCTTTTTCCATCTGTGAAGGAGTACGATAAATGCAATCGCCAAAAATTCCGGTATTCCATATGTTCCGCTTCCCGGTACATCTTTCAGACAATAAATGACCAGAAGACCGATGACTGCATAAGGCAGTACCTTACCCAGATATTGGATAAATTCCGGTGGTTCTTTTCCTTCCGGGAAAATTAAAAACGGCAGAAACCGTGTCACCATTGTGCCAAGCAGTGCTCCTGCGGTTGCACCTCCCACCCAGTAAATCTGGTTCAAAAGCGTCACAAAAAACATAAACCATCCTTTATCCACACCCTCCGGTACTTCTGTCGTACAATTTACGGAAAAGGTTTCATCACACATTCCATAAATCAGATAAAACTTTTTCCATCCGACATTTTGATATTTATCCAACATGGAGATCCCATGCTCCGCATCAGAAATCCATAAGACATTCCTAAAAATAAGAATCCTACACAGATTGGCAATGTGTAGGGCAATGCTGCCTTGAATGCTTTTTTCTTCATGTAACTTTGTTCCTCTTTTCTTGTTTGTAACGCAATAGCCTTTCCATACCCAATCGCATAGAATTCCTACCGACATACTTTACTTTTTCTAATTTAACGCAAAAAAAATCTGTCCGATGTGTAAGAGTGAGATTTCCATTAATGCATGCCGCTGTCCGATGTGTACCACAATCCTTGATGCCAAGGCTGTGCAGGAGTTTGAATCGAAAACCGGAGTTTAACGTATGAACTGCCGCTTGTAGGTGGTGTTACGGATTTCCTAAGGTTATGTTGTATTGCATGCCAACAAAGTGTATAGAAATATAAAAAATAGAACTGTTTGTTTTCAGGAGCGCTTCCGCTTGTTGTCGCTGGCAGCGGTACTAAGAAAGCATCCATCGTGATTTCAAAATCCAATTACATTGTCTTTTGAAATCGCAATGTCTGCTTTCTAAGGACCGGCCGCTCCCAAAATCCTGAAAACAAATCAGTTCTATTTTTTATTAAGCCAAGGCTGTGTAGCATGCAATATTCAGGTTGTGGAAATCCGTCAATCCAGGTTACGAGCGGCAGAACCCAAAGATGAAACTCCGAGAGTTCCATAACGTAAATTGCAGATTCTGTGGTGCAATTCATAACGTTGATTGGGTATGTATAAGCGTCCTCTCACAAGTCTTTCGTAACGTAAATGAAAGAAAAACGCTATAAACAAATATTATTTTCTTCGTGAGCTATGGAGCTGGGATTCTAAAACTTAAAAACAAATCGAAAGAGTAAATGCAGCACTAACCCCGTGCATGAAAGCAACACCCCAATCTTTACAGGCTTTGTAGATGTTTTCTTTAATTGTATGCTTCCAAGAATAATTCCCACCAATGATGAAACAAATGGTAATAAAATCATTATAGCTGCAACCCAGATAAACTTCCAACCATTTTCCACCATCCCAAACAAGCCTCTATGCGCAAGAATAGGAATTACAGGTAATATCACATCTGCCTTCGATTCTACCCTCAATTCTTCCGGCGTTCCTACCCTCAATCCTGCCGGCATTCCTGCCCTCGATCCTGCCTTCGATGATGCCCTGTTCCCTTGATTCACGCAGGTCGTCCGCAAACAATTCTTTTAATGCTTCACACATATTCGATCCCTCCTTCAATTTCTCCCAGTTTGCACGCATGACGGCATCTGCGAGTGCCTGATATAGCTTTGAGTTTTTGTTTTTACTGTATTTTTGATCTCACTTCCATCTTCCGGTCTTGTTCCAGCTTGCGGATGTTACACATTATATAGTTTTATCCAGAAGTATCTTATAAATTGCCTCTACATTATAATCAGGTGCACACTGTCCGATCACATCATAGATTTGTTTGATT
>OGWR01000511.1_pt1 | contig 34763 bp, 29 predicted proteins | sample 1576061 | NCBI WGS metagenome assembly OGWR01 (sample SAMEA3541511, study PRJEB24748) | human gut metagenome | biome: human gut; feature: human-associated habitat; material: faeces | place: China | collected 2012 | reverse complement strand
AGAAAATGAAGAATTGGAAGTAACTGCCAGCGATTTTGATCGTGAACTTGCTGCATGCGCTGGAAGGCCGCGGACATGTGGGCGAAGGTGGAAGCCGCCCGCCAGCTCACCCTGTATGCGGCCCGCCTGCGCGACGGGGGGAAAAGGTTCCGCGCGGAAGCTTCGGCGGCCAAGCTCGTGGCATCGGAAGCGGCCGTGTGGTGCGCTTCGGAAGCCGTGCAGATATGCGGCGGCAGCGGCTATTTACAAGGATCTGTTGCGGAACGCTTGTACCGCGATGCCAAGATCACCCAGATCTATGAGGGAACGAGCGAAGTCCAGCGCATGGTCATCGCGTCCGGCGTCCTCGGGTGATGGAAACGGGACAGGTCAACGAACGGTTTCATGCCGAAAAGGAGATGGTTATGGAGACCCTTTTTGTGATAGGTGCGGGGACCATGGGCGGCGGCATCGCTCAGGTGGCCGCGCTGCACGGCTTCACCGTGCATCTCTATGATATAAAACAGGAATTCCTCGACAGGGGACTGAAGGGCATCGCCGGCGCGTGGGACAGGCTCGTGGCCTGCGGCAAGATGGCCGCCGAAGACCGCGATGCGGCCCTCCCCCGCATCATCGGCACGTTGGACATGCGGGATGCCGCCAAGGCCGACGTGGTCATCGAGGCCGCCGTGGAGGATCTGGACGTCAAGCGTTCCATTTTCTCGAAGCTGGACGGCATCGTTTCCCCCGGCTGCATCCTCGCCACCAATACGTCCAGCCTGAGCGTCACCGCCGTGGCCTCCGCCGTGGGACGCCCCGACAAGGTGGTGGGCCTGCATTTCTTCAATCCTGTGCCTCGCATGGCCCTCATCGAGATCATCCGCGGCACCGCCACTTCCGACGAAACCTACGAAGCCGCCAAGGCGCTTTCCGAACGGCTGGGCAAAACGGGGATCACCGTGAATGAATACCCCGGCTTCGTGGTTAACCGCATCCTCATCCCCATGATCAACGAAGCGGTCTTCATGCTGCAGGAAGGCGTGGCCTCCGCTGAGGATATCGATACCGCCATGAAGCTCGGAGCCAATCACCCTATGGGCCCGCTGGCTCTGGCCGACCTCATCGGCCTCGACGTGTGCCTCGCCATCATGGAGCTGCTCCGCGACGAGATGGGCGAGGGCAAGTACCGCCCCGCGCCCCTGCTCCGCAAGATGGTCCGGGCGGGCAAGCTGGGCCGCAAAAGCGGTGAAGGGTTCTTCCGCTACTAAGCCGTCGGGAACATATCGCTCGCAAAGAGCGCAGCATCGGGCGAAAGCCCTTGGAGAGCCGGCACTGTGCCGGACAGGAGTCATTATGCGTGAAGTGGTCATCGTAAGCGCGGCCCGTACCGCGTTGGGCAGTTTCGGCGGTTCTCTCGCCTCCGTCCCTGCCGTCGAGCTGGGGGCCGTGGCCATCCGCGCGGCCCTTTCCCGGGGTGGCGTGGATGCCGGCATGGTGGAAGAAGTCGTCATGGGCAACGTCCTTCAAGCGGGGCTGGGCCAGAACCCCGCGCGTCAGGCCGCCGTCAAGGCCGGTATCCCCGTGGAGATCCCGGCGTGGACGGTGAACAAGGTCTGCGGTTCCGGCCTCAAGGCCGTGGCGGAAGCCGCGCTGGCCATCCGCGCCGGCGAGGCCCGCTGTGTGGTGGCAGGCGGCATGGAGAACATGTCTCAGGCTTCCTATGTCCTGCCCTCCGCACGTTGGGGGGGCCGCATGGGCGATGTCAAGCTTGTGGACGAGATGATCAGGGACGGCCTCTGGGACGCTTTCAACGACTATCACATGGGCATCACCGCCGAGAACGTGGCGGCCCGCTACCATCTTTCCCGTGAAGAACTGGACGCCCATGCCGTGCTTTCCCAGCAGAGGGCCGCAGCCGCGCTGGAAGCGGGCGTGTTCGATGAAGAGATCGTGCCCGTACACGTGGAGCAGAAGAAAAAATCCTTCGATTTCGCTCGTGATGAGTTCCCCCGTCCCGGCACCACCATGGACGTGCTCGGCAAGTTGCGCCCCGCCTTCAAGAAGGACGGCGTGGTGACGGCGGGCAACGCTTCCGGCGTGAACGACGGCGCGGCGGCTCTGGTGCTCATGGATGCCGGACTGGCCGCTGAACGGGGCCTTTCGCCTCTCGCCCGCATTGTGGGCTGGGCCAGTGCCGGTGTGGAACCCGACGTGATGGGCCTTGGCCCCATCCCCGCCACCCGCAAGGCTTTGGAAAAGGCTGGTTGGACAGTGGCCGATCTCGATCAGATCGAAGCCAACGAAGCCTTTGCCGCCCAGTTCCTCGCCGTGGGCCGCGAGCTGGGCTTCAGCCTTGATAACGTGAACGTCAACGGTGGTGCCATTGCCCTTGGGCATCCTATCGGTGCCTCCGGTGCGCGTATCCTCGTTACGCTTTTGCATACGCTGAAGCGGAAGGGGCAGAGCAGGGGATTGGCAACGCTGTGCATCGGCGGCGGGCAGGGGATCGCCATGCTGGTGGAAAAGGGCTGACGGGCCATGCCTTCCCTCCATGTGAAGTATTGCGGGGGATGCCGCTCCGGATACGATCGCGTGGCATGGCTCAGGGGGGTGCTGTCCGCCATGCGCGCTCTCGATGGGAGCATTGTGCTCACGGACAACGAGGCCGGAGCCGATATCCGGGTGGCTGTGTGCGGCTGCCCCGCACAGTGCGTTTCCGTTCTGCCGGGGACGCACATGCTCCATGCCCCGTACATGGATGGGGAGCGTATGGAACCCTGCGATATGGCCGCATATTTGCTGGACATGGCCTCCCAGCGGAACGGGAGGGACGAATAGCATTGCTTATCAACTTGTTACAAAGGAGATGAGCGTTAAGGAGCGCAGAGGTGCTATGGCGTCAGCGATATCCCCCAGCCTCAGCGCTGTCATCTTATGCTAGCACGGTTTCCGATGTGCCTGCGGTGATTCGCCGGGATCTTGTCCTGTCTGCGCGGCATGGTGTACCTCAGCACACGCAAACGTAACTTCCTCATCAGCCACGCCGAGAACATAACCTTATGTGGAAGAATGGGATGTGGAAGAATGGGGCCGGCGTTATGATGGAAAGCGCCACTGTTTCCGCCGTGGTGTTCCCCTCCATCGGTGCTTCCATGATCCTGCGGCGCGTCATCGGTAAGGAACATCCGGCTCCCGCATCTGCCGTGTTGAATAAGCATTTCCGCCATCCTGCGTGAAGGAACCGTACATCATGACGGCGTCCGCCTCGGCTTTTCCCTGGCGGTGCGGATCTGCTTTTCCTGCTCAGCATAGGGCTTCCTTCCGTGAAGCCTATGGGATCGAGGTTCCCATCGGCTTGGGCTTCAAACGTAGGTGATGCGGTCCCGGCCTTCGGCTTTGGAGCGGTACATGCCGTCGTCCACGCGCATGAGTATGGCGTCCATGTCGTCTTCGGGGTTGATGCGGGTCGCGCCGATGCTGATGGTGACGTGGTTATCGAGATCGCGCACGCTTTCCAGAAGGCATCTCAAGGTTTCCTCGGCGTCGCCCGGCGCATCGATGAAGCCGATGAATTCGTCCCCGCCCCAGCGGGCCACGCAACCGGCCTTACCGACGATTTCCTCAGCCTTATGCCCCACACGGGCAAGGACTTCATTGCCCCAAAGGTGGCCGCGGGTATCGTTGATGTGTTTGAAGTGGTCCACGTCGAACATGAATACAAGAGGCCGTTCCCAGAGTTTCCGGCTCAGGATGGCATTGAAGCGTTCCCGGTTCATGAGCCCGGTGAGTTTGTCCGTGGTGGCAAACAGGGTCATGAATTTGTCGTAGCGCGATACGGTCCCCGAAACCAGCAGCAGGATCAGGATGATGATGCACGCCACGACGAGGATGTCCTTCCAAAGCTGCGAGAGAAGCGATTCCTTAATGATGGCGGTATCTTTTTCCACAATGAGATACCAGTCGAGATCGTCGATGTAACGGGTGACGAGGCAGGTTTCCTGCCCGTTGTACTTGTACCACGAGCTTTCCACACGGCTCTTGGTGAAGATCTTTTTGCGGTATTCGGATACGGGCAACAGATCGTCGATGGTGGCGTTGGCAATCATGGCGTCGGACGTGTGGACCTGTACCACACCCTCGCGGTTGACGAGGAACGCCGTCAGATCGAAATCGAGCTCGAACGAGGCGAGAATCTGCTGCAATTCACGCATTTTGACCCCGACGCCCACCACGCCCATGAGTTCGCCGTGATCGTCTTCGATACGGCAATCCACGAACACGGTCAGCTCATTGCGGGCCATTTCGTCGGTGTCGACCTCAAGCCGGTGGGGGATCCCGGAAGCGACGAAGTTGTAGTACCAGACGTCGTGGGAGTCATCCCTGCTGACAACTTTATTTATCCCATTATAATGATAGTAAATATTTGTCTTTGCCGAAACAAGGAACACCGAACTGTAGTCGTATTTCCTCTTCAGGCCGTTGAGGTAGTCTTGCAGTTCCGCAATTTGTTCCGGTGAATCATTCTCTCCCCGGAGCCAGCTCTTGAGGAAGCTGTCGTTGGCCATTGTCAGGGAGACGAAAATCGGCTTGGTCAGTTCGTTACTGATGGAAGAAAAGATGTTCAGGGAGGTAAGGCGGGAGATATTCCTGATGTCATCCCTGATGACGACGCTGTATGTGCAGTAGTTAATGATTGTTATACAAATGAACCCAATAAGCACGATACCCGTGATGAAGGCGTGGGTCCTGAAGAGTTTCTTTTTCATAGGAGGCCTGATTACGGGTAGCGGGCGAGGAATGGCGGAAACCGACGTTCTGTCGGTGGGATATTATGACACTGTTCGTCCAACCGATAGATTCTAATGGGATCCTATGGCTCTGGCAACAGAAAAATGGCGGTACTCTGATAGGGTTGCGCTATGGGCTTAGGCCTCCTCCGGAGGTATGTTTCCGCAGGAGGCATTCCATCATGCGCTGCCTTTTTCCAGTTTTTCGGCAAGGGCTTTGATGCTCGGGGCGACGGGGAAAGGATGTTCTGTCCCAAAGGCCAACGCCTCAAACTGCGGGATGGGCAGGGGGCGCGAATAGAAATAGCCCTGCGCATAGGCGCATCCGGCCTGAAGCAGGAAAGCGGCCTGTTCCTCGGTTTCCACGCCTTCGGCAATGACCTTGATGCTCATTTCTCGGGCGAGGGAAATGCTGAACCGGATGACCGTCTTGCCGCGTTCGGTCGTGACGACCTCGTTGAGGAATCCCCGGTCGATCTTGATGAAGTCCACAGGCATACTCTTGAGCATGTTCAGGGACGAGTAGCCTGATCCGAAATCGTCCATGGAGAACTGGAACCCGAAGGCCTGCAAGGCCTTCATGGATTCGAAGAGCCCGCTTTCGTTCTCGAGGAAGGCGCTTTCGGTGAGTTCCAGTTCGAGGAGATGCGGCGGCAGCTCGTAGCGGCGCATCAGGTCGAGCAGCTTTTCACGCAGGCGCGGATCGTGGATATGCATACGCGACATGTTCACGGAGATGGGCGTGGGCGTGAGGCCGTGGTCAATCCAGCGGCGCAAGGTGATGCAGGCCTGCTCCCAGATGTATTCATCCAGCCGGATGATGAAGCCGTTCTTCTCGAACAAGGGGATGAAACGGTCCGGCGGCATCAGCCCCTCGGTGGGGTGTATCCAGCGCACCAGCCCTTCCGAGCCGATGATGCGCGATGTCGGGATGTGCACCTTGGGCTGAAGGTACAGAACGAATTGCCCCTGCAGAAGGGCGTCGTGCATCTGGTTTTCGATCTTCTTTTCCTCAAGGATCCTCTCGCGCAGCTTGCCGTCGTAGAAGGCGTAGCTGTTCAGGTAATTCCCCTTGATCGTCTTGAGGGCGAGGTTGGCCCAGTCGCAGAGCACGTTGATGGGCGTGTCTATGTTGTCGACCTCGCAGATGCCGAATGAAGGCACGACCTTGTACGGCAAGGGGTAGTCGGCGAGCCTGTCCGTCAATTCCTTGATGAGGGCGAGGATACGCTCACGGGAGTAGTCCACGCACAGGCAGAACACATCCCCGCCGAGGCGCCCGTAGACGCTGTGGGTCCCGGCCATCTTTTCCCGCAGCAGATCCGCGATGGCGATGAGGAGCTTGTCGCCTTCCTTAAGGCCGTACAGGTCGTTGATGACCTTGAAGCGGTCTATGTCCATGCGGACGATGCTGTAGCGGCGCTCGGGGTAGGCGTGCACGGCCTGTGCCGCCTGCGAGTAGAAGGTGTGCATGTTGTACAGATCGGTCAGGAGATCGAACTCGGCCCGGTACTTGAGCGCGAGCACGGAACGGGTCGCGCTGTCGACGTCGTTGAGCGTGCCGATATAGCGCTTGGGATTGCCCTTGTCGTCGTGCAGGCAGGTGAGGGCCGCCTTGCACCAGATGTACACGCCGTCGCGCTTGCGGAAGCGGGCGGTCATCTCGGTATAGCGCTGGATGCGCGAATCCTTGAGGAAGGCGGTGAGCAGGGGCAGATCGTCAGGATGGATCACGAGGTCTTCCCGCCAGACGTGCATCAGATCACGGTGGTCGTAGTTCCCGGCGAAACGGGCGACGATCTCCGGCGAGATGTAACGGGTATCGGTTTCGAGGTTCCACTCGAAGACGAGGGTGTCCGTCTGCTCCACGATGGTCCGGTAGCGTTCGTCGTCGAGGCGCTGGCGCTCAAGGAGGATGTTCTGCTGAGCGACTTCCTCCGCCTGCTTCTTGTCCCCGATATCCATGATGAAGGCGAGATAGATCTCGTCGCCGCCGTCGGGCTGGGCCACGGGGAACATGGTGATCGACGCCCAGTGGTACTCCTGGTCGTGCCAGAGCTTGCGGAATTCGCCGATAAGGTATTCCCGGCCCGCCGCGAAGTTCTGCCGCAGCGCATCGAGATTAAAGAATTCGAGGAAGCGGGTGCGGTCTTCAGGAAAGAGCATGTTGCGCGATACGAGATCGATGCACTCGCTGAGGCGGCCCTGCTCGGGCGGGGTCACATACTTGCCCTTCACGTGGTACACGATACGGTAGCTGTCCTGCGTGATGTTCAGTTCGTACAGCTCGTCGTAGATGTTGCGCAAGGCGTGATCGTACTGCTCGCTGATGCGGCGGCGCTGTTCCTCTTCACGCTGTTCGGAGATGTCGCGGACGAGGAGTATCCCCTTGTCGGTACGGCAGGAGTCGTGCCCGCACAGCGGAACGATGAAGGCGGAAACCCAGTACCATTTGCCGTCGCTGCCAAGGCGGCGGTATTCGGCGGGGACTTCCATGCGGCCTTCGCTGAACTCCTTGCGGATGTTGCTCCCGATGAAAGCGGTGAGGAAGCGTTCCCGGTCCTCAGGGTGGATGAGGGTGGCGGCTATGGTGTGGATATTGCCGTTCTTGTCGTGATCCACGGGGATCATGGGCGTGTCGGCGGCGTAGACAAGGTGGGGCGTATCGGCGCTGAGGTCGATTTCGTAGATTTCGGTATACGTGTTGCGCAGGGCGATGTTGTAGCGCTCTTCCTCAAGGGCGCGTTCCTCTTCGACGCGCTTCTGCTCCGTGATGTCCCGGATGATGAAAAAGGCGGTCATATCGTCGCCTTCTTCAAGGAAAAACACGCGGTTTTCGAGCCACAACTGTTCGTTTTCGCCAAAGAGCACCCGATACTGATCGACGAGGGTGCGGGAATGCGCGCGGCAGGCCTCGAGCAGGGCTTTGGGCGTGGTGGTGCGGTTGATGCGTTCGCGGTCGGCGGGATGGACCATCGCTATTGTTTCGGCGTGGAATGTGCGGTAGTCGCCGGAACGGGGTTCGCTGGGCAGGCTCGGCGCGGAGGCGTTGCGGTGGAACTGCCACGTGCGCAGGTTGATTTCGATGATGCAGTCCCCGGACTGGCGGAACACGGTGCTTTGACGGCGTTCGAGCCGGGCGGCGGTTTCTTCCATCCTTTTGCGTTCGTTGATGTCCTGCCAGAGGAGGAGCAGGCGCCCCGACGATCCGGGCATGGGCAGCACCAGTATCGAGATCCAGTGATAGGTCCCGTCGACGGCAAGGACGCGGTATTCTGTGGACAGCCGGGGATCGTCGGCCACTTTCCTGCTGACGTTCTCCGGGGAGAAAAGCTCAAGGAAGGACTCCCGGTCATCGGGGTGGATGTACCGGTTGGCGATGGTGCGGGTGTCCCGCGAATACGAATGGGTCAGCTCGGGTTTCGCCAACGTGGAATCTTCGTCCCGGTGCACGATGCGCATAGAATCCGTATCGAGCATGACCTCGTAGATTTCGGAATAGCTGTGCTGGAGGGCCTTGTAGAAATCGGCTTCCTCGTTGAGCCGTTCGGTGATGTCGCTCAGCAGGAGCAGGGCATGGTGGTACGCTCCGGGGATGGCCCGGATGGTGGCGTTGACCCACCGGTAGGGTTTTCCGGCGTCCTGCCGTTTGCGGTATTCGAGCTGTGGGGCCTCGCCCAGGTCGAGCCGGGCCATGATGTTCGGCACGTCGTAAAAGGTGCGGACGCTTTTGAGGTTTTCTGGGTGCACGCGGTTTTTGCCACGATCGAGGACGAATTCCTCGATGGGCATCAGGGTCGGCGAAATGGTGACTTGTTCGCTGTTGTAATAGAGGGGAGCGATAAGCCCGGCTTCAAGATCGAGGCGGAAAATTTCCGTATAGTTGCTTTGCAGGGCGAGGAGGTAGTTGTTTTCCTCTTCTTTCTTCTTGGTGACGTCGCGCAGCAGGATAAGGGCGTGCCCCTCGTTGCCGGGGACAGGCTGCGCCGAGGCCGCGATCCAGCGGTAAGGGCCGTTTTCCGACGAACGCTTGCGGTATTCACATTCCGGGCGGCCGCCGCGTTCCAGTTCCCCGAAAAGGCGGCGCTCGTAGAAATCGAGCACGCTTTCGAGGGATTCTGGGGCCACGCGGTCGACGGCGCGCCGCTTGACGAACGCGGAAAAATTGGCTTCCTCCTTGACGATGGGCACCTGCTCGCTGTTGTAGAACAGCGGCGTGACCGTGCGGCTCCTGACGTCGAGGGAGAAGATCTCGGAATAATTGTTTTGCAGGGCGAGGAGGTAGTTGTTTTCCTCTTCCTTCTTCTCGGTGACGTCGCGCACGAGGAGGACGGTCTCTCCCCGGTTGCCGGTCGGCAAGGGCACGATGAGCGCCAGCATCCAGTGATAGGTCCCGTCAAGGCCGAGCTTGCGGTATTCGACGGAAAGCTCTTCCCCGGCGTCGAGTTTCCTGAGGATGGTTTCGGCGGTGAAGAAATTCCGGAAGACCACCCGATCCCGCGGATGGACGCGGGTTTTCATGACCGTGACGATGTCCTTGTCGAATTCGCCGCTGACATCGATGGGCGCGAGCAGCTTGGTGTTGCAGAACAGGCAGGTCAGCTGGTTGGCGGCGAGGTTCATCCGGTAGATCTTGGCGTAGCTGTTCTGAAGGGCGACTTGAAGGTTTTCTTCGTCCCGCCTGTGGGTGAATTCCGCGCATTTCTGCTCGTTGATATCCCGGATGCATTGGAGGACGTGGCACGAGCCGTCGTCCTGCGTATAGGCGAAGGCGATGCGGGTACGCCAGCGGGGCCCGGCCTCCTCGGCAAACTGGTATTCGAGATGGATATTCCTGTCGTTTACGCCTGCCGCGAAGGCTGCCCGCAGCCCTTCGAGGGAGAAGTGTTCGCGGAAGGCGTCACGGTACTGTGGGAGGATATGGCCGAAGAACAGCTCGAAATGGGCGGCGTAATCGCCCGAAGTGTCGGTGGCGAGGTCATTGCGGTTGGCCAGAAGCTCAAAATGGCCGGTGCCGAGATCCACGTCCACGACATAATGATAGCTCTCGCAGAGGGCGCGGGCGAAGGAATCGCGCTTGGCCTTGGCCTTGCGCTCCTCGGGCGTCAGAAGGCGCTCTGAAATGAGCACGACGTGTGCGGGCTCCTTGTTTTCCCAAAGGATACCGGAAACCGAAATTTCACAGATGCCCTTGAAGGGCGGGTGCTCATGCAGGGTGGTGAACGCCTCCCCGCCGCCGTGTTTTGTCACGGGACAGAAGGAGCAGATATCGGATTTGCCCCAAAACACCTCGAAGCAGGTCACCCCGAGCTTGACATTGGGATACGCGCGGGCGACCGTATCGTTGAAGTAGACGATGCGGTGGTTGGCGTCGATGACGTAGACCGCCGTATTGGGCAGGCTGTTGAGGATGTTGCGGGTGGATTCGTAACTTTCGCGCAAAAGGCTGGCGGAGCGGCGCTGCCGGATGTACTCCCCGATGATTTTGGACATGAGGATGAGGGCGTCCACTTCCTGCTGCGTCCATATGCGGCGGTTGCCGCGCTCCTCGAAGCCGATATGGCCGACCACGTGCCCGTCGCGCACGATGTCGCACTGGAGGAGCGAGGAGATGGTGCCGTCGAGGATGAACGTTTTTTCTTCCGGGGGGACTTCCGAAAAATCGCTGCAATAATAGATGCCGCTGGAGTCCCGTGTTTTGGGCAGCTCGATTTTGTCGACGGGGACGTTTTGGAACTGCTCCTTGGTGCTCCATTTCGGATCGGAGCACCATTCATGCGCGATGCTGACGGCCTTCCCGTCGAGCGAGTATTCAAAGATGAGAATCTTGTCCACGCGCAAGGCGTTTCCGATGAAATGCAACGCCTTGTCGATCCCTTCGTGCATGTCGTACATGCTGAAGAGGATATCAATGATGTCCACCATGATGCTGTTGCGGACGGTGTTGACGGCGAGGGGCGCGGATGTCTGGACGCCGTCGGCGTCTCCGCCGGAGGACTGGCCGAAGAATTCGTAACGGTTTTTGCCGTTCCCTTTGGCGTGGTACAGGGCGACGTCGGCCTGCCGGAACAGATCCTCATAGGCGATGGGGCGCTCGGTAACGGCGATGCCCACGCTGACGGAGACGGCGTTGTCGATATTGCTGTTTTTAAACAGGTTGCGGATGGAGGAGCAGAGGGACTGCGCGCGTGTGCGGATACCCGCGATTTCAGAAACGTCGCGCATGTAGACGTGGAATTCGTCGCCGCCCACGCGCCCGATGATGTCGTCCTGCCGGAAGGTGCGCCGAAGCTGGCGGGCGATTTCCATGATGATGGAGTCCCCGGCGAGGTGCCCCATGCTGTCGTTGACGTCCTTGAAATTGTCGATGTCGATCATGAACAGCACGCCGGAACTGCCGGGCCTTGCGTCGCGCAGGGCGATGCGGATTTCCTCTTCGGTCGTGACCTTGTTGTAAAGCCCGGTCATGGAGTCGGTGCGGCTCTTATCAAGGAGCCTGAGCTGTTCGCGCTTCTGCCGGTCGATGTCGCGCAGCGCGCCCACGGATTTGACGGGCTTGCCGAGGGTGTCCAGGATGTTGGTGCTGTAGAGGGCGAACCAGCGCTTGCGGCCTGAGTGGGTGGGCAGGAACCGTTCGGGTGCGGCCTCGGTGGAGGCTTTTTCGGCGTCGAGGGCGAGAAAAGGTTCACGGAACCCCTCGCTTACGGGATCGATGGCCTCGCCTCTGCCCAGCCGTTCGCGGAAACGGGGAATAACGGGTTCGTGCCCGAAGACCTTATGGTACTTTTGGGTGTAGGCGATGGTATCCGTCTCAAAGTCGTATTCAAAGGGCAGATCTTCGGAAATGTCGGCGATGAGGGCGTATTTACGGCGCTCGTATTCGGCGCTGCGCAGCATCTCCTCCACGCAGGCGAGATCGGTAAAGGCGGAAAGGTAAACGGGGTACTGGCCTTCGTGGAGGACGCCTTCCATGCGCGTGCCGGAGAGGCGGATGCGGACGGAGGTGGCGTCTTTGCGGACGAGCACCCCTTCCCAGTCGAAAAGGGGAGGGTGCCCGGCGAGGAGCCCGATGAGGCGCACGGCGGAAGATTGTTCGATCCAAGGAAGGAGGGAGTTGCCCTGTTGGCGGCACGACTCGGCGGTTTCCCCGACAAGCGTATAGAGGGCCTTGTTCGCCGCGATCAAGGTAAGTTGCGGATCTGCGGCAACGGTGGCAGTTCCGGTGATTATGTGCGGGTTGTCGAGGAATTCCTGGAGCCTGTTCATTCCACTGTTCTCTTGGATAGGGTGTGGAGACACTCCGGGGGATGCCCCCCCCCGCATGTCGGAAAAAGTCCGGCACGCATCGTATCAAAGAATATAAAAGCCGGCAAAACATCCGATAGCATAGAGTATAGGCTTACGGGTGCCATTCATCAAGCGGAAATGCCGCTTGATGCCGGAAGTTATTCCACAACCGTTCCCGTTGCGGAGGGATACGGTTCTTGGGCGGAGGCAGCAGGGCGGTATCCTCAAGATGCCGCCCGCTTGTTGTGGTCAAGAGACGCTTGGCTTGCTGATGTGCCCGCTCTGCGCGGTAGAGCCGGGTGCTCTGGGGGTATGATCGGCCCGATTGAAAAGGTTTCTCCGCCGGGCGAAACAGGGTGGCGGGTTTCCGCGTATGGGGTGGCGTCGGGAGCTGCACAATGCATCCAGCCGAAAGAGGTGTCCCCTTCGGGGGGGCGGGCCGCCCTTTCCGCTTCCCGATTCTGAATAACATACCATCATCTCCGCAAGTTGTTTCGTTCTTTTGCCATGTGAAGAAAAGATCCTTGCTGAATGACTCCATTCCACTCAAAACCTTTGTAGCTCAAGGGTTTTCGGCCAATCGGAGCGTTCATTTTTTTATCATAAAAAAGCTAATGAACATATAGTATTATACTTTATAAACGGCCCTGTTCCGGCTTCTCGATTCCTCCGGAGCTTTCGTGAAAAAAATCGGAAAAGGTGAAAAGTGTCTCTTGGGAGACAGAAAATGTCCCTGAAATCCGTATTGTGAATGCAAGAACAAGGTCGCACAGCGACCCTCCAACCCTCTCTACGGAAGGAACCGCCATGAAAGAAGACCGCAAGATCAAGAACGTCGTGCTGATCATGCTCGACACGCTCCAGTTCAACTATCTTGGCTGCTACGGCAACAAGGTTGTGAAGACCCCCAATATCGATCGCCTCGCCCGTCAGGGCTTCCTCTTCGAAAACGCCTACAGTGAAGGCCTGCCCACGGTGCCCGTGCGCCGCGCCCTCATGACCGGCCGCTTCACCCTGCCTTACGGCGGCTGGCAGCCTCTCGCTCCTGACGACACCACCGTCGCCGACATCATGTGGGGCAAGAACATGCAGACGGCCCTCGTCTACGACACCCCGCCCATGCGCCTGCCCAAGTACGGCTATTCCCGCGGTTTCGACTTCGTGAGCTTCAACCCCGGCCAGGAGCTCGACCACACCAGCTTTGCCGATGTGCCGCTGGATCCCGCGCTGAAGCCGGAAGACTACACCTCCCCCACGATGGTTTTCAATGAAAAAGGCGAAGTCATCGACGACGACAGCACGCAGCTCCTCGACGAAATCGGCTGCTTCCTGCGCCAGCAGCAGTTCCGCAAGCCCGAAGACAGCTATATTTCCCGCGTCATGACGGATGCCCAAAACTGGCTGTCCAACCGCCGCGACAAGACCCGCCCCTTCCTGCTCTGGGTGGACTCCTTTGATCCGCACGAACCTTGGGACCCGGAATCCGTGTGGAAGGGCGAACCCTGCCCCTACGATCCCGAATACGTAGGCAACCCGCTGGTGCTCGCGCCGTGGACGCCCATCGAGGGCCGCATCACGGAACGCGAATGCGAGCACATCCGCGCCCTGTACATGGAAAAGATCACGCAGGTGGACAAGTGGGTGGGCGAACTGCTCGACTCCATCCGTGCTCAGGGGCTCTGGGATGAAACCCTTATCGTGCTGATGTCCGACCACGGCCAGCCGATGGGCGAAGGCGAGCACGGCCACGGCATCATGCGCAAGTGCCGTCCCTGGCCGTATGAGGAACTCGTGCACGTACCTCTGATCATGCACGTCCCCGGCATCGAAGGCGGCAAGCGCATCAAGAGTTTCGTGCAGAACGTGGACGTGACCGCGACCATCATGGACGCGCTCGGGGAGCTCGGCACGCCGCAGAAGGCGAGCGATTTCGGCTTCCCGACCTATGACACCTCGGAAATGCAGGGCATCAGCCTCCTGCCCGTGATGCGCGGCGAGACCGACACCGTGCGCGACTGCGCCATCGCCGGGTACTACGGCATGTCGTGGTCCCTCATCACCGAGGATTACTCCTACGTGCACTGGCTGGTGAGCGAGGACGTGAAGGACAGCGTGGACTGCATCGCCGGTTCCGGCACCGAAATGAAGGAAGAAATGTGGACCTGCACGGCTGGCGCGAAGGTGCAGGTGCCCGATCATGATGAATTGTACGACCGCAAGGCCGACCCCTTCCAGCTCAACAACATCGCGGATCAGAATCCCGACAAGGCCCGCGAGATGCTCCAGCAGCTCAAGCTCGTCATCGGCGAAATCCGCACGAGCTGAGGATAGGAAGAAAGGGAGAACTGGGGGAAGGGGTTCCCCTCCCTTCCCCCACCCCCCAATCCCTCCCCTTCCTAAGGTTTTTGTTTTTAGCGAACCCTTGTTCACTGTGTTGGGGAGGTGCCGGATCCTTGCCGGGCTGCGGGGCTTCCTTTTCCATATATCTCACTCTATTCCATGCACTGCGCGGAGCGCATATGACAACTGCCGTTGCGACCAACAAGCTGTCCGGAAAGTGGATAGGCTGGCTGACGAGCCTGCTCGGTGGCCTCTTTGTGGCTTGGTGCTTTTATGACCCGAGCACGCCGAAAGTGAACCTCTACTGGTTCGGGACGATCATGGCGATCGGCATGTTCGCCTTTGACCTGCTGCCGAACTTCGTCACCGCCGTCCTGCTCCTGATGTACTACATCCTGACGGGCATCGCGGCTCCGGATGTGGCTTTCGTCGGCTGGACCACCCCCATCCCGTGGCTGTGCATGTGCGGTATGCTCATCGGCGTGCTCATGGAAAAGACGCGCCTCGCCAACCGTATTGCCCTGTTCACCATCAGCCGCGTGGGGACCACCCCCATTCGCATGTACATCGCGTTCCTGCTCGCCGGATTCATCGTCAGCGCGATCATCCCCGACGTCATCACGGTCGACATCCTGTTCATGGCCATCGCCACCGGCATGTGCCAGAGCCTCAACCTGTCCGTGACTTCCCGTTCCGCGACCACCATCGTCCTTGCCGCCTTCTTCGGCGCGACCATCTCTTCGGCTGCCTACCTGCCCAACAACACGGGCATCATCGGCCTGCTCATGGTCAAGGACATGGGCGTCCCGTTCACATGGCTGGGCTTCTACAGCGAAAATCTGCCTTACCAGATCGGGCACGCGCTGCTGGCCTATACCATCCTGCACCTTTTCGGCGGGCGTGAGCTTGGCGAGCACATTTCCCGCTGCCGCGCTTGTGCCGAAGCGGAACTCGCCACTCTCGGCAAGATGAGCCGCGACGAAAAGAAGACCCTCGTCCTGGCCTTGCTCGCGCTGGTGGCTTTTATCAGCGAACCGTGGCACGGTATCCCCGGCTACTTCGCCTTCTGCAGCATGGTCCTGCTTGGATTCACCCCTATCTTCAACTTGATGGAAGCCAGCGATCTCAAGAAGGTGCAGTTCCCCATCCTGTTCTTTATCGCGGGCTGCATGGCCATCGGCATTGTGGCGGGAACCCTCGGCATCCCCGCATGGCTGGCCGGGAAGCTGGTGCCCTACCTCCAGCAGATCGACAGCAATGCCGGTTCGTCCATGTTCGCCTATTGGGTGGGCGTCGTCGCCAACCTCGTGCTGACGCCTGTCGCGGCGGCAACGTCCCTGAGCGTGCCCATGGCCGAAATCGCCACCTCGCTGAACCTTGGGATCAAGCCCATCCTGTACAGCTTCCTGTACGGGCTTGACCAGTTCTTCCTGCCGTATGAGCTGGCCCCGGCCTTGATCATGTTCGCGACCGGATACGTCCGCGTCCGTTACCTTATCGGTATCATGCTGACGCGTATGGTTTTGGCCAGCCTGATCGTGGCGTTCGTCGCCACCTTTATCTGGCCTATGATGAACCTGTAGGGAGGGGTGAAAAGGAGGAAACATGAACCGTTTCGGATTCTGCAAGCAGGAAGGCCCGGTTTTCCGCATCCGGGATCTCAACAGCCCGTGGCGTTCGGTCCTGCATCTAGGCCAGCGTCAGATGGTAGGCAAGTCCTACCAGTGGGAAGACGATCCCGAAACCTCCACCTTCTCGTTTTTGGAGAAGGGCAGGGTACGGCTCCTGAATCTTTCCGAAACGGGCAAGGAGCGCATCGTGCTCTATATCGAGCCGGGGTGCCTCTTCCGCGAAATCGTGTTGCTGCATGTTTCCCCTTCGCATCCCGCGTCGCTGGTGGCGCTGGAACCCTGTGAAGTCTATAATTTCCCCCGGACCCTGCTGGACGATGCCGAATTCGTGCGGCGCCATCCGGCGCTGATGAGCAATCTGGTCCACTCGCTCGGAGCCAAGGCGGGGGCCTTTTACAGCCAGATAACCGAAAGCGTCGAGCTGGACCCGCAGACGCAGGTATGCCGGTATCTGCACCGGCTGGCCGATGAGCGTCGGACCCGCGTGGTCAACCCCGGCGTGTCGCAGTCCGAGCTGGCCCTTGTGCTCGGCTTGCATCGGAGCACGGTATGCCGCATTATCCGGACCCTGCGCGATCGGGGCGTTCTGGGGCACTTTACCCGGTGTTCCCTTGAGATCCTCGACCGCGAAGCCCTCGCGGAGTTGTGCAACCCGAGCGAGGGAGGAAAATAAGATGAACCGGGGAGAGGGAGCTTTCGGGGAGTACCCGCACGGTTTCTCCCTCCCTGGATACACCGCCTTCCCCATGTTTTTCGAGTGAAGGCAGGCGGTACGGAGGGGAATCCCCTTTCGTGACGAGAGAACCGCATGAAACCCATTGGAGTGACATTATGATCGAGATCATCACCGAAGCTGACTACAAGGATCGCCTTGCCGCGACGCAAAACGGCGTGCTGCTGTTCTTCAAGAAGCTCTGCCCGCATTGCAAGAACATGGAGAAGGTGCTCGAGAAGTTCGGAGCCGCCAAACCCGGCATCGCGCTGTACGGCATCGATATTGAAGAGAACGCCGCCGCTGCCGCCGCGCTCGGCGCGGAACGCCCGCCGACGATTTTTGTCATCAAGGGCGGTGAGGTCAAAGCTTCCAAGGTCGGCCTCATGAACCCCCGCGAAATGGCCGCGTTCTTCGAGAAGGCCTAAGTTGTCGAATGGGGGGAAGGGGGATTCCAGAACGGTGCGCTGATGCGCGCTCCCCCTTCCCTTCACATTGTCTTTTTCTCTTGTACATCCGTTACGATGAAGGCTTCGATAATCGCTTGTTTTTGCCAATGATTGCGTGAGCCGAATCCCCTTCGGCGGCAAGGCATGGGCAAAGGCGGGCCGGTCGTCGCGTCGTTTGTCTCGGAAAAGGCGGCGGTTCCCATGCGGAAAAGCCGTGGCGTCATCTCCTCACCAGCCGAAACGTTTTGAGGTGGGGGCCGGGAAGGGAGGCTTTTTATAAAGGGCCTTTTCCTCGGCAAATCAGGAGTTTCCATCAGGAGCTTGCAATGGAAGAACGTACTTGTGACATCATCGTACTGGGCGGCGGGCCTGCCGGGATGACGGCGGCGATCTACGCGAAACGCGCGAACCTCGATGTGGTGCTCCTCGAGACGAATGTGACGGGCGGGCTGGTGAATTCGACGTATACGGTGGAGAATTTTCCCTCCTATCCTGAGATCCACGGTATGGAACTCATGGAAAAGATGCGCGAACATGTGGATCACATGGGCGTGGAAGTGGAGGAAGTGTTCGAAGTCACCGGCCTTGAGCTTGGCGAAGACGAGAAAGCCGTGCATGGGGACGGCATCGTTTACAAGGCCCCGGCGATCATTCTGGCGACGGGCCGCAAGCCCATTGCGCTGGACGTGCCCACCGAATGCGATCAGATGCACTTCTGCGCGATCTGCGACGGCGCTCCGTACAAAGGCAAGCGCGTGCTCGTGGTCGGCGGCGGGAACAGCGCCTTCGACGAAGGCTTGTACCTCCTGAATCTCGGCGTCGCCGAGCTGACCGTGGTGGAAATCATGGATCGCTTCTTCGCGGCGGAGGCCACGCAGGACGCCCTGCTCGGCGATCCCCGCGTGAAGGGCTTCAAGACGACCAAGGTCGTGGACGTGGAAGTCACGGACGGCAAGCTGTCCGCCGCCATCCTCGAAAACGCGCAGACCGGCGAACGCACCGCGCTGCCCGTGGACGGGATTTTCGTCTTCCTCGGCCAGTCCCCGAACAACGAATGGTTCAAGGATGCGATCGCCCTCGATGACAAGGGCTACATCCTTGCGGGCGAAGACATGTCTACCAATATTCCCGGCGTGTTCGGCGCGGGCGACATCAACCACAAGCCGTACCGCCAGATCACCACGGCGGTCAGCGACGGCACCATAGCCGCTCTCGCCGCCGAGCGTTGGTTGCGCAGCCGCAAGAAATAAGGTTATGTATGACTCCGGGGGAGGATGTTTGGGGAAAGGCGTCCTCCCCCGCCATGCCGTCCGCATGAACGGGCGGCGGGGAGAGACGTTCCCTCGGGGGGACGCACGCATATTCCATCCGCTTGAATACCCCTCTTTATCCTTAGTAACATGCGGTTAAAGAGCGTGTAGCTGGGTGTCGGGATATGTGTCCAAACTCCCCCTTCCGGTTTGTGCCGGGAGGGGGAGTCTTTTGTCTGCCGAGCTGTTTTTTCCAGAAGCGGGGCCTGAACCCATGCCTCGGCAAACGGAAAGGGATTTTACGGGCGGATGACCTTGTCGGCCAGTGCGAGGCTGGTCACGACATCCAGCATGTTGGTGGTCTGTCCGGCCTGCTTCGCCTCAAGGAGGCCGTAGAAATCAAGGCAGGTTCCGCAGACGAGGACGTCCGTCCCCGCGTTTTCCAGAGCCTTCAGGCTGTCCAGTGCTTTTCCGGGGGTGGCGGCGAGCTTCACGCCGCCGTTCAGCAGAATGACGCGCCACAGGCTCTCCCCCAGCTCGGGCAGGGTGGACAGGAAATTCCCCATCAGTTTTTCGCCCAGCTCATCATCGCCGCGCCCGAAGGTTTCGGTGGTGATGAGGACCAACGTCTTGCCGGGCGTGAGGGTTGCGGCGGCGGGTTCCGGCTCGGTGACGCGGCATCCGCACGCTGTGGCGGAAACGCACCACAAGTCGGCTCCTTCCTGCCGTACTTCCACGGAATAGCCGGTGCGGCCGAGAAAGCGGCCCACATTTTCCGAAGCCGCCGTATTGTCCACAAGCACGCGCAGCGAGGCGGGTTTTTCTTCTTCCAGCATCCTGCGGCAGCGGATGACTGGTTCGGGGCAGGCCAACCCGCAGCAATTCAATTCCTTGGTCATGTGACTATCCTTTTCTGTTTTTTCATAAGCGGCCGCCGTCCGCACAAACGGCTGGACGGCGCTTCCATGCCGCCGAGAGGCTTAGTTGAGCATTTCGAGGAAGGCTTCGATCCGGACCTTGAGCTGTTCGGTATCCGCCTCCGAGTAGTCCGTCACGATCTGGAGGAACGGCAGATCCAGTTCCTCACGCACGAACTTTTTGACGGACCACGATTCCACATCGTACGTCTGGCATCCCTGCCAGGTGAGATCGACCACGGCGTCCGCCTGGAACGCTTCCGTCAGCTCTCGCAGCGCCGTGTAGCGGTTGGGGTTGGGCGACATGACGGAGCATGGCGTGTCGAGATACCGTCCGGCGAGTTCGGTCAGCGGATCGGCGGTTTCATCCATCATCAGGCGCACTTTTTTATAACAGGTGCAGTTGTCGATGCAGACGATGCTCGCCCCGCACTCTTCGAGGAGCTGGATGACCTTGTGGGAGCCCAGCCCCGTGGGGACGCCCGTGAGCAGGACGCGGGGCGCGTCCGGGGAAACGGCCCCGTCACTCGCCCCGCCGATCTCGGCGGCGATGTCCTGAAGGAGCGCGATGGCCTGCCCGTAGTCGGGCATGAAGGAAGCCCGGAAACAGATGTCCAGCAGATCCATGCCCGTCAGGGGCGACGGCTTGCGCTTGGCAAGGTCAAGGACATCCTTGAGGGCGCGGCGGAGCCGGTTGGTCAGCCGGACGGCATCCCGCAGATCGTCCGTGGTGATGGAGGCGCCGAAATCCTTTTCCAGCCTCGCGGCGAGCTTGGCGTACTGGGCGCGCCAGTAGTCCTTGGCGTCCCCGTCCTGAATCTGCGGAAGCTGGAGCAGTACGACCGGCTTGTAGGCGGCCAGCAGTTCGTACATCTTTTTCTTGCCGTCGCAGGTGGTGTCCGCCACCACGATGTCCGAGGCGGCGAGATAGGGACAGCTGTCTTGGAGCGCGAAACCGAAACTGCTCTTGATCAGCGGGCAAAGGGAGCGGGGGAGCATGGTTTCCGCCACCGGGATGGAATCGTTTTTCGTGCCGCACAGCGAAACCGGAATGGCTCCTGCGGCAAGGGCGATTTCCAGCGGCGAATAGATGCAGTACTGGCCCACGACCTTTTTCCCCGCTTCTTTGGCTTGTTGCAGCGCCAGCACATTGCGCCCGGTGATGTCGCGGAACCGTTCGAGACTTGCGTATGCCATGAAAGTTCTCCTTCAAGGTATGGTGGTGAAGCCGTTCAGATGCGGGCGGCAATCAAGGCCGCTCCGATGGCTCCGACGAGTTGCGGATACTCGGGCACGTTGACCGGGACGCCGAGTTCTTCGGAAAGCAGCCTGCTGAACGAAGGGCTTGTCGCCAGCCCGCCCGTGAACGTGCATTCGCCGCGCAAGGGTATGCGGGCGGCAAGGCCCCGCATACGCCGGGCGATGGAGCGGAAGACGCCGGCGGCGATATCGGCGGGTGGCGTACCCCGCGCAAGCAGGCCGATGATTTCCGTCTCCGCGAATACGGCGCACATGCTGGAAATGGCGGCGGGCTTTCCCCGTCCGGCGGCTTCACCGAGTTCCGCCAGCTCCATGCCGAGGATGCCGGAAAGGACCTGTAGAAAACGGCCCGTGCCCGCCGCGCACTTGTCGTTCATCAGAAAATCCTGCACCGAGCCGTCCGGGGCCGTACTGATGACCTTGCTGTCCTGCCCTCCGATGTCGAGCACAACGCCCGTTCCGGGGAAGAGGTGGACGGCACCGCGCGCGTGGCAGGTGATCTCCGTGACCACTTTGTCCGCAAAGGGCAGGGAAATGCGCCCGTACCCCGTTCCGACGATACGGGATGCCGCGATCCCGCCCGCGTCGGCACAGGCGGCGGCCAGCGCCTTTTCCCCGGCCTCGCGCGCGTTCCAGCCTGTGGGCAGGACGGCCTTGCCCAACAGCGAACGCGATTGGGGATCGAAGATAACGGCTTTGGCGGCTACGGAGCCGACATCGACACCGGCTACAGGCATACGGTTCTCCTTATGGGGGCGGCGTCGGATACGGAACCCTTGGGGGTGGCGGGAGCCCGCCCTTCCGTCCGGAACGGGCAGAGGCTCTTCACGGGCGTGCCCATGTCCATATGCTTCTGGGCACGAAAGAAAGCGGCTCCGGAAGAACCCTTCGAGGCAGGGGTATCAGGAAACGCCGAGGGGCTTACCGTTTTCGACAAGCGCGTAGTTTTCCCGATCGGCGAAAGGCTTAGGGCAGACGCATTGAGCTTCGAAGGCCCTGTCCTTGGACACGGCCGCGATGGGCGGGGAGTGGCGTGCCGTGAAAACGAGGCCGCCTCAAAGGAGGGAAGCTCGGCCGAGGGTTTCCCGAGCAGGCCGTGTGCGGTAAGCCCGGCAAGGGGTGCCCGGCGGAAGGGTGCGAACATGGACATTTCCCAATGCTTGTTGTGTATGAACGCTCCGAAAGGATTCCGGAGCCTTCGACGCGGCAGCGAAACGTGTACCGCGCACGAGATACAAAAAAGCCCGTATGCAACCATACGGGAAAAGCGATGGGGGAATGTCCGTCAGGAAAGAAAGGCGGGAGGGGATGCCGCTATCAGCACACCGCCAACTGTGACGGGGACATACAGCCCCACCGCAGACGGCGTCAGGTCATGCCTGAAATCTGATGGCGGAAACGAGACATGGGGTACCTTTGCTCAGTATTTTCATAAAGCAATAATCGCTGGCCATTGGAATGTAAAGGGCGTTTAGCGTTTGATTTTCATAGATGACGGATGGGATTGCCTTTTCCAGTTTGGAGTGCGTCATTTCACCCCCTTGCCCTGGCTGTTTATCGCCTCCTCCGGAATAAGATAACGGACAGCAAGGTTTTCTGGGCGTATCCTTGGACCACGAAAAACAGGCAAGGGAGAGCAAAGGGAATACGCCTAGGCCGTTAGAGGGCTTGAGAGAGAACGTTTCTGGAGAGTTCAATGGATAGTGCCATGATAGCTTCGCTTCTTTCATACGGGAACATTGCGATCAAACTGGCTGTAGGGCTGATCGGTTTTCTTTGGGTGCTGCGGACGACCAATCGCTGCCAATTGGCACAGATGACCCCGGTCGACCTTATAGGCAATTTCGTGATGGGCGGCATCATTGGCGGTGTTATTTATAATCAGGACATAACTACCGTACAATTCATAATCGTATTGGCGATATGGCAACTTCTGGTATTAGGGGTAAATGCCCTGCGCATACACACGGAGTCCGGTCAGAAGATGATAGTGGGAAGGCCTACTCCTGTTGTGATAAAAGGCAAGTATTTACAGGATAAATTTGAACTCTTGGGTCTTGATATCGCTGATTTTGCGACATTATCCAGAATCCAGGGCGTTCACTCCCTCTATGATATATGGAATGCGCAGATTGAGCCGAATGGGCAGGCCACCATTCAGAAAAAAGATGCCCGCAAAACATCAAATATACTCATAACGAACGGGACAATAGATACAGGCGCTCTGGAAATGATGGAAAAGGATGAAGGATGGTTGAAAAATGAATTACATAAAAGGGGATACGAATCGTATAAAGATATCTTTTTTGCCGAATGGAATGAACTTATTGATGATGAAAGGGGAAAAGCCGGGGAACTGTATATCGTTGAGCGCACGGAAAAAAGAGATTGAAAAGGATACTGCCGGAGAGGAATGCCCTTCAAGGTAACGCCATGCGAGACATCCCGAGGAGTTTTTCCTATCCGGAAGAGGAGATCACGCCATGTCCGTGCCTTGTACGGATGAAGCCTCCCCGCACTACCGGCGGGATGGTTCAGGGAAATGCGTAGCGGAAATGTAAAATCCGGCCCGCGATATGGCCTTACTCACTCCGGGCGAGCAGAAAATGTTCCGGCAGGATTTCCCGCCATTCCCCGCTCAGATCCGCCGTTTCATGCGTGTAGGGGATGATCTTTTTTGAGCGTTCGTAAACAGGATCCGGTACGGGAATGGCGGAGAGCAGCGCACGGGTATAGGGATGCAGGGGGTTCCCAAAAAGCTCTTTCGCCGGGGCGAGCTCCACCAGCCTGCCCTCGTACATGACGCCCACGCGGTCGCAGAGGTAGCGGACCATCGACAGGTCGTGCGCGATGAACAGGAACGTGAAGCCATGCTGCCGCTGCAAGTGCTGAAAGAGGGACACGATTTGCGCCTGTATGGAAACGTCGAGTGACGCAACGGGCTCGTCGGCGACGATCAGTTCGGGGTTGACGGCTATGCTGCGGGCGATGGCGACGCGCTGGCGCTGCCCGCCGGAGATCTCGGCCGGAAACTTGTTGCCGTAGCTGGTGTCCAGCCCGACAAGCGTGAGCAGTTTGTCCACTTCGGCCCGCAACCGGACCTTACCGGGATAAACACGATTGATAACCAAGGGCTCCGCAATGATGTCGGCAACCTTCATGCGAGGATTCAGGGCCGCCGCAGAGTCCTGGAAGATGACCTGCATATTGCGCTGGATATCTTTCTTGTGCTCCCGGTAGGAGCGCTTTTCCGAGATCAGAAAGTCTTTGAAGCAAATCTCGCCTTCCGTCGGGGTATAGATGCCCATAATGGCGCGCGCCACCGTCGACTTGCCGCAGCCGGATTCCCCGACCAGCCCGAAGATTTCCCCCTTTCGCAAGTCGAAAGAAATCCCGTTGACGGCGTGCACCGTCAGGGACTTGTTGATGGGAAAATGCTGCTTGTAGTTTCTGACGGATAAAAGAACCGGATTCTTCAATGGATCATACCGCGGCGTTTGATGGTGATGGGAGGCGTGACCGCGGGCGCCCTTTCATCCAGAAGCCATGTTGCGGCGCTGTGGGTTTCGGAAACGGGGAACATCGGAGGCATCCGCTCGTAATCGATTTTCATGGCATACTGATTGCGTTCGGCGAAGGCGTCACCCGGAGGCGGATCAAGGAGCGTCGGCGGCATACCCGGAATCCCCCTGAGCTCCCCGTTTTCCACGGCTTGAGAGGGAAGGGCGCCTAGCAGCCCCCATGTGTACGGGTGGCGCGGGTCGTAAAAGATTTCCTCGGCGGTCCCGATCTCGACGATTTTCCCGGCATACATCACGGCGACCCGGTCCGCGATGCGGGCGACCACGCCCAGATCGTGCGAAACCAGCACGATGCCGATGCCGGTCTTGCGTTGGATATCACGCAGCAGGTCGAGCATCTGCGCTTGTACGGTCACATCCAGCGCCGTAGTGGGTTCGTCGGCGAAGAGGATGTGCGGGTTCAGGGCCAGCGCGATGGCAAGCACGCACCGCTGGCGCATCCCTCCGGAAAAATAGTGCGGCTGCAAGAGCATCCGCTGGGCTGGATCGTCGATGCCCACGCGGTGGAGCATCTCCACGGCCAGTTTTTGCGCATCTTCCCGGCTCATTTTGCGGTGTTTCAGCACGGCTTCCGTGATCTGCTTCCCGATGGGGATCGTGGGGTTCAGCGTGGTCATGGGGTCCTGAAACAGCATGGAAAACAGGGAACCGCGCAGCTTGCGCATCTGTTTTTCGGTATATGGGGCAATGTCCTTGCCGTCGATGAGCATTTTGCCGCTGATCCGGGCATTGCCGGGAAGGAGTTTCATGACCGATTTGCACAAAACGGACTTGCCGCACCCGGATTCGCCCACGATGGCAAGCGTTTCGCCGCTCTTGAGGGACAGCGAAACGTCCCGGACGGCCTGAACGGTTCCGTCGGGCGTGTCGAAATGAACGGAAACGTTTTCCAGTTCCAATACGGTGTCCATGTCTTCCTCGGTGCTCCGAAAAGGCAGCCGGGGCCGCCCGGATGTCCCGGACGGCCCTGCTGCGTGCGGTTAGCGGTTCAGCGTCCAGTCTTCGATGTTCCACATGACGCCCACGGCATGGTGGCCGAGAACGCGCGCGGTATCAAGCCCCTTCAGCCCGGCGATGCTGACGTAGTTGCCGTTCAGGTACGCGACCAGTAGGTGGCCGGGGCGTTCGGCATAGGCTTCCTCAAACTGGCCGTAGATGGTCTTGCGCTGGGCCGGATCTTCGGTGGCGCGGCCCTTTTTCAGCAGTTCGTCGACCTTGGGGTTGGAATAGGCCATCGTGTTGTCGCTGGCTCCGGTGACGAAATCCTTGTAGACGCCGTCCGGGTCGAATTCGGCGGCGAACCCGGCGAGGAATCCGTTGTACCCGGCCTTCCAGTCAAATTTGGTGACGAGGACGATCTGCATGTCGACCCCGGCTTTCTTCAATTCGTTGGCGATGACCTTGGCGATGTCTACGCGCTCTTCCTCATAGTCCCGGACCTGAATCGTGAACGAGAACTTCTGCCCGTTGCGCTCGTAGATGCCGTCCTTGCCCTTCTTCCAGCCGAGCTTTTCCATTTCGGCGGCGAATTTCTTGAGATCGTAGGAGTAGATGTCCGCGGCCTTGTTGCCGCCGTAGGCGTTCATCTGGATGGGGCTGAACGCAGGGAACCCCTGGCCGTTCAGCACGCTTTTGGCGATGGCGTCCTTGTTCAGGGCGTAGTTCAGAACGCCGATGGAGTCGCCGTTCCGCTTCCAGAAGTCGGTATGGAAATCCATAGCGGCGGAACGGTAGTCGGCGGTGGCGAAGTCGATGTTCTTGTAGCCGTCCTTGCCCCGGAACGTGTCCGCATACTTGGCGTTCAGCCACGCCAGATCCGCTTCCCCGGACTGGAGCATGAGGGCCTTGGTGCTTTCGACGGCGACGGTCTTGTAGACGATCCGTTCGATGTTCGGCACCTTGCCGTAGTAGTCCTTGTTCTTTTCCAGAATGATCATGCCGCCGGCGGTGTCCCATTCCACGAACTTGTAACGCCCGGTGCCCACGGGGTGCTGGTTGGCGGGGGCGGTGTTGATGTCCTTGCCCGCGAACAGGTGCTTGGGCAGGATGCCGATGGTGAAGTTGTCCAGCATGGCGGCGTTGGGCTTGGACAAGGTGAAGACCACGGTCTGGGCGTCAGGCGCCGTGATCGACTTGATGTCCTCGTAGTTGCTGGTGATGGATGAGGCCAGCGTCTTGTCTTTGGTCAGCGCTTCGTAGGTGAACAGGATGTCTTCCACGGTGAGGGGCTTGCCGTCGTGCCATTTCACGCCGTCGCGCAGCTTGAAGGCATAGGTGTGCGCCCCCTTATCATAGGTGAAGCTCTCGGCGAGTTCGGGAACCGGCTGGCCCTTGGCGTCGTACTTCATCAGGCCGGAAAAAATGATTGTGGGCAGTTCCTGATGGTTGTTGAGCAGGGGGTTGATGGTGTCCTCGTTTTCCCCGGCGTAGACAAGGGTGTTCGCCATTTCGTCGGCGGCGTTGGCGGGCATTGAGGCGAGACAGAGCGCAAGGCACATGAGGCCCCAGCGAACCGTTTTCAAGACCGGAGCGGTCAATACGTTCCTCTTCACGAAGTTCTCCTTTTCGGATTGTCGTACGTTGCCTATATTTATAAAGGCGACCTGTGGTTACAGGTTGCTTGGCCCTTGGTTGCTTCTTTTTCGGAAGTAATGACCGATGCTGGTGATGCTCAGCAGCGTAACCACAAGGAAAACCCCGGGGATGAGGATGACCCACCACGAGTTGAGGAGGAGCGCCCGGTCGGCCAATGCCAACATGCTCCCCCATGAGAGCACGTCCACAGGCAGGCCCAGTCCGAGGAAACTCAAGGTCGCTTCCATCGCCATGCTGGTGCTGATGCTGGAAATGACCACGAACATGATCGCCGACACGAAGTTCGGGATGAGGTGCTTGCGCATGATGAAGGGAAACCGCGCGCCCATGCAGCGCGAGGCGAGGATGTACTCGCTGTTGCGGATCTGCCGGACTTCGCTCCGGACAATGCGGGACAGGGCGAACCAGCCGGTGACGCCGATGACGAGAGCGATGGTGAGCTCGTTCGGTTTGCCCATGAGAGAAAGGATCAGCAGCAGGGACAGAAGGACCGGGACACTTTGCAGGAGTTCCACCGCCCGCATCATGGCGCTGTCCACCACGCCGGAGGCGACCCCGGACAGGCAGCCGTAGGAAACCCCGATAAGGGTAATGACCGCGGCGCTCATCAGCCCGATGAAGATGGAAGCCCTGCCGCCGTACCAGATGATCGAGTAAATGTCCCGCCCCAGAGAGTCCGTGCCGAACCAGAATTCGGCATTGGGAGCCTCATTGACGTTCATGAGAAAGAGTTCGGCGGGATCATGGTTGATGATCAGGTTGGAAAAAAGGCAGCCGAGGGCGATCACGGAAAACACGGCGACGGAGAGGGTGGGCTTGCCTTTCAGCCGAGCCCAGAAGCCTTTTTTCCGTATGGCGGGCTGGTGCGCCCTGTACCCGGCCCCGACGATCGTGAAGGCATCGTTGGAAGAGGCGTCCATCAGCACACGACCCCGTCAGAAGACTTCATGCGCGGATCGATGACTTCGTTGACGGCCTGCGCGACAAGGCTGCTCAGCATGACCATCGCCCCGGTGATCAGCACCATGAGCATCAGCAGGTTGTAGTCATGGTATTTGGCGCTGGATACGGCGAGCAGGCCGATGCCCGGATAGTTGAATACGGATTCCGCCACATAGGTGCCGCTCAGGACGTGGGGGATGGAGATGGCCATGATGCTGACGATGGTGGGGAGCACGTTCCGCAGGCAGTGGCTCAGCAGGACCCGTGTCCTTCCGAGCCCCTTGGCCCGCGCCAGCAGCACGTAATCACGGCGGATTTCATCCAGCAGCTTGTTGCGGATCATGTAAGCGTAATACCATAGGTGGCTCGCCACCATGACGATGAGCGGCAGGGCGAGGTGGCGCAGGCGGTCGGTCAAATCGCCGGATTTCCCGATCCCGTAGGCACCGCTGCTCGGCAGCAGTTTGAGGTTGACGCTGAAAACGAGCACCAGCACCACGCCCATCCAGAAGGCGGGCACATAAAAGGCTACCGTACCGATGCGGCAGACGAACCGATCCATGAAAGTGTCCTCGAACCGGGCGCAGAAGAGGGCAAGCGCGATGGCGAGCATAAAGACCAGCGCGTAGGCGATGCCGCCGAGCATGAGCGTATTGCCGATAAGCGGAGAAACGACATCGAGGACAGGGCGTTTGTATTTCAAGGAGATGCCGAAATCCCCCTGCATGACGTTCCCGATCCATTTGGCGTACTGCATCCAGATGGGGCCGTTCAGCCCCAGCCGTTCCCGTGCGGCGTCCAGTTCCGTGGTCGTCATGGACTGCATGGCGTCGCCGTAGAAGGATTGGAGAGGATCGCCGGGGGTCAGGCGGGATACATAGAAAACGATCAGCGACAACAGAAACATCATGGCGATGAACACCAGCGTTTTCCGTGCGAGAGAAGTCATCAGTTGTCTGCTGTTCATAGTCTGCCTTCCTTGGAGCGCGATCCTTCGGACTGTTCCGAGATCCTGTTTCGTAACACGTTGTTTTCTTAGATGTAGAGTATAGTGTTACGAGTATAAAAAATGTAATACGAGGTATACCGGCCACCGCCGACGGTGTCAATGAGAGGTCTTTTGCATCAAGCGGGCACGGGCTTCGGGCGGATTTCCTCCATGGCCATAAACGGATTACATCCTGATATAAAAAGAGAAAACGGGGAAAGAAAACGCCCCTGTCACCGTCCACATCGGTTCCCTGGGCGTTTTGCGATGATTGTGTATAGGTCAAGGTGTTACTTTTGTCAAATTAATGTTATCAAAATGGTATTCCGCGCCTCTCCAAAATAAAAAAGGGCAACATCTCAAAGGCGGCGTGAATCCCCGCCACCGTTTGTGCCGTCACATAGTGAGGATGTGGCGCGGGTTCTTGACCTTCAGAGCGCGACGGTTTTACTGTTTCCCCCACGAAGCTTCGGGATGAAGCGCGCGGAACAAACTGCCCAGTGTTCAGCTTGCCGTGCAGGTGGTTTTAAACGGGAAAATCTCAACGGATAGAGAGGTTGCCATGTCGATATTGGTCGTATGGGCAAGTCCCAACCAAGACGGTTTGACCTCTGCCGCCAAAGACAACATTTTGAAAGGGCTGTCAGAGGCGGGCGGTGAGGCCGAGGCTCTGCATCTGAATAAGCGGGACATCAGGTGTTGCCGGGCGTGCGGGAATGGGTGGGGGCTTTGCAGGAGCGAAGGCAGGTGCGTGATCAACGATGATTTTTCGGAAGACTATCAGAGACTCGTTTCCGCCGAGGCGATTGTCTGGATCACGCCCGTCTACTGGCACGATCTTGCCGAGAACCTGAAGGCTTTTCTGGATCGCCTGCGCCGGTGCGAGACGCGCCGTAACCATTTTCTGAAAGGGAAAAAGAGCCTCTTGGTCGCCTGTGCCGGAGGGACGGGCCGAGAGGCGATACAATGCCTTGACCGCCTTGAGGACACACTGGGCCATATGGATATTGTTGCGGTCGACCGCCTGCCGATTATCCGTTTTAACCGCGAGTACATGCTCCCGGCCCTGCTTGGCGCGGGGCGTGCCTTTGCGGCGCATATAGGGCAAACGGCGTCCGAAGAGGGCGTATGAGTGCCGACCCCGGATCAAGACAATCAAAACGTGGGGAGCTCTCTTTTGCAGGGCGGTGGATGCCGGCAGCGGCATTTGCCGTCCTGCTGTTTCAAGGGGGCCTGAAGTCGGGCAAGGGTCACGGAAAAGGCTTTTTCAGCCAATCTGTATCTGCCTTGCCGCAATAAACACCGATGCCTTTCCCGCCTACCGCGAGAAGGCGCCTCGCTGGGCATCGGCATGGCAGGCGGCGCAGTTCTTCAATCCTTGAGCCTTGGCAATGGAACCTTGTGAAACATCATCATGCTTGTGTATGAACCAACGGCTTTCCGTGATTCTGACGGGCGTGTCGCCATGAAGTTTTTTGGCAATTTTGCTTCCGCGCCGGGTGGTTCCCGTGTCCGCGGCATTGCCTTGAAGCCACGCGCCGATCTGCTCCTTGTCCGCGGCGTCGAGTTCGACGGCGGCATCAAAATGGTTCGGAAGATCCCCCATGAGCCGTTTCCATGAGCCGGACGGCAGCAGCAGGGCGGAGTATGCCGTATGGCATGAGCCGCAGTTGTCGACATACGTTTGCGGCGGGATGAGAAGACGGTTTGGGGAATGTTTCCTGTATCCGTCATGCGCTTCGGCAAGCCCGACGATTCCACAGAGTAAAAGGCCCGTGAATCCCCAAAGATACCTTTTTTTCATGAGATCGCTCCTTGCTGCGTTTGCGGTTGGTTGGACTGCAACCTACCCTGAGCGGCGTGAAGAATATGTTAACGCCGCGTTTTCCCGGCACCTCCGCGAGAGGGGAGGGCGGGATGCGGGCCCCCCTTTTCGTGGCGTTGCATCCCTATGTACGGCGGCGCTCACCCGACATAGCGTGCCCACAGCGCCGAGAGCGGCATGATGATGAGCATGGACGGCAGCATGTTGATCACGGGAAAGATTTTGATGCCGCACATGCGCAGCCCCGTGGCGACGAAGATGACGCCGCCGCAGGCGGTAAAGTCGCTGAGCATTCCCGGCGTCATGTACGGGGCGAGGAAGGCGGCGGAAGCATAGAGCAGGGCGAGGATGGCGAATTGGGGTATGGCGATGAGGCTGACCGAGAGGCCGAAAAGCGTCCCGAACACGATGCCGCTGAACAGATCGAGAACGGCCTTGGTGAGGAGGATGTCCGTGGACCCGGTGATGCCTTCGTTTATCGCGCCGAAGATGCCCATGCTGCCGAAGCAGAAGGCGGAAACAAGGGTGATGATGTTCACGATGTACGTCTCATTGCCGCAGTGCTTGCTTTTTGCGAGGCGGAACAGCGCCCTGATGCACTTGGCAAGAAAAGATTCGGCAAAGACGAGCTCGCCGATGACGGAACCCACGATGAGGGCCATGACCACGACGGGAAGTGCTGAAGCCTTGTTCACGAGGGTGGAGCCCATGCACAGCGTGATCACGCCGAAGATGAGGGGAAGCGTTTCCTTGACGCGCTTCGGGATGAACCCAGAGAAGAGGGTCCCGGCGAGCCCGCCGACGAAAAGAGCGCAACTGTCTGTAATCGGTCCGATCATAATGCTTAACCTATTGAAATAATGTAAAAGATTCTTTCATCCAATTGTACCATGAAACATGGCGCTGAAAAATTGTCAAGCTCCAAAGAAGAGGAACACCGTCTTTGCTGAAAAGGCGGACGGATCGGCATATGCCCGAGGGCACGACGGGGGGAAGGCCGCTTGCCATTTCTTTGGTGGCTTTGCTAACGTAACGGGCGCAACTGGAGCCGCGTGGGATGGCATGGCATCCTTTTCCGCAAAAACGGGAAGAGGATATGTCCGCTTTCCGCCGTATTTTTCGCAGAGGGAAAACATTGACAGGCCACATGGGGTGAGTTATGGAAAAGTCGTCAGACGTCAGACGAGTTAGGGAACAACGGGAACCCCTGTATGTGGAAGTGAAAGAGGCTATTCTCGAATTGGCCCGTACGCAGTGCGGCCCGGATCGCAGGCTTCCTTCCGAGGAAGAGTTGTGCCGCCTGTTGGGCGTAAGCCGGGCTACGGTGCGGGAAGCGTTGAGCATCCTTTGCCGCGAAGGGTTCGTCTCCAAAAGGCACGGCATAGGGAACCTCGTCAACCGCAGCGTGCTTGATACGCCGATGCGTTTCGATTTGGAGCGCGGGCTCCGTCGGATGCTTGAAGACGCGGGGTATCAGGCAAGCACGATCCGGGAAATGCCCGTGAGCCCCGGTGGGAAGGACATCCTTTTGGATGATCCGACGCTGCCGGTCAGGCTGACGATCCCCCGGCCGTGGAAGATCCAGCGGACGGCGCACCTTGTGGAAGGCGCGCAGGCCATTGTGACCTGTAACGTGTTCACATCGAACGGCTCATGGAATGGAAAAGGGTTCGCGCAGGAACTGGCCTATACGGATGTGATCAACCTGCTGTCGGGCGGCACGTTGTCGCACACGGTGATGGCGTTCCTCCCGTGGTGCGCGGGGAAGGGGATCGCTTCCGCTTTCGGGCTTGCTCCGGGTACGCCGATCATTCTGTGGCATGAGCTGAACTACGGCATACAGGATACCTTGTTGTGCGAGAGCGTGGTGGCTTTCAATCCGGATTTTGTGACCCTGCGCGCGCTCCACAGATGGTAATGTCCCCTGACATGGCAAAGGCCTTTTTCTGAATCCTTTCGAATGGATCACGACGAGGAAGTGCTATGTTTTCCAGAAAGATCCAATCACTTTGCATTGCCCTGTTCTGGCTCTGCGCCGCCGTGCCCCAGATGGCCTTCGCGGAGTATCCGGAACACCCCGTAACCGTGTATCATCCCTTCGAGCCCACGCCGTATGACGCGTTGAGCAAGGTCTACAATGCGGAAATGTCGAAGATTTTGGGTGTGCCCTTTGTCTTTGAATATGGTATGATGGGCAAGGCGGCGAAAGCGACGCTCAACGGCAAGCCCGACGGCTACACCGTGTATTTCGCGGCGATGGGCCCGATGGTCCTGAAGCCCAACATGGTCGGCCCGTCCGCCTCGCCCAAGGATTTCCGGGCCGTGGGGCGTGCGACCCTGCTGCCGATCCTGTTCGTGGCGAACAAGAATGCGCCCTTCAAGACCTTTGAGGAGTTCAAGGCCTACGCGAAGGCCCATCCCGGCAAGGCCCGGATCGGGATCACCAACGCCCCCAGTTCCCTCCAGATCGGCATGACGCACCTTATCAAGGATCTTGCCAAGCTGGATGTGCAGCTTGTGGAGCAGCCGGACGGCCCCGTGCGCGGGACCATCGACTGCCTGATAGGGGATACCGACGCGCTGATCAGCCATCCGCCGGACATCATGCGCTACATCAGGCGGGGGGATTTCGTTCCGCTGGCGACGTTCGCGCCGGAACGCCTCGCCATGCTGCCCGATGTGCTGACCCTGCGTGAGCTCGGCTATGATTTCTCCCAGACGAGCTGGCGTGTCCTCGTGGTGAACAAGGATACTCCGGACGCCATTGTGGAAAAGCTCGCCAAGGCTTCCGAGCGGGCGTTGAACAGTCCCGCCATGAAGAAGTCCGCCGAGGAGAATTACGAAATTCTCGCTTGGCTGCCCCCGAGCGAGGCCGATGCCTTCCTCCAGTCCGAGTTTGATTTTTATCGGGATCTGTCCATGTCCATGGGGTTGCACTATACCCAACGGCCCAAGAAGTAACCGTTTGAGCAGCATCCACAAGAGCCTCTCCGTTTATGGCGGAGAGGCTTTTTTGTATAAAAAGAAAACCTCCCGCTAGGCGGGAGGTTCCGAAAAGCTTACAGCTTTGCATATGTTATAAAAACTCCTTTTGATTTGTTGGTAAAGCTTGCGGTCTGGCAACTGCAAGCGGCAACAAATCAAAAGGAGGTCACAATGAGTGACGTTCAAAGTTTAGCCCACACAAAATGGAACTGCAAATACCATGTGGTATTTGCCCCCAAATATCGCAGACAGGTTTTCTATGGGGAAAAGAAGCGTGGGATCGGCGAGATATTGCGCAGGCTTTGTGAATGGAAAGGAGTGACAATTCTCGAAGCGGAATGCTGCCCGGATCATGTACATATGCTGCTGGAGATACCACCCAAGATGAGTGTGTCGGGATTTATGGGGTATCTAAGGGTAAAAGCAGCCTGATGCTGTATGAACGATTTGGCGATCTGAAGTTCAAATACCGCAGTCGTGAATTCTGGTGCCGGGGCTACTACGTGGATACGGTAGGCAAGAACAAAGAGAAGATTAGGGATTACATAAAGAAACAGCTGGAAGAGGATAAACTGGGTACGCAGCTTTGCCTTCCCTACCCGGGTAGCCCGTTTACGGGCCGCAAGTAACGGAAATGCCGATGCCAGATTCGCTATGCGCCTGTTAGGGCGCTGCTGGTAACAGAGCCTTACAGGCGCATATGAAGAACCACCGGCTAGGCCGGTGGGTTCCTTTTTTATGGGCAACGTCTTTTTCACGTATGGGGTTGCATCTAGGGCCTTTCGGCTTTGTGCGGCGATTGACAACCGCCAACGGGATACATAAGAAGCAAGACCATATGCTGGCTGGTGCCTGCGCTTGCCTCCCCGTTTCCGAACGTGCTGCGTCTATTCTGCCGAGGCGGCTTTGCCGCTCACCGCAACGCACAGGAGGCCCCATGACGGGATGTGGAACGGAACGCTACGCCGACTGGTTTTTTGACTTGGACGGGACGCTGGTGGACAGCGCCCCCGATATCCTGCGGCTGCTCGGCGGCGTGCTGCAGGAGGAAGGGCTCGCCGTGCCCGAACTGGACAAGGGGCGCATCGGGCCGCTTCTGGAAGACATCATCCGCGGGATCTGCCCGGATCTGGTCCCTGCGGATCTGGAGCGCATCGTCCGCATCTACCGGGCGCGCTACCGCGCCTGCCCCTTTGACGAAAGCCCGGCGCAGAATTGATAAACCTTATGAAAAG
>OGWR01000500.1_pt1 | contig 35112 bp, 27 predicted proteins | sample 1576061 | NCBI WGS metagenome assembly OGWR01 (sample SAMEA3541511, study PRJEB24748) | human gut metagenome | biome: human gut; feature: human-associated habitat; material: faeces | place: China | collected 2012 | reverse complement strand
CCCGAGAATCTCGGTACGGACATGAGTCTGGATGAGACATGCCTCAGTAACGGGGACGTCTACACCATACTGACCAATAAGGCCGCCCATGGAGGCAATGGAGCGCTGGCGGCCATGATACGCGGTGTGGCCACAGATACCGTGTCTGGCGTACTGAGGAAGATACCGCTTTGCGAACGGCGCAAGGTAAAGACTGTCACAACCGATTTATCCTCCGCGATGATGCTGACGGTACGGACGGCCTTTCCCGGTGCCTCCCTGATCAATGACCGTTTCCACGTGCAGCAGCTCATTTCCGAGGCTGTCGACCAGCTGCGCATACGCCACCGCTGGGAAGTCCTTGAGGCCGAGAACAAAGCGATTAAAGAACATCGCGCACGCCGCAAGGCCGCGAAAACGAAAACCGAACGGGAACTTATCGGACAATGGGAACCTGAACGGATGGAGAACGGCGAGACACTTCCGCAAATCATGGCCCGAAGCCGCCATATCATACTCAGGCACAAATCAAAATGGAACACACAACAGACCGAACGTGCAGAAATTCTTTTCAAAGAGTTTCCCGATCTGAAAAAAGCTTACGGGCTCTTCCTTAAACTCGTCGATATTTTCAATGAGAAGGCCGAGCCGTCCGCCGCACGGCTGAACCTTGCCAGATGGTATAACGAAGTCGAAGCTTTCGGAAACAATGAATTCAACAAAGTGCTTGAAACATTCGAGAACCACAATACTACTATTGTAAACTATTTCGAGCGGCGGCTCACAAATGCCGCTGCCGAATCTTTCAACGCCAAGATAAAGGCATTCCGAACGCAGTTCAGGGGTGTCGGCGATATAAAATTCTTCATGTTCAGGCTGGCCGCACTCTATTCCTGAGACAACGTCCGCCCACCGGGAAAATCCGCTGACCCCGAAAACCGCTGTATTGTGCCGGATAGGGCAAAATGAAAAACGCTGGAAATCAAGTGATTTTCAGCGTTTTGCGGTGGAAGTTCGAACTTCTTGGTGATCCGCCTGGGAGCAGAAGTTTGAAATATGGCGGAATTTAATTTGAATCAGATTTAATATATAATACGCTGATAATAGGCTATTTTACTGCGAATTTATTTTAATGGACTGCAAATCGTATTTTATTCCATTTTCGTTAGAATTCAATTAGGAGGACAAAAGGAGGACAAAAATTTGCTTAGGAGGACAAAAAGTATTACCTTTGTATTGTAGCATCAGAACATTAATTTTTCTCTCCCATGGCAACAATCCAAAGAAGCCTCTCGACAAAGGTTAACGACAATGGCAAGTCTGAAATAATGCTTAGACTTAGCCTATCGAAGAATGACAAAATCCGTATCAAGTCCGGTATTTTTGTCCTTGTATCACGATTTAAGGATGGCGCATTTATAAAACCTCGTGCCAATCAGCAGGAAATTGCAGAACTGCGAGATACAGAAGACAGACTCATATCGCTTGAAAGATTTTTAATCGGCTTGAGCGAGACACATCCGATAAAAGATCTCACAAAGGATTTCATTACTGAACAAATTGACCGATGGCGCAATCCCGAAAAGTATGCGCCGAAAGAGGTAAAGGCGAAGAAGCTGTCATTCGACGATATTATTGATGAGTTTCTCAAGCAGAAACAGTTGTCGGAACCACGCGAGAGGCATTACCGTGTCCTTCAGCGAGCGTTGCATCGTTTCGAGCTGTATCAACGTCTGACAGGAAAGAAATCTTACAAGTTCTCTTTTGACACCTGCACGACTGAGGAGATCTATGATTTCGAGGCTTTCCTTCGGGCTGAGCCGGAACTGTATGACCAGTATCCTAACATTTACAAGTCTTACCCTTCCATTACCCACAAGACACATAAGGTCAAGAGACCCAAACCAAGAGGCGACAATTATATGGTGACTTTTACGAAGCGTTTCAAGGCACTCTTCCATTGGTGCCACGCCCAGGGAATCACCATGAATAATCCTTTTGCAGAGTATGTGAGTTCCGTCTATGAGAAATACGGCACTCCTATCTATATTAAGGATGTGGAGGTGTTGCAGCTTGCCGATTTCGATTTCTCATACAACAAGCATCTTGACACGCAGAGAGATATATTCATTTTCCAATGCTGTATCGGATGCCGCGTGGGTGATATGATGAAGATGACTCCTGCCAATGTAATCAATGGCGGTGTGGAATACATCGCCTCCAAGACCGCCGAGGAACGCCCGGAAACAATTCGTGTTCCGTTATCGGAAAGGGCGCAGTTCATCATTGACAAACATCGGGAAGAAGTCAAGGATGGTCGGTTGCTTCCGTTTATATCTCAGCAGAAATATAATGAGACCATTAAAGAAATCTTTGAAGCGGCAGGAATAACACGCCTTGTAACTCGCCTAAATCCGACAACCGGCATTGAGGAACAGGTACCAATCAATACCATCGCAACCAGCCACATGGCACGGCGAACCTTTGTAGGCAACCTCTACAAGAAGGTGAAAGACCAAAATCTTGTAGGCGCGTTGAGCGGACACTCCGTAGGTAGCAAGGCTTTCGCAAGATACCGCGAGATAGACGAGGACATGAAGCGTGAACTTGTCAATGTCATGGGTTATTAAATTGCCCTATTCTGTACTAAATCACTATATTTGCAACATGAACAACGAGAATCAAAACACAGAATATAAGCGCATTTGGAAAGACGAATACCTCAGGTGGGTGTGCGGCTTTGCTAATGCGCAGGGCGGATGTATTTATGTCGGTATTGACGATGATATGTCTGTCGTTGGCGTTACGCATCTTCATCAGCAGCTGGAGGATATACCCAACAAGATTGTTACGATGTTGGGTATCGTTCCTGCTGTCAGTCATATAGAGCGCGATGGAAAGGATATAATCGAGATTGACATTGAGCCGTCCAACATTCCCATTTCTTATAAAGGAGCTTTCTATATGCGGAGCGGCGCAACCAACCAAGAGTTGCGTGGACTGGCATTGCAGCAGTTTCTGATGAAAAAATTCGGCAGAAGTTGGGAAGATATGCCTTGTTATGGTGCAACCATCGATGATATTGACCCGGAGGCAATTCGGTATTTCTTGAAGAAAGGTATCAATGAGAAACGAATGTCCCCCGATGCAGAAAACTCCACGCCGGAAGAAGTCATCTCTAATCTTGGACTGATGGAGGATGGTGTTCCGTGCAATGGTGCCATATTGCTTTTCGGCAAGCATCCTCAAAGACGTTTCGTTACATCTGCTTTCAAGATAGGTCGTTTCGGCTCCACCAATTATGACTTGTTGAGTCAGGAGATTGTTGACGGCAACCTCATACAGATGCCGGAAAGAGTGATACGTGTATTGGACGAGAAATATCTCATACGCCCCATTCACTATGAAGGTATGCAGCGCATAGAGCCACTTGAACTCCCCGAAGAAGCCTTACGCGAAATCATCTGCAACTCGATAGTTCACCGCGACCATCAAGGTACTTGGACGCAGATGAGCGTTTATAGCGACCACATTCGACTTTGGAATGAAGGAAAGTTGCCGGATGATTTATCCGTTGAGAAGCTTATGGGCAAGCATACCTCTCAGCCTCGAAATCCCAAAATGGCAGAGGCGTTCTACCGAGCTGGATTCATCGAGGCTTGGGGTCGAGGCATCGAAAAGATTGTCAATGGCTTCAAAGCCGATGGCTTAACTCCACCCACATTCTCAGTCGAATAGGGAGGTGTTACCGTCCACATTCCCCGCGAGAAATTCGTAGCAATCAACCTGGGCGGCACAACCGACATCAACCAGTTCAAAGGTTCAGAGATGGACGACCAGAAACCGAACCAAACCGATACAAAAAGTGACCAGAAAAGTGACCAGAAAGGTAACCAGAAAAGTGACCAGAAAATAATAGAAATCTTAAAAGAAAATCCAAATACTACGATTCATCAATTAATGGATTTGTTGCAAATGTCCGAATCGGGCATCAAGAAAATATTGAGGAAACTGAAACAAGCAGAAGAAATCCGCAGAGTGGGTTCCGACAAAAGCGGCTCTTGGGAAGTTCTCAAACAATAATTCGTAGAAAATTCAATAATACTCCATCTTTAATCCGGCAATTCGATAGTCCGCGTTGTCGGATTTCTATTTGTGGAAAAGTGCTCGGATTTCTATTTGTGGAAAAGTGCATTGTATCCCACTCGCATAGTATCATCGCAAAAAACAGGTGGCTGAGTGAATGAATTTGCATAAAGATAATAGTTAAATAGTCTTAATTCATCATTAATAAATCCGGGAGCATTTCCTAACGAATGATAAAATTTATGCCTGTCATGAAACCCAATTTACTGCCAGTTCCTTGGAGACATATTCTATTTGTTCCATGAAGTTCTATCGAGCGGAAACGCGATGTAGATATTTGTTAAAACAAAGCAGCCTCTTGATTTATATATAAATATAATCTCCTTTCTTATAGATGCTTAAAAGCATTGCAGAGCTATTGACAAACCGATTGTGACATTATAACTTTGCGAAAAAATCAAACAACTACGCAATCATTTTTGCGCTGTTAAAACAAAATCCGTTTAAAGTTTTAATGTTCTACAACGATCAAAATTCAAATCAAAAACAAACGACGATGGTCATCATGAATATTGATGATCTGCGTGAGGCTTTCAAAGCCTGGAACCAGGAGCAGATTGAGGCAAACACCCCTCAGGAAGAAATCTACATCACCGCCAAGGAAGCCGCCAAAATGCTCGGCGTAACCTTATCGACTCTATGGAGATGGGATAACGACAAGTATCTGGAGAAAATCAAGATAGGCAACAAGGTAAGATACCGCCTGTCCGATGTTGAACGCATGATAAAGGGCGCGATATGACAACTGAATTTATCAAGCTGCTCCCTGCATACTTCGTTGAGTCAGCACACAACAATGCGGCATCTGATGATGAAACGCAGGTGACGGATGTCGAGTATACTGACATTACTTTGGAGCAAAATGACCTGTCAAATCTAGATGACAGTGAGTGCCCCTATATCCGAGTAGGAACAGACTATTACCGGGAAGTCAATCGACCTCAGGCGAATGGCACCACTTGTAAGTGTCTTGTCTATTGGAAGGCTTCAACAATAAAGGCTGACTTCGGAAAGGATTATCTGAATGATGTGCCGAAGTATGACTGCTTCTGCACCGTTCCGAGCCATACAGATTACCGCAAGATAATCGGGAACGCTTACAATCTCTATGAGCCAATCACCCATCACCCCGAACCGGGCGATTGGAGCGCGATTGACAGCCTGCTTCGCCACATCTTCGAGGAGCATTACGAGTATGGCCTTGACTATATCCAGTTGCTGTATCAGATGCCGCTTCAAAAGCTACCTATATTGATATTGGTATCGGAGCAACGCAACACCGGCAAGACCACTTTCCTCAATCTGCTAAAGGCAATCTTTCAGGACAACGCCACCTTCAACACCAACGAGGATTTCCGAAGCAAGTTCAATTCCGACTGGGCTGGTAAGCTGCTTATCATGGTCGATGAAGTCCTGCTCTCTCGGCGCGAGGATTCAGAGCGACTGAAGAATCTCAGTACGGCAACCTCATACAAGATGGAGTCCAAAGGCAAAGACCGCAATGAGATTGCCTTCTTCGGAAAGTTCGTGCTCTGTTCCAACAACGAGCATTTCCCCATTGTAATCGACCGAGAGGAAGTCCGCTACTGGGTGCGCAAGGTCAACTCTCTGGAAACTGACGACCCGTTCTTCATGAAGAAACTTGTGGCACAGATTCCTGCGTTTCTGCACTTCCTTATGCAAAGAGAACTGTCGGTACAATGCGAAAACCGAATGTGGTTCAGTCCGGAAAGGCTGCGCACCGCCGCCCTCAACCGCATCGTAATCTCCAACCGCTCCAAGATTGAGTTTGAGGTTGCCGAACTGCTCATGGACATCATGGACAGCACCGGCGAATCATCGGTGTCATTCGTGGTTAACGACATCGCCACCTTACTCAATTACCGGAATGTCCGTGCCGATACAAGCGAGATACGCCGTCTCCTGCAGATCTACTGGCACCTCAAGCCGGTCTCGAACTCCCTCACTTACCGCGCCTATGCTGTCGGCATGTACCCAGTAAAGTACACCGCCAAGACAGCCGTCGGCAGATATTACACCGTTACCAGAGATTTTATTCTGAATTTATCATTATTTTGATGAATTGATGAATACTTTAATGAAAGGGATGAAAATAAACACGTTATAATGCCGTCGGCTTTCATCAAGAGATTTTAAAGGCGTTGAGAAGCCTCCAATTATTCCCCTTTCATTCAATATTATCTTATGATGAAATGAATTGAACTGTAATACCGCGAGTTACACACGCATTCATCATTTCATCAAATTTCTACCGATTTTAATTTCACAAAACAGCGTATTCCGGAATTCGAGGCCGCTCTTGAATAGATGTCGGGCACATCCGGAAAGAGGGGGTAAGATTGCTTGCAATAAGACCTATGAGAGTATAGCCTAATATACCTTCATGCGAAGGTTGGCGGCTCCGATGCGGAGACTGACCGTGCAAGCACCCCCTGTTGTATAATTAATTCCAACCAAACCATAACCAAAAGCACCAATAACTTTATGTCTTCACCAAAACAGATGATGGACTTCAAGCCTGTAAAGTCCATAGCAGCCAATGTCAGTAACGAGCAACAGCGCAACTGGAGCGATGAACTGTTCGAGCGAAAGGCAAAAAATCCCGACCACAATTACGACCGCTCCCGAACCGATTTGAATTTTCAGGTCAGGCCGGGAGGAGTCATAACCGCCGTTGACAAATCGCGGCGTATCGGAGACAGGGTCGAGGAGATAATCAAAAAACATCTCCGATCGGATGCCCGTGTGACCGCCATCTCCAACCGTGCAGTCATGGTCGTATTCGGCGGCAACCGAGAGCGGATGCTTGAGATGGCTTTCGGGAGTCAGGATTTCCATGAACATGAGGAAACCAACGGGCATCTTATCCGGCAACCCGAAATTGAGCGATGGGCAAAGGACATCTATGGATTCGTGTGCCGTGAATTCGGAGAGGAAAACGTAGCCTCGTTCATAGTACATCTCGACGAAACAGGACCACATGCGCATTGTGTGTTCGTGCCGTTGACCGCCGACGGACGTCTCTGCTCAAAGGAAGTAATCGGAGGCAAGAACAAGATCGAGGCGAAACAGCACATGAGAGATCTGCACACCAGACTTGCCGAAGTGAACCGTAAATACGGCCTCGACCGCGGCGATGACATCCAAGTGACCGGCGCACGCCATCGCTCGACCGCTGAATACAACCGCGACCTTCACCGCGAGAACGCAAAGCTCGAAACTCTTATAGACGACAACCGCGAACAATTGCGTCAGCTCGAAGATGAAATTAGGAAATCGGAGCGGCGAGTTAAAGGTCTCACGACCATGATTGCGAATCTTGAAAGACAGGAGGCTGAACTGAATGACGAGATAGCCCGGTTGGAGTCAGACATCGAAAATGGTGTCGGAGATGTTTCCGAACTGCGTTGCCGCATCGCCGAACTTGAAAACCAGCTTGAATCTACCGGGCGGAAACTTGCCGACAAGCGCGACAAGCTAAAGACCGCCGACCGGCAACTCACCGAGCTTCAGAATGAACTTGACGCACTCAGCGAGAAACGCGATAATGCTCAAAAGAATTTCCACGAGTTCACGGCAAAGAATCAAGAGCTGGTACGCATGAGGCTCACCGATGCCGTCTTTGCCAGAATGGTTGTCGATGTCCGTTCCCTGCTAAACGCTATGCCGTCGGAACTGAAAGCCGATATTGACGGCGAGTTCCTGACTGCAATCGCCACGCGACCCAACGAGATTCTGAAGTGTGCGATGTATTTGTTCCTCGGTTATCTCGATGGCGCAACCCAATTCTCCCAGTCATGCGGAGGCGGAGGCACCTCATCAGACCTCCCGTGGGAACGCAATCCGGATGAAGATGACCGCCGCTTCGCCTACCGCTGCATGATGCAAGCTCACCGAATGATGAAACCATCTCAGCCCCAACGAGGCTTAAGAGGCAGTCGATAAATAGCAATGACACCTTAAAAGATTATATACGAAATGTAAGGCCTTTAATACGACTAATAAATCAATTAAAAAACAAGCATTTGATTACAATTACAATTATAAGCGCGTAACTTCCAGCCAAGATGTCATCAAACATGACGCCCCATCCACCGGGCATTATCTCCTCTATCTTTCGGCATCCTAATGGCTTGAAAATATCAATTATACGAAACAGAGCAAATCCAATGAACGCAAGAAGCCATGTATATTCACCACATGGAGCCGCTAAGAGGGGAATCCATGTGCCTACATATTCATCTATTACTACTGCACGAGGGTCTGTTCCCCAATAATGTTCCATAACATTAGAAGTCCATACTCCAATTACTGTGACAATCACGATTAAACCGATGGTAGTCCAAAGCAAAGCAAGAGGACTGAGGATGAGATACAATCCATACCATATAAGTAAAGCTACAAATGCAGCAGCCGTACCTGGGGCATATGGGACGAGGCCGGTATAAAGTCCGGTGGAAAGGACTTCATGAAACCTTGGCGCAATTCCGAGTTTTATATAATTATTATCGCTCATTTCGGTTAATAGAATGGCGCATCGGATTAGTCACCCGATGCGCCATCGGGTATTATATATTATCGTTTGAACAGTCGGTATATCTCTCTAACCCAAAGAACAAGAGATGATGTTGCTACAATAATCACAAGGTCGAGTGCTCCTGAAGGATTGAAACTCCAGTCAAGGGTATGAAGCATAGGCTCTACGTTGAAGAACTCGTATGCAATCTCGGTGATGAACAACTGTCCGATAACGATAATGCCTACAATCGTCCAGAATCCTTGACTCATCTTCAACTTGAAAACGCTTTCACCGGTCTCGAAACTACGGGCATTGAACATATACCAGAAATGTGTCCAGACGAATATCGAAAACAGCAGGGTTGCCTCGTATGGCGTCATTGGATTCTCTGCACCGACAGCAGCATGGAACATCTGAGAAATGGATGTAACTTCCGCATGGTTGAAGAGCCAGTAGAAGCCCAGGGTGATTGCGAAGAAGATTATGCCGACACTGCAAAGTTCCCAAAGCATGGGCTTGGACAGGATTGACGCTTCGCGTTTGCGCGGCTTTTCGTCCATAACTCTTTGAGAGGGAGGAAGTGAGGCAAGGGCCATAGCTCCGAATGTATCCATGATGAGGTTTACCCAGAGCATCTGCGTAACGGTAAGGGGCGATTCTGTTCCCATGAATGAGCCGAAAAGTACGAGGAAACAGGCCGCGACGTTAACCGTGAGCTGGAATAAAAGGAAGCGTTGGATGTTTTTGTAGAGTGAACGACCCCACATCACGGCGCGACCGATTGAAGAGAAGGAGTTATCGATGATGGTAATGTCGGATACTTCTTTGGCAACAGATGTGCCGTCGCCCATCGAAAGACCGACATGGGCGGTTTTAAGAGCGGGGGCGTCATTTGTTCCGTCACCGGTCACAGCGACAACCTCGTTGTTGGCTTGGAGAGCTTCCACGAGACGTTTCTTGTCCATAGGGCGGGCACGGGCAATGATTTTCAGTTCGCCGACACGCTCCTTAAGTTTCTTATCGGAAAGTTCGGCAAATTCAGGGCCGGTGATAATGTTGCAATCGGTATCTGTCGCATCATCCCACAGTCCAATCTGACGACCGATTTCTTTTGCAGTTCCTGGAGTGTCACCGGTCACGATCTTAACCTTGATCCCGGCATCAATAACCTCACTGACAGCATCGGGCACGTCAACACGCACGGGGTCAGAGATTGCAACGATTCCGAGGAATGTCAGGTTGTCGGCTGTGACTTTTCCATCGGCAATAGTAGCATCCTTGTCTCCAAGTTCCTGATATGCGAAGCCGAGTGTACGCATTGCCTGATTTTGGTATTCGAGCAACTGCGCATCAATTTCAGCCTTCGTAACCCCACAGGTGTGCTTGCACATACCGAATACGATTTCGGGAGCACCTTTGACATAGATTATATTCTTTCCAGTCGCAGATTTTACGACAGTCGCCATATATTTGCGTTCAGTTGTGAACGGCAGTTCTTCAAGTCGGGTCGCTCCGTTGCGCAGGTCAAGATAATTTGCGCCTCTATCTTTGAGCCAAAGCAACAGAGCACCTTCGGTGGGATTACCCAGTACCTGAGGTTTATCACCGGAGAGGTCGAGCTGTGCGGTTGAGTTTACAGCGATTCCTTGGTATAGAACCTCATCAGAGGGCTCTCCGAAGAAATTGGTCTTATAAACCTGCATCTGGTTCTGAGTCAGTGTGCCGGTTTTGTCGGTACAGATAACAGTTGTGGCCCCCATTGTCTCGCAGGCGTGCATCTTGCGGACGAGGTTGTTGGTCTTCAGCATACGACTCATCGAGTAAGCCAGCGACAGGGTCACGGCCATAGGAAGACCCTCGGGCACGGCAACCACGATAAGGGTGACAGCAACCATCAGGGTTTTGAGAGTATGCGCCAGCAGAAGTGACCATGTCACGCTGTCAGCTCCGGGATTGAGCATGGAGAATGCGCCAATCACCATAGCGAAGAAGATGACGAAGAATCCTACAATCGTAAGAATACATTTGGCTTTGGACCAGTCCTCGAACTTTTTGATGACAAGCCAGAAGAAGAGAGCTACAGGAATTACCAGCGTCCAAGCCTGCCATGCACCCCAGCCGAGGAAGTGTATCAGCTGACCAACTATGATAAGACCGGCAAAGATATAGCTGACATTTGTAATCCAGTCAGCAAGACCGTCAAGCTGTTCGTTGAGTGGAGTCTTAACAGAATCATCAATCTGTGCTTCCTCAAACACCTTGCCCATCTCAGTGGCGTCTCCGACTTTGAGGACACGCATAACGCCATGACCTTCCATGACCTTTGTACCACGCATCACATGATTTGAAGGATAGGTTGCGTCCTTGTCAAAATGAGCTTCATCTGTAGTCTTGGCGCAGAGAGGTTCTCCGGTAAGGGTAGATTCATCGACACTCAGAGTAACTGCATCAAGCAACTCTCCGTCGGCGGGTATCTCATCTCCGGTGTTGAGAATTACTATGTCACCAACAACCACATCCTTACGGGGTATGGTGGTCATTGTTCCATTTCTCATAACCTCTACCAGTTCATCGTCATTGACCCGATTGAGGATTTTGAATGCCTTGTTAGCCTTCTGTTCAAAGATAAAGGCCAGTGTCGTAGCAAGCCCGATAGCGACAAAAATGCCGATAGGCTCGAAGAACACTTTCCAGTCTTGTCCAAGTCCGAAAAACTCGTAGAAGGAGATGCCGATGGACAGCACACCTGCCACAAGCAGGATAATAATCAGTGGATCGGAGAATTTATCCAGAAACTCTTTCCACCACGGATCTTGTTCGGGTGGCGTGAGAATATTCACGCCATTTTTTCTGCGGCTTTCCAAAACTTCCGCGTCGGTCAAGCCAGTAAAAATATGATTATTTGGCATATAATATCGAATTATTGTTTAAGAAACAGGGTGAAGAAGTCAAGTAAAACTCAACCTCTTCACCCATTCGGATACGTTAGGCTGCGTTAAAATGCGCCTTCTCGTTTCAGTTCATTAACACGACGTTGAATAGCTTCGTATTGGTTTCCCAGCTTATTCTTACGCTCTTGTCCAATGCCATACTCGCCACGAATAACTTTTAGTGCTTCGGCTTCAACGTCATTGGAAACGACAGATGGAGCATTGCTCGTGGCAATATTGTTCGTGGTTTGTGGTGCAGAAGGAGAAGTGGTAGTTTCAGGAGTATTTTCAACAGGCTCTGACGGATTAGAACTTTCGTCATTATTGGCGTTTTCTTCTACTGCATCTTCTTCGGCAGGAAATTCTGCTTCATCAGACACTTCCTCAGTATTTTCTGCAGGTGTTGATACCTCTTCGATAGTTTCTTCCTCTACTATAGTTTCTGATTCAGTAGATTTTCCGGGGAGCAACCACCAAATTAGAAGAATGATAACAATTATGACGAGGATTATCCAAGGCCACTTGTTATTCTTTTCCTCTTTTGGTTCTATGGTCGGATTAACTGTATTATCCGAGCCCGTTGGTTGAGGTTTTGATGCAGGAGCAACAACGGGATCTTCGTCGTCTTTAGAGAGGTCGAACTTACGTTTCCCTCCCTTTGAAATGTCGAAGCCGTGGTCAGTTCCTTTATTTAATTGGAATTTGCTTTTATCTTGTTTTGCCATAATGGATGAATTTTATTCTTCAGTATACATATCAACAAGAGTCTGCAAGCCTCCGTTATAACCGTTGCCGACTGCTTCAAATTCCCATTCACCTTCATCGCTGATTATAAAGCGAGCGGCAACAAGTGCATCTTCGGATTTATAATCTTTGCTGAGTTCATAGAAGCATAGGGACTCGCCAGATTCTTCATCGATAACAGTAATTTTGGCGTTTTCAACCTCGCCAAATGTCTCGACATTATCATCATTGGGGACGTAAACGGTTGCGGATATTGCAACTTCTTGCACTTCGGGAGCTATCTTACTGAGGCAAATATTGATAGTTTCAATACCTCCTTCCATCTCGTCTTTTGCACCGAGAACTGCTCCGTCGGCACTCATAGGACGAGTAGAATCAAGATAGTTTTTCTTATTGCCAAATTTGGCACGGTCGAACTTTTCAGTACGATTTACAGAGTTGTAGAATACGAAACCTTCGTCATTAACAATGATTCCGTCAAGGTTCAAAAGCCACGCCTGCGTGTCTAAATCGCCTTTTTGCCATGTGAGCTCGACACGGATATTGTCGAGTCCAAGACTTTTCGACAGGGCGAATCTATCACCACCATCGAGTTTTTTGAGGTTGAACTTACCCATAGCTTACTTTACTGGTACATATCAACGAGGGTTTGAAGACCACCATCGTAGCCCTTACCTATGGCCTCGAACTCCCAGTCTCCATCTTCGTTAAGTACGAGAGCTCCGGCAACTACGGCTGTCTCAGATGAGAAATGTTCTTTGAGGTTGTAGGAACACAGTTCTTCGCCAGTTTCTTCATTCGTGATAATAATTTGAGGATCGCGAACATTCCTGAAGGTTGTTTTTCCTTCCTCATCGTAGATGGTTACACAGAAAACTATTTCTGTGATTTCGGGGCGAACCTTGGAAAGGTCAACGTGCATGGTTTCGCCGGCTTCTTCGCCACCATCATCTTCTCCGTCACCAAGATCATCGGCAGAGCCAACTACAGAGCCGTCAAAGCTGACAGGAACAGTGTTATCACGCCAGTTTTTCTTGCTGCCGAATTTGGTGCGATCATAAGCTTCGGAACGGTTGTTTGACTTGTAATAAACGAAGTCAGCGTCTTCAGTTATAACACCATCATCGTTAAGAAGAAACGCAGATGCATCAAGGTCGGCACCCGATTTCCAATTCAGGTCAACCTGAATTGCTGAAAGCTCATCACCCTTACCAAGTGAGAACTTTTCACCTTTTGAAAGGTCAAATTTTTTTGCCATTGTCGTTTATATTATATGATTAAATTTTTCGGTAGTCTGCAAGTAATTTTTTGTACTCGGAAGAATTGAGACCAGCTTTTTCGCATAAATCTATATATTCTTCAATCTCTTTGATGATACGGGAAATTTGTTCGCGATTTTTGGATTTCCTATATTCTTCGATAGAGGTTTTCCTTAATTCCACGCCTTTTTGAGAACGTATTATATCAGAGAGTATACGAGCCATTGCGTTATTATTCTGGGCTCTATACCAATCACGCGCATCTTTGAGTCTGCCTTGTGCTATCAAAGATTTACCTTCATTTTCATGTTCTGTTTTGATTTCTTTTTCCTGTTTGGATTGGGTGTGTATACGACCACCAATTACGCGCCAATCTCCATTTCCGTTGGCAGCAGAAGCAACCCACACCCATTTGCCGTTAGGGTGAATGTCGCCATCTTTATGCTTAGATTTGGATTGCTTAGGCTCATCTGCGGCAATCAATGAAAGTTCATTTTGAACGGAGCTAATAAGGCTATCTGTTCCTGGCTCTTTTTGTAAAGTATTGAGAAAACTTTGAAGAATGGAACGGGCATCCGATAAATTTCCTGACCTAATTTTCCCTTTCGCTGTAGCCTTAACCTCTCGCCATTGCCGGTCTAATGATTTAATTAAATCATGGTTGATAGCAACAGGTTCAGGCGCAAGATTGCATTTGGAAATCTCGTTAGAAATTTCAGAAATTACATTATCTACTCCTGAAAAACTTTGACATTCAGAAAGGAAGTCCTTAAGCATCTGTATAGCCACCTCAGTCTGTCCACTGCGTTGCTTTCCATTAGCCTCGGCCTTGACACGTCTCCATTTTTTTGAGATTTCTCTAATTTTTACTTGATTTTCGTTATCTTGGGGAGGCTTAACGAAAACAGGTGACTCTACAATTATTTGTTCGGCTTCTAAAGCAGGTGTGACTTCGGAGATAATGAGACTCATCGTATTATCTCGGAGTTTTTTATCTGTTTTTATTGCCTTTGAAAATCCTGGACTTAGGTTCTGTTCAAAATAGGAGTTGCCTGCAACAATTCCACGCAAGAGGAGGAGTACTCGTGAACGATTTATTATTCCGTTCTCTCTAAGGAATTGATCCAACACGTCCTTTATAGATACTCCATCAGAATTCTGAATATAATCGATAGTGTTACGGTTAAGGCTATAGTGGTATTGCTGTCCATCGGATAATAGGATAGTCTCGTTGACTAATGGTAACGATGAGCTTAAAAAGTCGGAAGCAGCTTTACTTATAGCATCTTCTTCATTAGACCTCTGAAGCCAGGGATTTTGCCCTATAACTCTATCCCATATCATTTTTTCAACATACTTCTTTCGAGGATCAATGCCTAAGTTCTCGAAACTCCTTACCACAGGTGCTGTATCATTATTTACACCGAATATAGAGAATGTCAGATCAGGACCTTCTGCCCATGCGACCACCACCTTGTCGCAAACATATTCGTTAGATAAGGATTCGTTAATGTATCTATTTATATAGCGATAATAATCAACCACTCTAACTCGATTATATCCGCTGTCTTTAAAAAGGCCTTGTAGTAGAGCTCTTTCGTTAGGTTTTATATCTGACTCACATACAAGTGTGAGAGGCATATTGGCTCGGTTATCGCTCAATGACCCGAATCTACTGAACAGAACATGGCGGAAAAAGTCACGAAAAATAGATTCAGAAGCATCGAGCAGTAGATTTCTAATTGGACGAGTTTGGCCACCAATGGTATAGGTGCTATCTTCAACTAAGCGTTCAAAATAATTATCGAAAGCATTAGTCGTTCCGGAATGAGCCGCACGAACAGCATCTTCTCCAATTATAATTCCTGTATCTGAGCAATAAAAAGCCAATGGCGCAGGCCAATTTCCATTAGGAAGTGGTACGAGTTTGTTCTCACCATCGCGTTGCCAGTACTCAAAGGAAATGCGATGGTGAGATATGGATATGATTATTTTATAGCTGTCTCCGTTCATTTTAAGAGTTTCAACAACGTATTATCATAGAATTTCATACCCTCAAGGATAATGATAGGAGCTACAAAACTGAATGGCTTACCACCCTCCTGCGCTTCTCGTTTAGCGGCACGGAATTCGGGCATATTCTGTACATAACCCGAAATACTCATATCACGACAAGCCGCTTCGAGTTCGGCAGGATTAACCTGCCAATTAAAGAGTTGGCGAGCGGCTTGATAGAAGAATCCGCAAAATTCAGTGAATTTATCAGCTTGAGATTTAGTGTTGTCGGCACGAAGTCTTACTCCTATTTGCCCAAGCATAGCGGGGGTGATGGAGTTGGTAAACTCTATTGGCCGAGGTATCATGTCGTTACCCGTCAGCTCGAATCCGGCTTCTCCGATAATCTCGGAAGGCTGTTGATTACGTGGACGCTGAAGAATGGTATCTCCCTTTGCTAAGCCTTTCGATACCTCGTATTTAATATTGGTATCGTGAAGTTGTGGCAATTCGATAACTTGCCACCCTGCAAGAGTTTCCATCAGATGATTTTTACCATAACCCATTACGAACATTTGCCCATAATATTGCTTGGCTGCACCGGGATTTATAGTGTTAAGCCACTGGAAAAGGCGGGAACCTTTACCAGCAAATGTTACTCGCACATTTGGTTTGCGACGAGCTGGCCACTCTGTTTCAGGTGTCTTATTCAGATCATCAATGAGTTTATGTGCCACTTGTCCAGCATAGAACATCAAAAGACCGGTTACGTACATATTGACACACATGAGCTGCGGACAATCAGCAGCAATGCGCTGATAAAGATGCTCAAGTTGATTATCGTTTAGACGATTAACGATTTGATCGAAGAAGTATGGTGCTGTATGCTCATTGTAGGTGTCATTGCCGAAATTAAGTCCAACCATTTGGATTTTGTATTCGGCGCAAATGGAGCTTAGTACCCTCTTGAACTGAGGGAATTTTGCGACAGACTGTGACACACGTTGAGCGGCAAAACGCAATGAGTTTTGCTTTATCATCGTTACACCATTCTTAAGGTAGAATAAAGCCGAGATATCGGTTGTGCTACCACCAACATCAAAGCAAAGATTTAAGACATTTGTTTCTGTGCCATACTTCACCGAAATGAAGTTGGCAACAGCTTCCGCTTCTGAAAGGCTCGGGTTGGAATTGGCGTTTGTCATCGTATAAAGAGGTTCGGGGTCATAAGAAACCTCTTTATCGGGATTATCCGGCATAAAATCTTCAGACAAGACTTCTTCGGCAATAACTTTGGTTTCTTGTGCTCCAAATCCTGCATTATCACCGAAAGTATTGTTGCTGCCAAAGCCTCCACCGAAACCACTACTGAAACCCGGAGAATCGTTATTTCCGAAGCCACCTCCGAAAGAAGAATCATGACTTCCGAAGCCTCCTACAAACCCGTTGCCGAAACCATCATTGGAACTTGTAGATGTTTCACTTCCAGTATCAAACGCACCAGTACCAACATCGGTTCCCAAAGAACGGGTATCTGTATAGCGGCTAACATTTAGCTCGTATCTTTCACCATTTTCTTTCAAAACCGGCGAAATAGATTTTAGCGTTTCCCAAATACTCTGATAAGAGTAGAGAAGTTGACCTGCCATAGCAGATGGGTAAGACCATTTTATGCTTTGTGGCACTAAGCCCTCTGCAAAGAGAGTTGCATATACCTGTAGCATAAGGGTGCGCAAGAAAGCACTCTTATGGGCCTTGTCGTCGTCTGTGTCTTCCCATTTCATGTTATGAATTTGAGTAACTTCTCCAACTCCATTAGGATAGAACAATGTGATTTTATTCTTTTGCGAGTTAGAGAACGGGAGATTGTCTGCAAAGCTTGGAAAACCGCCTACTACCTCGCGCTCGTTCCTCATTTTGATAGTTTCACCTGTTTTCAATGCAGGTAAACGACGATTATCATGGATTGTCAAAACGCTCTTTATGGCATTTGACATAACATTCGGGCCTGCTCCTTGGAAGAAGAATACTTGATTTTCGCGCGGGAATAACGGTTTTCCGGGGAGTTCATTTCCCATAAGTGATACGCGCTGATTCCCAAACGAAAATCCTTGCTCTTGAGTGCTATCGCTTGAATATGCTATTGAAGTATTGGTGCTACCAAAGTCAATACCCAGACGGACTGGATTCAAAGATGAATGAGCACCAGGGCGCATCCAATCGTGAGGTAAGTTTGCTCCTTGGGCAGAACTATAGTTTACGAGAAGATAACCCCCTTCATTGCCAGTTGGAGAAAGAAGTCTTACTCCTTTAAATGGCTTGTTTGAACGATATATTTCATATTTATAAGGGTTGTCGGCAACGGCTTCATCAGAAAGAACCAATAGGTCCGATTTGACAACACTATCGGGTGCAACTATTCTTCCATCCCGACTTAAGAGAACAGGAGCTTGTTCTCTATCAACGATAATTCGGAAATAATCGCCTTGCATATCACCGACGAATGGGAATGCACGATATGAGGTACTGGTGCCGTTGTGAGGCAGTTCGTTATACATAAAGTAAGCATCCCATTGTGGAGAAACGAAATTAGGCCAAATTAAAATGTCCTTATTTTTAATTTCTCCATCGGAAGTATATACTTTCTTGAATTGACGGCGGATACCAGAATCGGTTATCAATGTAAGGATAACTTCAAGATTATCTGTGCGTACAGAAGGGTCGTATGTTGCTTTAAGAGTCGAAGCAATAGCACTGGTCGAACCGGACATACCAACCAAAGTTGCGACGTTTTTACCAAAGACATTCAAGCCCTGTGCACTTAAAGGAAGTGCAAAAAAAGCTATATCTTGCATACCCTTAACATCGGCAGTAAGAACGAGAATTGGCAAGTTCTTTAATTCCGCTACACTTACATTCAAGTCGAGTTTGGCTATACGTGCATTGTCTTCGAGCAAGAGATTTTTGGGATCGAACTCAACTCCGCCATTCATTTCCATTTCGGAAATAACGCCTTCGACACCATTGAGGATATCCTTATGACAGAAGAGCTTTTCAAACGGACCGCCAAAAGCAGCACAGACGGGAGGTGTGCTACCAATGGAAAGCTCAAAGTTGTCTCGCGTAGCCCGTTCTTCGATTTCTTGCTTCCATGAGTTAAGTAATGTGCGTATCGAAGTGTAGTTTACGCCCTCTCCCGCTGGGAGTGACTTGTAATACTCCTCGGCTTCACCCAATCCCTGAAGAATATGACTGACGTAGGCATGCAAAGTGGCAACCTGTATCGGTCTCATTGACGACTTTAGGGGATCAATGAATTTGCCTGTTACTACGTCTATCCATGGGCGTTCATCAGAAGCATCGCATTTGTATCCCGTTGATGTAAACAACAACGATTCGGGAGCAGTTGCACCGACAACGGTATTCCTGTATTTTATGACGTTTATGAATGGCGTTGCAGTCTGATTGTTGGTAAGAGTTTGGTCGCACCAACGATTTTTACGGCGAAGGAGCATATTGCCAAATGCACCTTTAGGCTCGTAAACATTGTTCGTTTTAGCGACTTCTTTACCATCGCTGTATGAGAGTTCTATTTTTCTTACGCTTATATGTGCATAATCGAGAGCCATGCAAGCAATAAGACCTTTCCATTCATCTACTAATTGGCTATAATAGCCAACGAGATTATTTGCGGAAGTATCACCGCCACTTGTTGCAACATGGTCGATTGCCGTTTTAAATAAGTCAACGCGAGCAAAAGCAGTCGGAATGCCGGACACGAGTTGACCGACATTTGTATGTTTGCTTAATTGTGGTGTGATTATATTTTTGATGAACACAGAGGTATTGCCCAACTCCTTCCATTTGTTGAGATCACCAGAGGGTATGGCTGATGTGTTCACATCAATTGTAAGCGATTTTTCGGCCATAGTTATTCGTTAAAATGTTGAGCAATGGTAACCGCGTTATATATTTGTGCGAGAAACTCCTCTTTGAGAGTTGTAGCTTGCGCTTCATCTGGAAGTGTATCTTCACTCTTAAGGAGGCTTATAAGTGTGTTGAAACGTCTATCAGATGAAGAATTAAGAACAGCTACACCTGATTTATCCCAGTGATGGGCTTCATCTGCGAAGATGGTTCCGGGGTCAATGTTATGTAGACCGTTGATGTCTGTAATAAATGCCTCCGGAGCAAAAATAAATTTTCCCGCGCCTACAGATTTGAAGACTTGGTATATCCATCCGAACACAACGCTGCTCTTAACAAATTTGTAGCCAAATTCCTTGAGATACTCATCTATTTCTGCACATTGCGCATCCGAAAGTTCGTTGAAATTAGGAAATTTCGCGGAGTCGAGATAATTAAGCAGCTGAGCGGTTCCGCAGGTGCCTTCATGTGCGCCTTCAAATTTTGAAAGAATAATATGAGCCAAAGATAGCAAAGCACCGAGTTTATTCTCGAACACTTCTCCCCGTTCAGAACCCACAAAACTTGCTCCTGACAATTGCATGTTACCATTGTCATCGACAGCTACTGTTCTAAAATCGTACTCAGCTTCACCGATTTTTTCAAGTTTAGCGCGGTCTTCGTTAAAGAAATCATATGCAGCAACAGCACACATCAACTCTGCAACATGACAATCGTTTCGTTGTTCATGTCCTCCGGTAACCACATTCCCGGCTTTACCGTCTGAATAGTTAATTTTCAAACTGCTGGGCCAACCGATGTGATACATGCGTTTGTAAGTCTTCTTTACGGTAGTATCATCATTGTAGAAACTTAAAGCGGCCTGAGAGTTGAGGGCAAAGTTATTGGCATCAGCAATAACCTTATCTGTAGATAGTTGCTGAGAGGTGGGTGTTTTAAATGTGAAATAGTCGGTTAGAAGAGTAGAACCGAAAAGGACTTTTTTCAGATTTAACTCATTATTACCGCCTGTAAGGATTTTGAGAGCTTCGCTTATAGCGATAGGTATTACAGGTATCGATGAAGCGCCAGTTCCTCCAAATACGCTGCCGAAAACAAACACTCGCGCAGTTGCCGCATGTTTGTTGAGCAATTCAAGATACTTGGCGAGCTCTTTCTCTTGGGTCTTCACTGAATCACCGCCTTTTTTAGCGTTAATTGCAGCTTCAATTATGCCATGATACATGAGCATTGAGCCAAGATGAGTCTGTGCTCTGTATCCATGATCAAGTTTAAATTGCTGAACTGAATCTCGTTCAAATAGAAGGTCTGAAAGATCTTGATTGTCTTGTCGCTGTTCGTCAGTAAGATTTTTAGTTGATGCGAGAGCGTGGAGAGTCTGCCTGTTTGGTGTAGAATAGTCGGTAAAGAACCTATATAAGTTCAACTTGGCAGAGAAGAACGTATTACTGCGTTGTTCTCCCCCTTGATTAGACGCATCGTTTGTTTATAACTTTGTTATAAAGTCCAATTAGACTCTCAACCCGATCCTTGTTGCCATTATTTTGGTCGGTATCAAGAGTGAGAATCTCAATAGTATGGTTATCGAATAGTCCCGCCGCGCATAAATGCACGAAAGATTCGAGGCACCTCATCCCGGTGCCTCCGATAGCTATCAGGAATAGTTTATCGTTCATTTACTTCTCCTTAAGCGTTTAGAACCATGTGCCAACCTTAGAGTTGGGGAAAAGTTTGCTGACAACAAAACCGACGAGAATGTAAACAACAACGCAAACACCGGCAGCAATCCCTGAGTGCATGAAGTAATCACTTTGTATGCTCGGAACGGTGATGCCTTTACCGATGATGAAGTTAATGAGAAATCCAACGACGCCAGTTGCAACACAAAGTACCCAAAACCAAATTCTCCGAGTTGTGGTGCCGGGATTGTTTGGTTTAAACAGGATGAGATTTGAGATTATCACGGCGAGCAGAAAAAACACCACCATGATTACGATTGCCCACATATAGGCAGATGTAATTGATACTTGTTCCATATGGTAAGTTTTTATTTATTCAGATATAGTTTTTATGTAATAAGTGTAAAGAATACGACCTTGAGGATTTGATGAACCAGCGGTCAATGTTTCTTTAATAGAATTAGCAAGAGAGGGATTGCCTGGCCAACCGAAGAAGCGGTTTACTTCAGTAATATTGGGGGCGGCTTTTGAGATGACAATGTTGGCTCTAAATAGATTTGTAGGATTAGTCCCCCCGATAAATGTGCCATTAAACTGGCTGTCGAAATCAACCGCTATTTCCTTCCAGCCAATAGGCAAATCTTTTACATCAAGCATTGATGCCGTAAGGAACATATTAACTTCGGGCTTACTAACTTGCTCTATTTCTTTTATTGTTATTGAGTCTCCTTTCTGTGAAATGGTCAACATGGTTTTCCCCATATCAAAAACACGGACTTCGACAGCTTCAATATTGAAACCGTTTTGAGCCCCGAAGTCAATATATAGGTCACTTAACAGATGTGTATATTTGATATCATCTGGGACTCCTGCCTCCTGCATACGTTTGGCATTAGCAAGTGCATCAGTCCAATTTACGCCAAGTGGGTAGTATTCTGCATATGCACCAAGAGATATGTCTAAGGGTGCAAATTGACCGGGAGCACCAGTTGCTGTGGCAAACGGTTTAGCATAACTTATATAGTCATTAAAGCCGCCATTTTCCATAATTGCAGTCACAACATCAATGCCTTTGTCGTTATGGTAGTTGCCTCCTTGCTTAAGTGAAATATATTGAGTGCTTGTAGGATAGGCAAACTCACGGCAACCAAGAACATACTTTTCAGTATTAGGCTCAGTCATGCTGACTGCATTTGCGACTAAAGAATTGAGACGGTTGGCATTGTCATCAAATACAGCTAAAAACATATGCTTGGGCTTCCCTTTTTCCACAAAATCCCATTTATAAAAGGTAATGTTATTGCCGTTAGCAAGCCAAGCAATGAAATACTTTTTTGCGTAAGCGGCTTGCTCAATAAGCTGCCCCTTATATTCTTCAAAGTCAGTCATAAGGAGTGCGGGGTGATTTTCGGATACTATTCTTTGCAATGTGGCCTCAATAGGAGCTTTTTGTTTATTATAGCTGTTCCGATTAAGCATATAATTATAGAGCTGCGTATGAGTATAATCCAACGGAGTTATTCTTTCATCAGCTAATCCATAAAATTTAATAGCCTGATTTGCCGCAAGTTTATTTATAATTGCTTGAAGCATCGCCTGACTTTCAACTGTAGAGTAGGCGTAATTCATACCATCTGACATATCAACGTATACGGATGCACCATCATTAAGCAAGTGTGCATTTTGAGTCAATTCTACATATTTGTCAAGCTGAGAGCGTTGAAATGTATATGAAGGAGTTCTTGTTAAGACCCACACCAAGAAACCAATAATTGCAATTGCGCATAGTGAGCCTCCAACAATTAAAAATCGTGAAGATGAATTATTCTTTTTGCCATTACGAGAACGGCGAGATGAAGATGTATGTGATGACCTGCGAGCCACGACTGGTTTATTTTTCTATGCTCGATAGACATCTCCTGATTCGAGCGGGTACGAAAACGTGAGTTGTCTGTACTTGTTGCTCGTCCCACTATCGGAGGCTTCTCGCATTGCCTATTGGAGTTGGACGGCAACGCAGAAGCCCACGCTTGAATATGTGACAAGTGTATTCAGCTATAGCTCCTCCCGGAGTACACTGCTGAATACATTATATACATATCCACGGGCATCTACCGTTGCTTCATCCCTGACTCCAATGTGAATTTTGCGAGAATTCCCGATAGTCAAGAATCAAGCGTCGAGTAAACGCTTTATATTATGTCTCTGCATCCCGCCTCTCATGACCCCAGACCGGGGCTTCTGCGATGCGGTCTGCAAACGCAAAGTTAATTAATAAAATTTATCCGACAAAAAGTTTTCTTAAATAATTCTTGTAAAGTATGTAATAGGAGGACAAAAGGAGGACGATTTTGAGGAAAGAAATAAGCCAAACTGCTGTGAATTAGCAGTTTGGCTTATTTTATTGGTGATCCGCCTGGGGCTCGAACCCAGGACCCCAACATTAAAAGTGTTGTATCTCTCAAGACCTTTCAAAGCCTCGCTGACGCTCTGCTTTAAAAGGCAACCAGCTGAGATAGCGAATCTTACAGTTATCTTAATATTTTCGATAAATTACCTGCTGAAATCTTTGGTTTAACTGTCGGTTTAACTCAATCAGCCATTCCGAGATTGGTTGGTAATATGTTTATATGTTCTCTTTATATACTACAAAGTTATAATTTTTCGAGCGAAAAAACAATACTGAGCTATGCTTATTGTCTGTTTTCTCGTTCTTTTTTTAGACGTTCTATCGTATCAAAATATAACTCATCATTGTGAAGTAAACCATCAATTTCAAAGTCATATATAATGTCTCTATCTACATTTGGATTTTTAAGATGCTTAAAAGTTGTTTTCGTGAAAAGTAAGATTATTATATAGTCTAACAACTCGTTTACACTGCGAATATTCTCAAAGAAATGGTATGTATCAAGTATTTCTAAATATTTAGAATTCCCATAATTAACTATATTAAATAGAACAATTAGGAGTTCTTCATTACTCATCTGCGCTTGAATTAATGCGATATACCTTTCCTTTTCCTTGGTATCTAATACCTTATCATTGCACACATACATTATTACATGATATAAAAAGCGAAAAAAATGGTGGATTTCATCATGTTCATTGTGTAATTGAAAGTAATATGCAAGTGTTTCTTTTGCTTCTGTTAGATTAATGTCTTCTGTCGTGAACGGAGAATTAAAGTGCAGTATAATTTTTTCTTGTAACTCTGAAAACGCATCTGAAATCTCTTTGGTTTTAAGGTCTCTTAATGTGCGTAGCATATCAAAAAAGACCGATTCAAACCTTGTTTGATAAGCCATTTTGGATTGTTCCCGAAAAGTCAGATACATAAGTATGACTGAAACAATACCAAAACAGCCACCAACATACGCGCCAAAATACGACCAATCAGAAATATTATCGGATATGTCTTGGTCTTTAAAAACTAACCAAAATGAGCCTAATATGATTAACGCTCCTCCTGCAAGAGGAAGCCATAGTTTTTTATCAGTAGCTTTCATTGCATAATCTTTTTGCAAAGATAGCACTTTATTTTCAAAGAATTAAACACACCTCAACATCGTCTATATGTCTGTATAACTCATATCCACATTATTTATTTTGAACTTGCATAAAAGTTAAGCCTGTAAGGTCTTGTAAGGAGGTATCTATAAATACAGTCTTATTCCCTAAATCTACTTCTACAAAATCATGGTTTTTGAAAAATGGTCTTTGTTTTGGTGGTAGAATCTTTTGAGAGATATTATTTAAGTCAAATCCAAATAAATACACTTTACCCACAACAGGCTTTGCATGGTAGGACAAATTCCTTATTTGGAAAGCGTGATTGATTAAAGTTGATGTTAGCTGTGCATAGCCGATACAATTTGTTTTACCATTCTGAATATCATTATTTGCAGTAAATGATAGGGTCTCACAGGCGAGGTTTGAACACTTTTTGATTATGTCTTGGGGAGTATCGGAATTATTACTTATCTCTGCAACTTGATTTTTAAGGTCAGAGCTAAGAGTGCAATTAATGATGTTTCTATCACTGTCCTTATTAAACTTGATTTGAGAGACAAGGAATAAACCGCCACAAATACATATCAGCAAAACTAATATTATTCTAATGATTTTTCTTTTGAGCATAGTGACTTCTCCAATCATCTTCTACAATTAGACTTGATAATTCTGCATCAAGCAAATTAATAAAAGTCGTGAGAGTTGTTTTATTTCCTCCGCCAATCTCCACATACATATTAGCTAAAATGCTAAACAAATTCTGTAATTTATTAATTTGCTTATTATTACATGAGGACAACGTATGTATGTTGTGTTCAATATAATCATATACAGAATAATTACTTAGAGACTCGTATCTATTCATAAAATCTTCAGTGAAATCAAAATAATTTCCAACATTACGTTGTGGGAAAACCGTAACAAAGAACCTCATTTGAATACTTAATGCTTTTCTTTGTTGTTCTTCGGATAAATTATTCCCTAAATTAGAATAGTATATCTGATGAATTAGTATGCCAATCAAATAGATATTATTTAGTTGCTCCCGATTATAACCACCAATAGGTTTAGATGTTATTGGTGGAGGATTATTTGATACCCTCTTTTGTTTGACCTGTTGCCTATTAAGCCTACTTGGGGGTGTTGTATTTTGAGTTAAACACCTATTTACAAAATAAAGGACTATTATACTCCATAAGATAAGTGTCGCAAGCACTAATAATACAGAGGGAAATACTTTTAGTAATGGTAATATTAGGCTCATTTCCAACCACATTATGAGTAGGAGTAATATTGCCAGCAGTAGGAAAACAAGGGTATTTCGGAGGAAATTCATAGGTAAGCTCTTAATAGTTTCCCTGTTGAACTACATACAGTTCTTTATAATTACCATTGCTATTAATCTCAATAGTAACATATCTATCACTTCCATTATTAGGGGCTACCGTTACTATTAGCGTATGTTTACCTGCTGACCCATTAGAGGGTGTGAAGGAGTACCAATCGGATTTTTCACTTGGCTTTACCCATGCAAACCAATCTCCACCATTGACTGTAAAATTAATTGATTGTGAGCCTCCGTTTGATTCAAATTCTAAATAATCATTTTCCAAAATCACAGGCTCAATATCATCTTCTTTTGAACAGGAAGATAGCCCTGACCACACAGCCATGAGCATTAGAGCGAAATATAATCTGATACTTTTCATTTGTTTATTTTGTGCTTCATAGCTCCAATAAAGCGAATTGAGGTTTTTACTTACCTGACATACAAAGAAAAAGCATGAAGCTATTGAATATTACCGTTATGAAGCTCTGGACTGCTTGACACAAATAATAGACAATAGCCCATGCTCCGATAATGTATGATGTTGAAACATATACACTACAAAAGCATGAGCGACTTGCTATTATCCTTGTGTCGTTGTGAAATTGTCCAGATTCCATAACAGGGATAATTTTCAAATGCTCATTCTTAATATGCACGTTCACTCTTGAACGTAGTGCAAAGTTAGTAAAAAACATTTGAGATAGCAAGCTATTGTCTATTGGTTTATTAATGTATGCGGTCTAAAAGTCGCTTCACTTGGGTAATCTGAAACTTTCCACCATTAGGAGCAACAAAACCCTGCTCATTTAGTAAGTCTGTCATTTGGGTTAAGGAAAGATTTTGAGGGAGTAAAGTGCGAAGTAACGCTATTGCCCTGCGGTTATTGGGATTCTTTTCTGCTTTAGCCTTATTGGTCTTTCGACTGTTTTCTATCGCTTGACTGTGTTTGCTCATAAGGTTAGAAGCCATGCCGAGTTTAACCCCTCTGTTTTTCTTTGCCTGTAATGATTGACGTGTGCGCTGACTGATTAAGTTGGCTTCATATTCAGCAATACTACTGATGATATGCAAAATTAATCGGTTAGCTTGGGGAAAGTCGCAGAAAACTATCTCAACATCACTTTCAAGTAAACGACTTGTAAAAGCTACATTCCTTGAAAGCCTGTCAAGTTTAGCCACAATAAGAATAGAGTTTGTTTTACGGCAAAGTGCCAATGCTTCCATTAATTGCGGTCTGTCTGATTTCTTTCCACTCTCTGTTTCTACATATTCAGCAATGAGAGTTTTATCCTTTATAAAGTTATGGATAATTTCTCTTTGTGCTTCAATGCCTAATCCCGAAAGTTGTTGCTTAATTGTGGACTGTCTTAGATATGCCACATAACTTTTGTTTACCATACTTACAGATGTTAAATGTCCGTTTAGTTTGTGTAAGGTGAGCATATAAAAGCAATGGGAACACCCGATTTAATTCAGATATTCCCATAGCTTCTATTTTCTGCTACAGTCAGTTTATAAACCAACTGTAACGCTCATCACCGTGTAATGCGGAATTTATCCCAACTGCTATTTCAGTAGCATTATAAGAACGGTCTAAGAATGAATCTATATAACTGCTCTTATTTGCACCTGTAAGCAGGTTGTAAAAATTCCACATTGATAAACCCTCTGTTCCACCAAAATTTTCATCACTAATATATGCTTTAGCAACACTGTTAATCTGTGTGTCTGTCAGCAACATTTTCGGTAATGCTCTCTGTTTAGTTTGGGATAATGCTTGATACAGACGCATTTTCCCTAAGATTTGGCAGAACTGATGTTCAGTTAGGTAGCTTTCCCCTAATGTCTGCATTAAGTGAATGTGTTTGGCAGGGTTATACTGATTAAGAAGTTCCAACGTAGATTTATATAAATCCGCTGTGTCGGTAACTTCCAAACAGTTTATATAACCGTCTGTTGATACACATAGATTTGTGCAGACTTTACAAGTAAAGCCGACAAAGATTTTGAAGCGTTCAGCACCTTTCTTTGCATACAGATTCGTATGATTATAGGCTCTGACCCCTCCAACAGTTAGCGTTAGTTTCTGACCGTTCACATTCTCCCATATAGAGGGAATCTGAATGACAAAGGCGCAACGCTCATAGTAGATTGTCTTGTCTGATTCCAAAAGCTGATTTGCAGGCTTGTGGATTGCTTCGGGGATTCTCCCTTTCACAACATGACTGACACGGATTTGTGGCTCATCAATAATTTCACCTCTGTAAAATGTTTTGACGGCATCACACACTGTTTCAATGAAATTAGGGTGTGAAATTGTCAGCTCATTGTCCTTTGAAAACACAGGAACAATGCACTCACTTTTCAGCTCATGCAGAGTTATAGCCTGTGTATTAGCCTCAATAAACAAAGGGCTTTCGTTTTTCACTTCCTCAAATTCCACTGTTTCAGCTACATTCTGCAATACGCTTAATGTAGTTGCGATTTGGGGTAAAGTAATTGCTTGGCTCATAATCGGTATTTTTTACGGTTATGTTCTGATACAACTTTCCCTATCACTGCAACAAGGATAAAGCCTGTAACGACAGGAGCAATGCAGAACAATACACCCACCGTTACAAATGATACGATAGCTAAAGATAATCTATCCATGGGCACTTTTATTAAGGGGTTATTAATCTGTGAGTTTAAGCAAAATAGCAATGATTAATTTAATTGGCTACATACAAAAATACAAAGTGCCATAAACTATAAAATGCCTTTATCCCGAATTTGGAATTTTGTGCAAATTATAGTGAATGGCACGCATTTCAGCATGATAGTCAAAAGCACTAATCGTTTCTGTTTTTCTCTCAAAGATGGGTGAGGGGCTTTAGGGTTACACGAATAGAGAGTTTAGAATATACAGAATTTGAGATATTATAGAGTTTGGGGAAAAGTCTGTTTGAAATTCTATAACAGAACGATTTTTTGAATAGAATGGGGAGGGGCGTTGAATCCCGATTTAAACAATTCAATATGATGTAGTATTCAACCGTAATAATAAGGAGTATTAGGGATTTTTCAGAGGGGGGCTATAAATTAAACATTTCCGAGAAAATCCCCAATCTTCATTTAAGGCAGATTTCCGACTATCAACAAGGCATCCTTTCCTTTAATAGTGGTCTTTACACACTTAAAATATAAATGGAGCGTTTGCGCTGTTATTCCTTGGGTTTGCAGTCCACATCGTGAAAATATTTCTTTCAACTTAGTTTTTATATCTGAAAGAGTATATTTTTTACCAACATGAAAATTATCTCTAACAAGTTCGGTTACATGCGGAGATAATCTCTTTGCATCCCTTACAATTTCTTTAAGTTTTGGTACAGAATATCTTGCCGCTTTCACCGTTTCGCTTGATGTTAATTCTAATGCTTCTACGATAAGTGGGTCTTCTTTACGACACATCTCAACAAATTCCAATTCTACTTCTGATTCTATTGGATAGAATCTATCCCACATAGCTGTGATAGCCTTTCTTTTTGAGATAGTGGAGTTTTTACGCTTTATTGTCAATCTTTCAGATTCTCCAACTCTATAATAATGATTTATTACAGTAGTTTGAAAACGTCTAATAAGCATTTCATCAGAGGTGTATTCTCTTTGTAAAGAATCGGCACTTAGATATAGATTCTTCGTAAGATTATCGTTAATATAATTGTCGATTGCTGAAAAGGACTTTTTCCCGTCTGAATCTAAATACTGATTAAACGGTGAACTATCTATAAGTCGCTTGTAGGCTCTTTTCCCCGATATATTAACTGTGGTTTCGTATTCTCTCTTATCTCTATTATACGAGTTTTCAAGTATTTCTATTTCCCGAAGAATATCATCTCTGCTAACATACACATGACCATTGACCGAATTGGTTATGTGAGTTACTGAATTAATGCCATTTCTGAATCTCCCGATAATTTGTGGAATGTCAGTATGAGGGTCTAACATCGTGTGAGAGACAAGGAATAAGTCTGAGAAAAGGATTAAATCCGGTTGCTCATTCATAATTATATCCATTCCGGCATAGAAACGGCTTGTGAAGAAATTGAACTGAGCCATTTTCTCAACATTAAATTTTGAATACGCTCGGTTGAATTTGTATGTTTTTAATTTTGCCACACTCTCATCTGAGCAGAATACTACCGAGTTCCCCATTATATTGGTAGATTCCATTAACGAATATATTGCTTCCGTAGAGTTGAGGAATATACATGCTGTCGTCCCTTTGAGATTTGAAATAACCTCTCTAAAATCAGCTAATGTGTTATTGGTAAATATCACTTTTAATTCTTGCCTAAAATCAAACTGGGGGTTTATTGTCAATAATGTAAAATTATTAAAGCGCTCATCAGACAACTTTATCGGAGTAGCAGATACCATTGCCCTCTGTTTGAATTTGAAAAAGTCAGTTAAGGGTAGATGTATTGTTTTGCGATAGTCTGCATCTTGAATGATTTTATGGCACTCATCAAACAAGATAAAGCAATCATCATATAAATTGCCAATCATATCAAGGTCTTCAAAAGCACTCTTTATTTTGTGAAAGGATTCAGGCGTTGTGAGAAATTTCATAAATTTCCCTTCTGATTCGATTATATAACGAATAATAGAATCCACCTTTTTTTCTCCATATACAGGACATATATTATCCCCTCTGTGTTTAGGGTCTGATTCTTTACTTTCTATTGTTGAAACATTTGGTTCAACAATTATAGAGTGTCGTTTAGATTTGATTTCGGTATATGTTGCACCTAATCCTGTAAGAGTTTTACAGAAAATAGTATTGGTAGGTATTTCTCCGATTATTTCAGAGAGATATGGTATTCTACTGTCTTGAGTTTTGCTTATCTTGATTTCCTTGGTTTTCATATTGGCTACTAATAATGAAACATAGAGGGAAATTTTGGAGAGCGGATATTCCCCCTATGCTTCGGCTTTAGTTAGAGTAGATTGTGGTCAGCTATAAAGTCAAGCACTTCTTCGGTGCGATTTAGTCGGAACACTATCTGCCCTTTAGAGAAACTGAATACAGCAAAGACCTTGTTAGTGCTTTTGAATAGCGGCATTACCTGCACGTTATAGCCATTACCGATAAGAAGTTTAAACATCTCAAAGTCAAAGGGGGCTTCTTCATTGTACTGAGTGATTCCATCCGCTTTAACAGAAGAGGATTCTACTGCCTGTCCTGTGAGATAAGACACGCAGGCTGTCAGTACGGACTGGTTTACCAAAACCTTAAAGCGCATAGCCTTGTTGGTCTCGATACCCATTGCAGGGTAATTGTCCCTGTCAATGAAGAATGTTACAGACTTGAAGCGTTCCTGCTTCTCCATTCGAGAGAGCATTTCTTTTACGGCACTCTCGTTGTCGTAGGTACTTTTGGTTGTGGTAGCACCCACCCCATTAAGATTGAAATTCATACTAAATGAATTTAAGCGTTAATGCTTTCGCCGACACGTCGTTGTGTTATTGATTGCACTGCAAAGTTCGCTCAAAACGGTAGGGCTATTAGGGAATAAAAAAATCCACTTTCATATTCCCTCTTAGGAAATACAAAAGCGGATTAAATGAGATAGAAGTGATATGCTAACCGTATATCGTGTTGATAGTACCTAACTCTTGCTTGCGATACAATTTTATGATTCCCTTTAGGTTCTCATCATCTGAATCATAATCAGAATTTGTTGTCAGTTTGGTGAGATATGCCAACTTGGATATGAGCCGCAGGGTACTTTTTGTTGTGCTGTTCCCTGTTTTTCTCTTTGCTGTGAATTGTGGATAAAGATTAAAGAAACATCGGAATATTTCAGCAAAGAGTCCTATCTGTTTACTGTCAGCTAAATCTGTTTCCTTAGTTGTGCCAAAATTGAGCAAGCTATCTTCATTTATTGAGGATAAGCCTTGTTTGCAGAAAATCCCTATTGCAGATAATGTATTGGGATTATTGATTTTAAAAGTAAGTCCTTTAATTCGGACTGTCAGATTCATTTCCTGTTTTGGGCTAACTCCATTAATGGGATTAACACTGTCCTCATTCTGCTCTATAAGGTTTACTAATTGCTCTATCTCCTGTTTGGGAGTGGCATTACAGGCAAGAGTGCTTAGAGTGCTACCGCTTACATAATCAGATATGAATAGGAGAAGATACCAAAACTTTTCGGGGTCTATGCCTAATGCTTCTATTATATCTATGACGTTCTCATTGGCGTTCCTGTCTGTCTTGATATAATCTTTATAGCTGAAATACACGTTTAGTTTGTCGTTGTTATATCTCCGCTTAAAAATAATTGGTGCTTGTGAATCGTATTTATATGGTACACCATTCTCAATCACCATATCGGGGGCAAATACATTGGCTACTTTAACAACATACTCCAATAGGCTTTCATCCTCTTGGTTGTAACCGTCTATTTGGAATTTATCTAAAGGCATAACTATTTTCTTTACTCATACAAAATTACATAGAAAATCCCACTTACTCTAAAGCAAATGGAATTATCTTTTACAGGAGATTACTCATAGCTTCATTTATCTGTTCCTTATCGAAGCTATCTAAATAGACTTGTGTGATTTTTTCGGAACTATGCCCTAAAGATTCACTTATTATTGAGGTCGAAACACCTGCTCTTTTGAGTACGGTGGCAAATGAGTGGCGTGCCACATAAGTTGTGAGTGGCATAGGAAGATTGAGGTTCACACCAATCTCTTTAAGATACTTATTTATCTTTGCGAGTACCTTATGAAGTCGATTGGCTATTTGGACTTCGGTTTTGTGATAAGGAGAGAGTATAGGGAAAATATAAGGCGAGTTATCATCACGATATTTCTCTATTAGTTGGAGAGCCTTTTGCTGTAAGGGGATAATGATGAGCTTTTTTGTCTTTTCCCTATTATAGACAATCTGTCTCTCTCTGATATTTGACTGTTTTAGCTTTGCCATATCTATAAAGTTTATCCCTGCACAGAGATAAGAGAAAGTGAATAAGTCAATGGCAAGAATCTCCAAAGGAGAAGTCCCCTCGTAGTTCACAACTCTATACACATCCTCTTTTGATAACGCACGTTTAGCCGTTTCTTTATTTAATTTGGCAACTTTATATGCGTGAAAAGGATAGCAGTTGCTCTTAATTGCTTGCTCCATTATGGCGAGATTAAAAATAGCGCGTAGGTGTCTAAGGCGTGTGCTGATTGTGCTTACTGATAAGTTCTGCTCTTTACTCCATGCTTCATATCGCTTTAGCCATGCTACATCTATATCTGAAAACGGTATGTCAAGATGCTTTGCAAACTTTATAAAGGAGTTAAAAGATACCTCATACATGCCCGCATATCTGATACGGTTCTCTTTTTTAAGATTTTCTATATAGGTCAGATAGTATTCTCCTACTGATTTGGCAGATTTGGTTTGCTCTGCGACACTATTAATGATAGTGGTGGCTGTGTAGTCCTTACCGTCAATCCTGTTAGAAAGAATTTTTTTCTGAATCTCATATAGGCGTTGCTGAATGAGTAGTTTAATCACATCGCTGTTGGGGCAACGGTCATTCGGCTCGTTTCGCTTGAAATCCCACTGAGAGGGCAGAATCGAAATACCGATACTCTGATATTTCTTTTTGCCGTCTTTACATACTCTCACCATTAGAGGGTGTGTGCCGTCTTTGAGAGTTTTCGATTTGTAGCATACCACATTAACTGTTTCGCTCATGTTGGTTTTCGGTTTAACTCTCGGTTTAACTCTGTGAGCGCAATTACAGTCAAATAAAAGAAAAAAGCAGCTATCTTTATCGGATAACTGCTTGATTTTCAGTGTTTTATTGGTGATCCGCCTGGGGCTCGAACCCAGGACCCCAACATTAAAAGTGTTGTGCTCTACCAGCTGAGCTAGCGAATCGTTTCAAAAGCGATGCAAAGGTACGGAGTTTTTTTGAATTTGCAAATTTTTTTGAATGTTTTTTGCAGGGAAATTTCGATGGATGTGTTATTGGGCTGGGGGTCAGAGCAGTAGCATGGCGTCGCCGTAGCTGAGGAAGCGGTAGGGGCGGGCGAGGGCGTAGTCGTAGAGGCGTCGCCAGCTGTCGTGGCGGTCGAGGAAGGCGCTGACCAGAAGCAGCAGGGTCGACCGCGGCTGGTGGAAGTTGGTTATTATTCCGTCGACTATGCGGTAGCGGTAGCCGGGGGCTATCATGAGGCGGGTGTCGGCGATGAGGTGTCGGGCGCGGCCGAGGTGGTCGAGGATGGCCTGCATGGCTTGGCCGACGCTGAGGTCGGGGGCGTCGCTGCTGTAGGCTTCCCACTGCGGGAGCTGGCCCCGGAAGCGGCCCTGCGAGGCCATGCGGCCTATGTGGTAGAGGCTTTCGAGGGTTCTGACGGAGGTTGTCCCGACGGCTATGACGGGGCGTTCGCGGCGGGCGAGTTCTTCGATGAGGCTGCGGCTCACGCGGATGAATTCGCTGTGCATGGGGTGGTCGCCTATGGTGTCGGATTTGACGGGCTGGAATGTTCCGGCGCCGACATGGAGTGTGACTTCGCGGCGCTGTATGCCGCGGACGTCGATGGCGTCGAGCAGGGCGGGGGTGAAGTGGAGTCCGGCTGTCGGGGCGGCTACCGAGCCGTCGATATGGCCGAACACGGTCTGATAGTCGGTGGTGTCGGTCGTTTCGGTCCGGCGGTTGAGGTAGGGGGGTATGGGGATTTCGCCGGCGAGGCTGATTATTTCGGCGAAGGTGATCTGTGGGTTGTCCCAGCTGAATTCGACTATCGAGGCGTTGCCGCGGCGCTCGGTGCGCCGGGCGGTGAGGGTTGTCGCGGGCAGCGGCAGCTGAAGTGTTGTCTCGTCTTTCCAGCGTTTCGAGTTGCCGACGAAGCAGGCCCATCTGACGGGGCCGTGCGAGGCGAAGTTTTCGGCGTAGTCGGCGGGCTGTTCGGGCTCGAGGATGAATATCTCGACGGGGGCTCCGGTGAGGTTTTTGCGGAAGCGCAGGCGGGCGTTTATGACGCGGGTGTTGTTGTAGACGAGCATGGCGTCGGCGGG